>Ga0210398_10002976_pt1 | contig 16330 bp, 5 predicted proteins | sample IncBWC4OmetaG_FD_161047 | JGI IMG/M metagenome (GOLD analysis project Ga0210398, IMG submission 161047) | Forest soil microbial communities from Barre Woods Harvard Forest LTER site, Petersham, Massachusetts, United States - Inc-BW-C-4-O | ecosystem: Environmental > Terrestrial > Soil >... | reverse complement strand
ATTCGAGCGTGTCCGAGGGGTGAACGAGTAATGTCCTGCGGAAATCAGGCGACGTGTCAAAATGAACCCCGCCCACCAGCAGCGTCGTGGGACCAAATGGATGCAGCCCGAGAAAATAATTGTTGTAGCCGTAACCGACAAAATGCGGATCGAAGTTCCAGGTCCAGGTGATGCCTGAATCCGTCCGCGTGCTTTTCAACTCAGGGCAGTGGAACAGGTTGGTTTCAGACTCGTTGTGGGCCATTGCCAGGAGCGTGGTGCCCCACCAGTAGGTCATGGAGATGGCCACGCTGTTGTTGTTGAGGTTCTGGTTCCGGTGCGCGGGGAAGATGTCGTAATTGTCATCGGTGTAAATCTGCATGTAAATCCCGATTTGCTTGAGATTGTTGATGCAGGTGACGCGATAGGCCTCGCGTTTAGAGCGGGCCAGGACGGGCAGCAACAGCGACGCAAGGATGCCAATAATTGCGATCACGACGAGCAGCTCAATCAGCGTGAATGCGGATTTCCATCCTTGGGTCCATGGCGTGGTTCGCGTATTCACTGCCGGGCCTCCGCTTTGCCGTCTTCGGGAATCAGCTCAACCGCCTGGATCATGGCATCATGGTCGGGGATGGAGGTGAACCGCAGTTCAATGACACCGTTCACGGGATGCACGTCTGCGAATTCGCGGGCGTAAGCGTGAAAGGTGCCGACTTTTTTGCGCACCTCAAGATTCTCAATGACCTGGCGGCCGTTGATGAGCACCGTCGTCGGCCGCGAAACCGTGTCCCATTTTCCTTCGCGTTCCACCCAGGGCGTCTCGGGAGTGTCGGCCCAATGCAGGCGAACGAGGTAGCTGCCCGGTCCGACGGTGAGATTCACGCAAAAATCCGGCGCATGCACGCCATAGCGATAAATCTCCGCGTCCTTGGTGCCGCCGATGTACATGCTGCGACGCTTCGTCCACCAGGAGCGCTGGATGGAATCCACTCCAAACCCGAGACGCGTGGTGAATTCCGTCGCGGGGCGCCAGGCATTTCCGTCGGCATCCACATAATCCTGGCGGCCGGTGTAGCCAAAAATCATCCGCTGGGCCTCATGCGGGCCGCCGCCGGAGCCAAAGCCGGCCTCACCTTCCGCCGCTGAATACTGGGCGGATTCGACCGGGATGCGCTTGCCGTCCGCCAGGGGATTCTTTTCACCGCGCACGACGATTTTCAATTCATGCGGACCGTTGGTCAGTCCGCTCTTGAGGAAAATGGGTTGCTGATGGCGGACCGATGGGTTCCAGCATTCAACCAGCGTTGGTTGCGAAACCGCATCCACAAAGGCATCCGCCCACCCGCCGTCGGGGCCGACCTCGCCCAGCAGGCGCACTTGATTGCCGGTAAAATGGAAAGTCATGGTGGCGCCGGGTTCGTCGGCAGCGCGGACTTCACCGCCGGGAACCTGGGCATCCTTCATGGTAGTCCAGGAGCCGGTAAAATTAAAGTCCCTGGCGGGCGTGGATTTTTGCGGGTCATCCCCGACCACTTCAATGTGCCGGCTGCCTTCGTGCCGCACGGTGACGATGCAATCACCGTTCGACAGCGAGCTGACGGAATAGCCATTGTCATTGCCGGAGGAGTGTTCCTCAAGACGGTGGCCATCGGCGAGGATTTGGGACGGACGGAACGCGAGCCGCATGACTTCCTCGGTGCCCGGCGGCGCGTCGAAGGTGGTATACCGAATGTCGCCGCTTTCGTAGAGGACATCCTGAATGACGGTGGTGGACCGGACAATGTGGTTTTCGCGATTGGGGGCAAAGTATTCGGGCATCCACGCGATGGCCTCCAGGACCTGGCATATCGGCCAGGGATGGGCAAGATTCGACCATTCGCCGGTGGCCACTTGATCGCCGAACAAGCCGTCCTTGACCACCCCATTTTCCAGGCTGTCGTAAGTGGCCATGAGCATCATGCGGCGGCCGGTCTCGGAGGCCCATTCGCTGTGGGCGAGAACCCCGTAGCGAATCATCGTTGGCCCGGCGGTGTATTGATTGTAGGACAGGGAGGTTCCGCAGCAAACGGCGGATTCAGGAAACGCCCAGGCGCCGCTGTAGACATCACCGCAGGAGGAGGGATCAACACTGTTGCGGTTCCAGAGCAGCGAGAGGATGTTCCGCAAATCGGTGCGCCATTGAGGGTAGGCGTCCGGGTTTTTCATGAGATGATCCGCGCACATGGAAACCATTCCGCACATCATCGGATTGTCCCAGTCCCAGTAGGTGCGGCCCCAGGTGTCGCTTTCCCACCACACCGGGAGCATCTGCTCATTAACGAAGCGGCGTCCGGCGTCGCGGGCCTTGACAATTGCGCCGTCGCGGCCCGTGTAGCCGGTGTGGATGAGTTCATCGAGAAAATCAACGATGATGGAGGTCGTGCCGGTGAGGACGTCCGACCAGCCGACGACGGATGGATCCACATAGCGGTTCCATGGCGAGAACTCCGGGTGCTCGAACTGGCATTTGTCGGCAAAGACATCGCCCCAATGCTGGACCATCTTCAAGTAGCGCGGATTGCCGGTGAGCTTGTAGGCGCGGAGCACCTCGATGCCTTCAATGGCGCAGAGGTCAAGCTGGTCGCGGCCGCGGGGATCGCATTTGCCATAGGCCTTGCCGCGGGTGGGCGTACTGATGGGAAACTGCGGCCAGTCGGCGGTTTCGCTGGTCAGCCCGTAATCCAGAATATAATCAACGGAGCGGGGGATATAGATAAACGCGATCGGGTCGCCGCTGTATTGGTAGTAGGCTGTGAGTCCCTTGATGATGCTCCACGAGCGCTGGCAAAGATCGCCGCACATCCAGTCGGTCGTGGGGGGAATCAGGATGGTGCCGTCGGGCTTGATGCTCCAATGGGAGTTATAGACGAAATCAGGTGCGGCCATGACCGCCTTGGGCTTGTCCACCCAGGGATAGCGCTTGTAAACATTGACTCCAATGCTCAGGCGCTCGTCCAATTGACCGTTCAGGCCGTGATACCACGGCGCGATGACGCCGTCCCTGTCCATTTCCGTGGAGTGGGCATAATACGAAGGGAGATTGGTTGCGGCATGGGAAGTACTCGCGAACATTGCGGCCGCCAGCACGAGCAACGCCGCGCGCCACACATTCGCAGACTCATGGACGTCCCGATTCATAGGGCGTTCCAACGTATCCAGGGCCTCGACATGGACACAATTATGGCCCAATCAGTCGGAAGTATTTTGGGCCGGAGACTGCGGGTGGCAGCGTCACGGTCATGCTGTTGCCATTTTGCACGGCCCCGGTGGGAACGTTGGTCCAGGACGGCGATGTCACGCTGTTGGCGGATTGCAACTGGAAGGTGGGTTGCATGGCGGACCAACTGAGAACGGTCTGGCTTGGGCTGGGATGTATCGACAGCACCGGACGGGGAACAAAGGCGCTGAAATCTCCGCCCATGACGGTCTGAATTTGTGCCTGGGAGAGTGGGATGTTGAATACGGCGATGTCGTCCAGCATGCCGTTCCAGTTGCGATCGGCGGTCTGCGCGAGTTCGGTGCCGATGAGGATTGCGTCCGAATATCCGAGATATCCGCCCAGCGCCGCGTTAACGGGTTGCGAAGCAATGCCGCCATCCGGGCCGGTGTTTCCATCACGGTAGACGCTGATATTGGTGCCGTCATAAACCACGGCCCAGTGGACCCATTGATCCAGGAGCGGCGAGACGGAAGAACCGATGCCCCACGGGATTTCCCACAGGCCGCTGGCCCGATCCCAAGTATACATCTCTGAGTCGCCCGATGCGCCGGACTCGAACTGGAAGGCGGTGCCATTGTCGATGGTCAGGATTCGACCGTAGGTGGCCACAAAATCACCGGTGCCATCTGAATCTTCGTAGGCCCAGGCCGTGATGGTCCAAGGATTGGTGGCGGTCTGGCCGATGGCCAGCGAACCGTTCGCCGGGACGGCGACGTACGCGTGATCAGCGCCGTTGTTGGTGAAGCGGAGTGCGCCGCCAAAGCCGGCCATGCCGGTGACGCGGCCCGGGACATTGCCGTTTTCGCCAGCCAGCGCGCCCGTGTTTCCCAGGCCGGAGGAATCGAGGGCGTTTGTGCCAGAAGCTTCATTGAACCGCCAGAGGCCGACCAGCGTCCCGCTGAAAACCTGAAGCGAGGCCGGACTGCTGGTCACACTGCTGATGGAATTGCTGACCACGGCGGAATAAACCCCGGACTGGCTGAACTGAAGATTGTTCAGCACGAGAGTTGCGTTGGTAGCGGTGGGATTGCTCACCGCTGAAATCTTGTTGGTCCCGTGGTACCATTGATAACTGAGCGGCGTCTGACCGGAGGCGCCGACGCTGAATGAAGCCGTGCTTCCCTGCGGCACGGACTGGCTTTGCGGCTGGCTGACAATCCCCGGCGCGCCGCCGAGGAACGGGGTAAAATTTCCGGACATCACTGTGGCGACCTGGGACGGGCTGAGCGCGCCGGCGAAAACGGCGATGTCATCGAGCATGCCGTTCCAGGTGACTGCGGCGGGTTGGTCAAGTTCCGATCCGATGATAATGGAGCCCGTGTAGCCCGGAAAGGCGAGCGGAGAGCTCACCGGCGTGGAGGAGACGCCGCCTTCCGGTCCTTGGTTCGCATTCCGGTAGATCGTGAGATTCGTGCCATCGTAGACCACCGCCCAATGTACCCATTGATCCAGCAAGGGCGCGACAGAATTTCCTACGCCCCATGCGACCTGCCAGGGGGTCGTAATTGCGCTCCAAGTATACATCTCGGAATCACCGGATGCGCCGGACTCAAGCTGAAACGTACTCCCATCATCGATGGTGAGGATGCGTCCGTAGTTGGCGATGAAATCACCGGTCCCATCTGAATTCTCATATACCCACGCCGTGATTGACCAAGCGTTTGTGGCTGTCTGTCCGATCAACAGGGACGGCGCGTCGGGAATCGTCACGTAAGAATGATCGGTGCCATCGTTCGTTATCACCAGGGCATTGCCGAAACCGGCCTGGCCGGCGGCACGAACCGGCACATTGCCATTCTCACCCGCGAGGGTCCCGTTGTTTCCGAGGCCGGAGGAATCCAGGGCGGTTGTTCCGCTGGCTTCTTCAAACCGCCACAAGCCGACAACGGAAGGCCCGGCAAAAGCTGGCTGTCCGCGAAGGCAGGCGAAGCCGGCAAGCGTGGCAACCGTCGCGAAATATAGGGTGCGAATGGTGGCAAATTGGGTTGGTTTCATAAACGATTTCGTTTTGGGCGCAGTTAACGCCATCAAGGTGTTCCCTATACCTATGAGAAAATCCTGTCGTTGTCATTGAGGGTTCGCGTTTTTTTATTAAGGATTTGCGAACGGCGATTTTGCCAGCTCAAAACTGGTCACAAAACCCGTTTTCTTGGTAAAAGACGATGCTCCAAAATGGCTGTGGAACGACAGTGTCAGGCCATTTCTTGATGTTTATTGAGGTTTTTTGACAGCCGGTTTTGCGCTCTGACGCTGTTGGCCGCTTCCTTGTGGTGCCTGGGAATTCGTCCGGCAACCAAATCCGCGCCGTGGAGACGGCATTCCTACATCAGCCGGTTGCTGCTCGCAATTAATGGTGCTGAAAACAACAAGTTTTGGAGCGCAAGTGCCCTGAAATCGCTGTTCTCACTTTTCGCGCACGACTTCAAAGACGACGTGGTGAAACTCATCTTCAAGAAATATTGAATTGTCGCCATGACCATTCTCCGGCTGTGACACACATGGGCTGCCGCGGCCGGGACAACCACGCCCCACGAAACCGCATTCGACCGCTTCATCCGGCCAGATGAAACAGGGGTGGCACAAATTTGGGTTTGGAGAAGCACCGCGCCCATTGTTTGAAAACGGGCTTCCGCAGCATTTGCAAATTTGATTGGTCATAAACTTGTTGGCAAAAACTGATGCCGAATTTGGTTTCTCTGCCGTCATTCTTTAAGGGGGATACGGGGCCGGGCGCGATTTCTGACAAGAATCCCGGCATTGTTTGGCGAATTGTGAGGGCGATCCCTGAACAAAAAGCTGCTGCCATCATGACGTGAGGGGAGGCCCCGCGTTCTGCCGCGATGTGGTGATCACGAATCTGACGAGTGGAATTTGCCGCCGGATCAGGCACGTTGGCGGTTGATGCATTCCTAGGACATGCTTTCCGCCAGATGTTGTCCATCAGCGGGAGCGCTCGCGCATGCAAATTCCCGTTTCATTCCAAGGAAATGCCAGTTCCAACGACCGCTTCGACAGGCGCATATTGAGTGTAAAAGGACACGGCCAATCCGGTATTTAACAAGTGTTCGGCTCATAATGTTTTGAGGTGCCAAAGGTTTGAGACTGGAGATTTCCCAAAGGGTCTCTACCTGGCATACGCGGGAAATCGCCCGCGTCTGACAAAAAATGGGAAAAACGAAAGAGGGCCGCGGCACTTTATCAGGCGATGTACCCCAGGGTATTTAGAATATGCCGTATTATCGGTTGGGCAAAATAGCACGCCGCCGGACACTCAAACGCCTGATTTGCGGGGCGATCATGGCTGCACAACCTGCGGTCGAACTGTAAACTTCAAGACCCTGGGCCGGCCGTTTGGGCCCGGTGCAAGTCTCGTGACAACGATCGAATCTGACGCATCACAACTAAGTCACTTCATTTTGCAATCGTTCGACTTCGACGCGGATCGCTTCAGTCAGCCGATGTTTGACTTGATATACCTGGTCCACCGAAACCCCGAAACGCCCGGCCACCTTTTCCGGGGGCCATTCCTTGTTCACGTAGAAATCGAAGATCTGGAACCTTTGCGGGTCAGTGCGAAGCTTCAACTGCTCCACGGCCGCATTCACCAGATTCGTCTGCCATTCGGCTTCCCAAACCTGGTTCACATCAAGCGCGTTGGGGTCCGGGAGGGCCTCCACCGCGTCAGTTCGCATCGTCGAATTGCCCGGCAATGATCCATGTTCCTCCATCGGTCTTCGTTTGCGAAACTGGCCAATGATCCTCCAGCGCGTCATGGTGAGCAGCCACGCCTTGAACGAGCCTATGGATGGGTCATACTTGAAAGTCGGCATGTGCTTGGCCACTGAGATGAGTGTTTCCTGCACGACGTCCTGGGCTTCGGCGTCGGTCAGGCCGGATTTGCGGGCCACGCCATAAATCAGCTTCCAATAGACGCGAAAGAAATCCTGCCAGCTTGAATTGTCCTGCCAGTCCTTGAGCCGGTTGAGGAGGCTGGCGCGGGTCGGGATGAGTTCGTTGTCCGGCTGTTTCATGGCCGGGGAATTATCGCCAGGGTCGCATTCATCAGTTGATCCGAGTTAATACATGGCCGCCGCTTCTCAATCAAGCTCTCCGAGGCCGGCCCGGTTGCCAAACACCGGAGATTCGTTCGCAAATCGCCTTCTTGTTCATCCGGCCGCGGCCAAAAGGCATCTTTTTCACAGAATTCGGTTTTTCTTCGCAAGAAACGGGCCGCACGCGCGTACATGCTTCCAGAAGCACTGCACAGGCGGGAATGCCAGGATGCAATGCACTTGACGTATGGCGATCAACCCTTTAGCAGTCATGCGATATAACGTTAGAGACTATCATTGTTGCATGAAGCCGGGGCGGGCAAACGTTGGCCACGTTGTTCTCGGTCTGGCTCTCATGGGGCTGGCATTGTGGGTCGTTCCCTCCACCGCCCAGCCGGGCAGTCAAGGGTCCTCGTCGGACATTCGCATTGTGGAACTGCAAGGGGAGGTCGAACTCATGCCGGCCGGGGCCGCCACCTGGGTTCTCACCCAGACCAATCAAGTGCTGCATCCCGCCGACCGTTTGCGCACGGGCCTCAACAGCCGCGCCGCCCTCTTGTGGTCGGATCAGAGCGTGGTGCCCTTGGGCCAGCTCACAGAAATTGAAATCCTGCCCCCGGATAATCCAGATTCACTTTCGGGCTTGCATGTCGTCAAAGGCGTTGTGTCGTTTTTTCATCGCGACAAGCCCGGGCGCATCCGTGTGCTCTTTCAAGGTGCAAACGCCAACGTGGAAGGCACGGAGTTTGTCCTGGAAGTGGCCGACGCCAATGGCGGAGGACATTCCACGCTGTCCCTCATCGACGGGAAAGTCCGGTTGAGCAACGCCCAAGGAACCCTGTTGTTGACGAATCAGGAGCAGGCAGTCGTCGAACCGGGCCAGGCTCCGCTACGAACGGCCGGCTTCAACACCGACAATCTTTTGCAATGGTGCTTTTATTATCCGGCGGTACTGGATTTGCGTGATTTGTCCCTCACTGCGGATGAGGAACAAGCGCTGAAGGACTCTCTGGAGGCTTATCGCGCGGGTGATTTGCTCAGCGCGCTGGCGCGTTACCCGGTATCAAGGCAGCCCGCATCCGATGATGAACGTCTCTATCATGCCGCCCTGCTGCTCTCAGTGGGACAAGTGGAGCAGACCGAGGCGGAATTGGCGGGCCTTCCCGAAGGCAAACAAGTTGACCGGGTGCAGCGGTTGAAGAATTCCCTGGACACGCTCATTGCCGCGGTGAAACGCCGGCCGAAACCGTCCTCGCTTGATCCTCAACTCGCGACGGAATTGATGGCCGCATCTTACTACGAGCAATCGCGGGCGCTGGGCGAGGAATCGCTCGGAGCGGCCCTGGATCTTGCCCGACGGGCAGCGGCCCTTTCGCCGCAGTTCGGCTTTGCCTGGGGCCGCGTGGCGGAACTGGAATTCAGCTTTGGCCGCACCGATGAGGCGTTGACGGCACTGGAAACTAGCTTGCAACAGTCTCCCCGAAATGCCCAGGGGCTGGCCCTGAAGGGCTTTGTCCTGGCCGCCCAGAACAAGACTGTTGAAGCAACCACCTGGTTCGACCGGTCCATTGCAGTAGATGCCGCCCTGGCCAACGCCTGGCTTGGGCGCGGTCTGTGCCGGATACGGCGTGGTGACGCCGCCGATGGCCGGGCCGACCTGCTGGTGGCGGCGGCGCTGGAGCCGCAACGGGCGGAGTTGCGAAGTTACCTGGGCAAGGCTTACGCTGACGCTTTCGATGATGCGCGGGCGGCCAGGGAGCTTCAGTTGGCGCTGCGTTTGGATCCCAATGATCCGACGGGCTGGCTCTACTCGGCCTTGCTCAAGCAACAGCAAAATCGCATCAACGAAGCCGCCGCGGACCTGGAAGCATCGCAGGCGCGCAATGACAATCGCCGCCTTTTCCGTTCGCGACTGCTCCTGGATGAAGACCTTGCGGTACAAAGCGCCAACCTGGCCTCGATCTATCGTGATGACGGCATGACCGATGTAAGCGTGCGTGAGGCCGCGCGGTCGGTGACTGAAGATTACGCCAACGCTTCGGCTCATTTGTTTTTGTCCGACAGCTATTACAATTTGCTCGACCCGACGCAGTTCAACCTGCGGTACGACACCGTCTGGTTTAACGAACTTCTTCTGGCCAACGTGCTGTCCCCCGTGGGCGGAGGCCGTCTTTCGCAAACTGTCTCGCAACAGGATTACTCCAAGCTGTTCGCCACTGACGGCCTCGGCCTGGCCAGTTCCAGCGACGTGCGGACGGACGGAATGTTCCATCAACAGGCTTCCCAGTATGGCACGTTTGACAACACGTCCTATGCGCTGGATCTCGACTATCACCATAACGACGGCGTTCGCGTCAACAACGCCCTTGATAGCATCAATTGGAACACCACAATCAAGCAGCAGGTCACCCCCCACGACACCGCGATGTTGCTGGTGCAATACGAGGATTATCATTCCGGCGACAACTTCCAGTATTACTACCAGACCAATGCAAGGCCGTTTTACCAATTCAACGAACAACAGCAGCCCAATATCGTGGGCACATGGCGGCACGAATGGTCTCCCGGCATGAACACCATACTGCTGGCGGGCCGGTTGGTGGACGATCAGCAATTCAGTGATCAGGCCGGTGACGAACGCGGCGGTTTCTATCAATTCCAGGAAACGCCGGGTGGCATCATCGTGAACCAGGTGCCGCTCAACGTGACCTATGACGAGCAGTTCGAAATTTATACCGCTGAATTGAATCAAATCTGCCAATGGGACCGCGTGACACTATCAGCGGGGGCGCGGTATCAATCTGGCACTTTTCAAACCCAGGACCAGTTGAGCAGCCCAACGGGAGCTCCTATTTTCCCGCTGCCACCGCTCCCGGTTACCGGTTCGGTGAGCAGTTCGTTTGAGCGCGAGACGGCCTACTCCTACCTCACGGTCGAGCCGCTGGAGAATCTCTGGCTGACCGGCGGCGTAGTTGCCGATCGCGAGGAATTCCCAAATAATTTCCGCCAGCCGCCAATTTCCGGGGGGGAGGCCACGAAGTCGCAACTCGGCCCCAAGGCGGCCCTGGTCTGGAGTCCGCTGCCGGCGGTGACCGTGCGCGGCATCTATGCTCTTTCCCTGGGCGGCCTGAGCGTTGACGAGAGCTACCGTCTGGAGCCAACCGAACTGGCCGGGTTTCCCCAGGCCTTCCGCAGCCTGATCTCCGAGTCGGTGGTCGGCTCGCAATCGGCGCCCACGTTTGAAATCTTGGGAACCGCCCTGGATCTCAAGCTGGGAACACGGACCTATGCCGGACTTCAGGTCAAGCGGCTGCGGTCTGATGTCAATCAGGGTGTTGGCGTTTTTCTGACGGCCTTTGGAGGGCTGACTTCCACCGTTTCCTCCACCGAGGAACAACTGCACTACACGGAGTACAATTTTGGCGCGAGCCTGAATCAGCTCGTGGGTAATGAGGTCGTTCTCGGGGCCGCTTACAGGTTCACTCAATCGGACCTAGGCTATGTGTTTCCCGACGTGCCCAGCCTTGGTCAAACCCAGAAGGCGATCCTCCAGGAGGCTGACAGTTATGCCCTGTTCAATCACCGCTCCGGCTTCTTCGCCCGTGCCGAGGTCCACTGGTATGGCCAGGCCAATGCCCCTCTCGCCGCAAGTGCGCCCGAACCCCAGGTCAGCTTCTTCCAGGAAAATTTGTTTGCCGGCTGGAATTTCGCGCACCGGCGCGCGCAACTCCAGTTGGGCATCCTCAATCTTTCGGGCGGAGACTACCACCTGGACCCGCTGACGGTCTACCAGGAACTCCCGCGCAAACGGGTGTTTGAGGCGAAGCTCAATTTTATTTTCTAGCCGGCTACCTATGCCGCCGCGGCCGCTCAATGAGCTTGACTGGCCTGTTGCACGAAATTTTGCAACCGGGTCTTTATCTTCTGCAAAGCCGGCCCCAGGTTCGAGAAACGCGGATCCGCCATCCACTGTTGCGCCACCGCCAGGGACTGCGCGTCGCGGCTTATGAGCGTGTCGTGGTCAGGCGTTGAATTTTGGGTCAGCAGGTTGGGCGAAAGCATGTAATTGGCATTTGGATATACGCCGGCAAATGTATTGATTTCGGCCGCGCTGATGGCGGGATTAAGCAGGTAGCTTTCCAGGACCTGCCGCTGCTGCGGATCGCGCACATCCGCGCGGGCAAAATAATCCGCGCGGGTCGATTCGCGGCCGGCCATCAAATCCGGCGATGCTTGGAGCGCCGATAGCACCGTCGCGGTGTTGTTGATTACCAACCGGTCCATGGCCAGAAACGAGGCATGAGCCACGGCAGGATTGTCCTGCTGACGGACCAGGCCCGACAGCGTCGGCAGGAGATCCGTGCCGCCCAGGTAAACCGCCGCATCGAAGGCTTCCAAATAACCTGTGGATGGATTTTGCTGCCACGGGGCGTACTGGAGCATTTGCGCCGTTTTCTGGGCGAGCAGCGCGTGGCCCGCATCGCTGCTGTCTCCGTTCGCCAGGTTCCGTAATGCCACGGCCCATTCATCCGGGGAGTCCATGCTGGCCAGGATCACTTTGGCGTAATCGGCGGCGACCGCAGGGTCAATCTGGCCGAGATAATCGAGCAAATAAGTCCGCAGCGTCGGCGCCTCCGTCAGCGCACCATGGGCGCCGATTTTGAAACCCAGGCCGGTAGGAGCATCCGCCTTGGAATCCAGAAACCGGCGGATGGCCGCGGAAACTTCGTTCGTGGAACCGGCGGCGAGCGCCTGTCGCAACTCTTCCAGCGCCTTTTTCCTGGCGGCCGCGTCAGGGGCGTTTTTCAATTGTGCCGCCGCCGCTGAAAAGGCATCAATCAATCCGGGTTTCGGGCTTGCCGCGGAAATCGGGGGATTCGAGAGGCTCGCGGCGGCCGGCGTGACAGCATTTGACGCTCCCGAGGTTGGAACCGGCGCGGTCGGCGGAGCCTCCCGCAGGCGCCACCAAATCGCCAGCGCCATTACCGCCGCGATACCGGTCAGCCATTTGGAACTTTTTCCACGCATTTTTTCTTGGCGAGGCAATATCCCAAAGCCGCGCCCCTGCCAAGTTTAAAGACTTCAGATGGTTTGTCAGAAAGGACACGCTGGCGCGTATCGCTTCTATGGCCAGAAATACGGAACCAGGCTTGAAAAGTGAAAACTCAGCGCGGCAAGAGACTATCGCGCATGCAATTGCACCCGAACAAATAAGAAGTCTGGCGCCCCTTGTTTTACTTGCCACCTGTTGATGAAAATGATATGGGAAAAGCCCGGAAGCAATCAGTTCAACCATTTTGCGGAGACAAGCCGCTTTGTTGCGCGTTTGTACGCGCAGGCGGAATCTTCTTGGTTCATTCCTGAAATGCCCCGTTCACCGCATGATTTGTTGAATCACGCACCGTCTGGCGCACATTTTTACAGACGGAGGCAGATGAATTGGTTAACCGCAGTTTCAGCCGGAACATGAAGACCCTTGCAAAATCTTTGCGGTCGCGTGGTGCTTCGCGAATGGTTTCGCGGCGCTGGTTTAACCTCACGTCATCCATTCTGCTGCTTCTGGGGTGGTGCCACCTTTTGTCCAATCGGGCGGCAGCGCAGTTGAATTATTCCCAGGCGTACACCTGGACCACCCTGGCTGGCCTGGCATCCAGCGGCGCCACGGACGGCATCGGGAACAATGCCCAGTTTTCCGATCCCTGGGGAATGGCGGTGGACGCCGCCGGAAATCTTTTTGTTGCGGATTCCGGCAACAACACGATTCGCGAGATCACCCCGGCGGGCGCCGTGACCACGATTGCCGGGTTTGCCGGGACCAGCGGCGCCGCAGATGGAACAAACAGCTCCGCGCGGTTTGATTTTCCGGTTGCCATCACAGTGGACGCCTCGACCAACCTTTATGTCGCGGACCAGTTCAATAACACGATCCGAAAGGTTGCGCGGGTTGGAAACAACTGGGTGGTGAGCACGATCGCGGGGCTGGCGGGTTCTCCGGGCGAAGTGGACGGAACCAACAATGGCTCACGTTTTAATAGTGTTCAAGGAATTGCCGTGGACACCAACGGCAACCTGTTCATCGGAGATACCACGGTAAGCGGGGGCGAGCCGATGGGCGCATTGCGCAAGATAGTCCGGATTGGCACCAACTGGGTAACCACCACCGTCGCCAACGGGTTCCCGCAGATTAATGGTGTGGCGCTGGACAAGACCGGTCAAATATATATTACCGAGTACACCGGCTTCAATGGCAGTGTCAGCAAAATTACCGTGACCGGGACGAACTGGGCCGCCACCAACGTCGGGTCGGTCTTCAGGCCTGTTGGCATCGGTGTGGACAGCACAGGGAATGTCATCGTCTCGGATTATGGCAATTACCAGATTGACAAGTTTTCGCTCATTGGCACGAGTTGGGTTGGAAGCCTGATTGCGGGACAGGGCTATCCAGTGATCGGCAATGCCGATGGTACCGGGGCGGGTGCGCAGTTCCTGTTTCCCGCGGGAGTGGTGCTCGACTCCGCAAACAACATCTATGTTGCGGATTCCGGCAACAACAGCGTGCGACTGGTGACTGAAGCGGGCAATGTCAGCACCATCGCCGGTTCAACCGGAAGCTCGGGCAGTGTCAATGGAACGGGCAATGCGGCGCGGTTCAACAATCCTTGGGGTCTCGCTGTGGGGACCTCAGGCTCGGTTTACGTCGCCGACCTTGTCAACGACGACATCCGACGAATTACGCCCGACGGGGTGGTTGCCACGACGGCGGGAACGGCCAGGGCCGCCGGAACCAATGATGGCACGGGCAGCAACGCGCGATTTGAGTACCCGGACGCGGTGGCAGCGGACGCCAGCGGCAACGTGTATCTCGCCGACAACGCGAATTTCACGATTCGGAAAATTACCCCATCAGGTGTTGTGAACACGATCGCCGGTTTGGCCGCGACATCCGGGAGTGCCGATGGATTGGGCACCAACGCCCGCTTTTCGGGTCCGAGTGCGATCGCCGTGGATCGGTCGGGCATCATTTACGTGGCTGATTCCAACGCAAAATTCTTCTATGTCAACGCCAATTTTGGGGACTATGGGATTTCCGAAAACTACGGAACCGGAAACTACACAATCCGCAAGCTGGCGCCCTCGGGCTCCAACTGGATGGTAAGCACCATCGCGGGAAATGCCGGCCACCTGGGGGAAACGAACGGCACGGGAACCAACGCGTTGTTCGGCGATCCCGAGGGCATTGCCGTGGATGCCGCCACCAACTTGTATGTCGCGGACTCCGGTAATTCCACGATCCGGAAGCTCAAGCTCGTCGGCAACGCGTGGACAGTCTCGACGATTGCCGGGTCGGGAAGCCGCGGCAGTTCGGATGGAACCAACACCAGTTCCTCGTTTGACCTGCCCAATGGCATCACCGTGGACAGCGCGAGCAATCTTTATGTGGCTGACGCTAATAACCACGCGATTCGGAAAATCACGCCAGTGGGGACGAACTGGGTGGTGAGCACCATTGGCGGGCTCGCGGGTGCCAGAGGCAGCGCGGATGGGGCAGGCAGCGGGGCCAGATTTTTCTACCCGTACGGAATTGCCGTTGGATCCGATTTTAGCCTGTATGTGGCGGACACGTTTAATAACACGATTCGCAAGGGGGTCTTCACCGGATATGGCGCCGCCAATCCGGTTTCCTTGAACCAACCGGCCAACAATGCGTCGCTCGTCGTCAATCTTGTTCCCTCCGCCGCCAATGGACAATGGCGCTTTCCCTGGGAGCTGGCCTGGCGGCCAAGCGGCTCGGCGGCCACCAACCTCGTGCCAAACCAGAATTATGCCGTCGAGTTCAGCCCGGTCCCCGGTTACGTTGCCGCCCCGGCGCTAGTAACGAACTTTGTCACCGGTGGCCAGACGAACTTTGTCACCGGCCAGTATTATCCCACCATCACGTCGGTTGATGCCACCACCGGCGGCTCCTTGGAGATCTTCTTCCAGGTCAATCCGCCCAGCGGGGCCGGTTGGCGGCTCTTGGGGGACACCAACGCCTTCCTTCCCTCCGGCTACACCACCAACCTTCTGGCGGGCAACTATCTTATCGAGTGCGCGGCGCTCTCCAACTTCGTCCAAATCCCGATCCTATCCGTCCGGGTCTCCGCCGGACTGCCGACTGTGGTGCAGGAGATCTATCAACCATCGCAACCCGCGCCGGGCGGGTTTCTCCTGCCCACCCCTGTCGCGTCCGGCGAGATCAGCAACACCAGTTATCCTTACGGCTTCAATGGCCAACTGGAAACGGATGTCGGCAATGGCAGCGGGGTGGCTGTGGAAGCGAATGTGGTGCTGACGGCGGCCCATCTGGTGTTCGATGATCAGACCCTGTCGTATGCCAGCCAGGCCTGGTGGTATGCCCAGGAGGAGGCGCCGCAATCCGTGCCGGAACCACAGGCGGCCCAAGGCTGGCTGGTCCTCAGCGGCTATGCCTCGCAAAGAACCAACGATCTGGAAAGCGGTCTTTACCTCGCCGATGAATCCAGCCCGCAATCGCGCAACTACGATGTCGCCGCCCTCTTTTTTCCCGCGCCCGTGGCGGGGGGTGGTTACGGGGGCTATCTGCCATCGGATGCGACGCCGAATTCCTGGCTGACGAGCACGGCCAACAAAATGTTGGTGGGCTATCCGGTGGACGGCTCCATGTTCCAGGTGCCCAGCGTCGTGCCGGGCCAGATGTACGAGATTGGTCCGCAGCCGTATCCCTTGAGCGTGGCGACGGATCCGGTGGCGGATCAGCAGGTGTATGTGGCGTCGTGGTTTCTGAGCTATCCGGGCAACAGCGGCGGGCCGTTATATGTGCAATTCAACGGCTATTATTATCCGGCGGGGGTGTATTTGGGGACGTTGTTCAGCGGCACGGTGCCGTATGCCTCGGCGGTGAGGGCGATTGACAGCAGCGTGGTGAACCTCATCACCAACGCGCAGGCCGTGGTGACCGGCGGCACCAATAATTCGGGGGGTGGAGTCATCACCATCGTTCCCAGTGTGAACACCAGCG
>Ga0210398_10002975_pt1 | contig 16330 bp, 18 predicted proteins | sample IncBWC4OmetaG_FD_161047 | JGI IMG/M metagenome (GOLD analysis project Ga0210398, IMG submission 161047) | Forest soil microbial communities from Barre Woods Harvard Forest LTER site, Petersham, Massachusetts, United States - Inc-BW-C-4-O | ecosystem: Environmental > Terrestrial > Soil >... | reverse complement strand
AAGGTCGCGCGCTTCGACGATGACAAGATGACCTCCATTTTGCGCGACCTGGCCAACGACATCGAAGGGGTGCGTATGGACACCCCTGAAGGGCGGATCGAGCTACCGGTGAAGCTCAAATTGCACGACTCGCTCTTTGTCCCGCTGGCCAAGTGGGCCATGCTGCTGGCCGGTAATTACCGCTGCATTGCCGCCACCGGGATGCGCACGGCCCAGGAAGCTGTGCACACCGACATCGACGAGTCGAAATCGATTTATGATTTCGTCAACGACTTGTGCGTCACGCTCGGGGCCGCTCGGTCCGATCTGGTTCCGTTCGAGAAATATGCGGCCGCGGCACAAAGCCTCACGCGTCCGGCATCGGCTGCCCGAGCGCTGCAGAATGGCGCACCTCACATCGAGCGTGCGGATAAGCTCGTGCAACTCATTGCACGCCAGAAGGGCAAGAGCCACCCGGCCATCGACGCCATCGTCGCGCTCGTCGACCAGCGCCTGGAGGCCAACCGCAAGAAAGCCGCCTGACCCCGGGGGGCGAACCTCACCGGACGGAGCGCAAATGACGAAAGCCCACGAACATCCCGCGCTGCTCGTCCCAAAGCCGCAATCTGAGGGACTTGAGACTCGCCCATAGCGTGACGGGCTTGATGGTCGCAAAGAGAGGGTTTGCCTCATGGCATCGCTGAAGGTAGTAGTTCGGAATACGCGGACTCAAGTGATGGATATGATGAAACCCAATATTGCCGCTGAACCATTGTAGGATTACGGGGAGTTTGTAAAAGGAGCTGCCTTTGAGCGCCGCTTCGGTATAGCACCAACTTCCGGTGCGCGCCCAATAAGCGCCCTCGAATTGATGCTGTACGTAGAAAAGCCAGATACCGAAGGCACCGGCAATGGCCAGCACGGTGAGCTGAATCAACAAAAAGGATTTGAAGCCCATCACGGCGCTCATGAGTAGAACCAAGGCGCCCAAGCCGAGATTGGTGCGTCGAACCGACTGACGCTCACGCGGGGGAGCTGCCCGCGAGGCGAATCGCTGCTGCACGACGAAGACGAAGAGCGGCCCGATCAACAAAAACACCAAGGGATTTCTCGCAATGCGGTAGGCCAGACGCTCCAAACGCGTGCTCTGAAGATATTCCTGTACCGTCATCGTCCATATATCGCCGGTGCCGCGTCGATCCAGGTCACTCGAGGTCCCATGGTGTAGCGCATGTTGCCACCGCCAGTGACGATATGGCGTCATATTCAGAAGCCCCGTAAGAATGCCCATGGCATTGTTGGCTCTCTTGGACTTGAAGAATGACGCGTGACCGCAGTCGTGAAAAATAATGAAAATGCGGACCAGAAAACCGGCGGCGAGCAGAGCCACCGGCAGCATCAGCCAATAGGAAATGGCGAGTGCGCGGTCCATCGCAAACCAAAGCAGCGCGTAGGGCACTATCGAATTGATCACTTGCCAGCGAGCTCTCCACAGCGATGCTGACTGAAATTGTCCCCCATTGTCTTTCGACAAAACCAACGTTGCGAGCGGGGGATCAATCGTGAGCTTCATTTGAACTCAACCGTCAAGATGAACCCAATAAATTGGCGTACTGAACCTCCTTCGGTCTGTACGTTAGCGCACGCCTAAAGTAAAAAAAGTTGACGGAGCGAGCGTCGGTGCGGCATCCATTTCCGCTTGGTCTACCCCGGGCGCCCTACCCCGGGGGGCCGATACTCCCAGGTAATGGTCAGGCGCGACTGGAGTAGGGCTCGTCCTACGCCCCTTCGTCCCGGGGACGGCTGGCAGTGCCCGGTTCAAGCGCCATATGCTCACGCAAATGCCTATCCCAGTTGAAGGAACACAGTTGGAAGGGTTGGTAACTCACCTGCAAAATACCGCGGAATCAAAAAACACCGCCCTATCTCACGAGTTGCACGACGAACTGGGCGGATTGATGGGAGCAGCGATCATGGATCTGGATGCGGTGCGCCGCGTCAACCCCGCGCTCAGTCAAAATGCTTTGAATCGCCTCGATCGAGTGAAAAGAACGCTCGAGCAAGCCATCGACTTGAAGCGTCGCGTTATCGAAGAATTGCGGCCGAGCATACTGGACAACTTCGGCTTGTTCGCGGCACTTCGGTGGCAACTCAAGAAGAGTTGGGGAAACTCGGATGTCGTGTCGACTGAGAATTATCCGGAGGTTGAGCCGCGGTTCGAGTCGCACGCAGCGACAACCCTTTTCCGCGTTGCTCAAGAAGCGATATCCATAACGGTGAAACGCGCATCGGTGAAATCCACCGACCTCGCGGTGTCCGTGGATCACGAAAGGTTTTGGATGCGATTTTCAGATGACGGAACTGCCGGCACTGATGCTCAAACGACAGACCCGGCAATGATCCTGGCCTCGATGCAACATCGGATCCGCTCGCTGGATGGCAGCGTTCATCTGTTGCGGACTGAAGCGGGCGCCACGGTGTTGACCGTATCGATGCCCTTGTCGAACATCGTCTCCGATTGACGGATGAAGTACTCGCTCTCGAGCGTCGCCGGCTGGCTCGGCGGCAACTCAATGGTAAAGACGCACCCGGAGCCCGGTACATCGCGAACCCTCAAGATGCCATTGTTCGCCTCGACACTGCGCCGACAGATGTCCAGACCCAGTCCCAGCCCCGACCGATCCTGGCCACTTTGAACATACGGCAACAACAGTTTTTCGGGGCTACCGCCCGGGAGACCGCCGCAATGATCCTCAACCTCAATTAGAACCCGGCCTGCGGCAACGTGCGCCTGCAGACGCACCTCACTGTGACGCTTTGTAAACTTGAACGCATTCTGCAGCAAGTTGCCGACCGCCGCCGCGAGCATCTCGGGGTCCACATTGACCTCTATGTTCTGATCCGTCGGTGTCACCGTGAACTGGCATTCGCGTGCCAGAGGATCCAGTGTGGCCGAGGATGCAACTTCGCTTAGGAAATCGGCCAGAGGAACAGACCGAAGTCGCGGCGGCAGGCCTGCCGTCACCCGCACTTCAGCCAGTGAACGATCGATGAGATTGCGCATTCCAATGAGGCTGCGGTCCAGCACCGCCCCGGTCGCACCCGACATCCCGACGCTGCCCGCTTTGATGGCTCTGACCGCGTAGGTCGCAATTTGCAGGTAGTTTCTCAGTTCATGGGCCAAAGGGCCAAGCCGTGAGTTTATTGCCTGGAAGCCGTCTTCGGCTATGACGGCAGCTTGCCGATACGCATACTCCGTGACGGCACCTGCGATCGCTTTATCGAGGCACCGGTTGAAAGTTCGAAATTCATCGACTCTAATTGAAGCGCCGTCTCTAAAGGCAAGATTGGTGACCGCTTGGCAGACATCGCCATAGTCTCGAACAACCTGTTCGAGCGTGAATCCGCGCTCCAATAAGTCGCGTCCGTGCAATGCCGCCATTGATCCAATTTCGCAAACGGAGGCACTCGGTACATCTGAAGCCAATCGACTGCGTAACGGCTCCGATCCTTGTTCAATGGTCAGAGCCTCAATGAGTTGATCGAGAAAGATCGGCACCCCATGAGGTAGCTCATGGCTGGCTGCCGTGGGTTCAGCCCTGCTGGCGACCATAGCGCGGCACTGATCAATCAAGACCGCGCGGTTCGTCTTGATAAACTCGTGAAGCACGCTGCACCGTAAGCTCGCGCGCCTCGTGGCGTCTGTACGCTGGTGTACATAGCGGTATTGAGCTGCAATGCAATGTGCGCCAGCAGACAGACAAAAACAAATGTAGTCAGTTCAATGTGATAGGCGCGCAAGGAGGGTGCTATGCCTCAGACTGTGCTTCTGATACACGATGATGCCGCGAAAGCCCGGACGGTAAAAGACTCGCTTCTCGGCTCGCCGGACGGTTTCTTCATTGTCGAATGGGTCGAGCGTTGCTCTGAGGCTGTGCGGCGACTGCGCAAGGACGGAAAAGAGCACATAGACGCGATCATGCTCAATCTGTTCCTGCCCGACAGCCGTGGGCTCGAAACCTTCAATCGGATATTCCAGGTAGCGCCGGACATTCCAATTCTCGTGCTGAGCGGTCTCGGACGTGAGGATTCCGCGAAGCTCGCCGTGCAGCGCGGAGCGCAGGACTACCTCCTGGAAGATCATCTCGATGACTACTCACTACCCAAGGCGCTGCGCAACATGCTCGAGCGCTCATCAAACGCCGAGGCCTTATTCAGAGAGAAAGAGCGCGCCCTGGTGACCCTCAATTCAATCGGTGATGCGGTCGTTTGCACGGATGTCTCGGGCAATGTGACCTTTCTCAACCCCATCGCTGAAGCTTTGACGGGCTACGCAGCCGATGAGGCTGTCGGACGGCCATTTGCCCAGGTGTTTCGAATCATCGATGTCTTGGATCACCGCCGTTCGATAGATCCCATGGCCTTGGTCATTGAGACGAATAAGCCTTTGAATCTGCCGGACGGGACCATCCTGATCCGACGTGACGGAGTCGAGTCGGCCATCGAAGACTCGACGGCACCCATTCATGATCGCAGAGGGCGTGTGACGGGCGGCGTCATGGTCTTTCACGATGTGACCCAGGCGCGCGCGATGTCTCAGAAACTATCGCATCTCGCGCAATACGACTATCTGACCGACCTGCCAAACCGGTTGCTGCTGAACGATCGCCTGACCCAGGCGATCTCCGCGGCGCATCGCCATCAGCAACAGTTGGCGGTTTTATTCGTGGATGTCGACCGCTTCAAGCACGTGAATGACTCCCTCGGCCACTTGATCGGCGATAAGCTCCTCCGGTCAATCGCCCATCGACTGGTCGCCGGCGTGCGCAGTTCGGACACCATCAGCCGCCAGGGCGGCGACGAATTTGTGGTTCTGCTCTCTTCCGTGGCGCATGCGGCAGACGCCGCCCTTAGTGCCCAAAAGATCCTCAGCGTCGCCGGTATGCCGCACCGGGTCGAGGATCACGATCTGCAGGTTACTGTGAGTATCGGAATCGGGATCTATCCGGATGACGGGACAGATGCCGAAACGCTCCTTAAGAACGCAGACATTGCGATGCTGAATGCGAAGGACAACGGGCGCAATAACTATCAGTTTTTCAAGCCCCCCATGAACGAGCATGCCTTGCAGCGGCAGTCCATCGAGGGGAGCCTGCGTCATGCTTTGGAACGCCGCGAATTCGTCTTGCATTACCAGCCGAAGATGGATCTGATGGCGGAAACCCTCACCGGCGCCGAGGCGCTCATTCGATGGCGTCAACCCGAACGACGCATCGTATATCCCCTGGATTTCATACCCATTGCTGAACAGTGCGGTTATATCGTGCCCATCGGGAGGTGGGTCTTGCGCGAAGCATGTCGCCAACGGCGGCGCTGGTTGGATGCGCACCTCGCGGCGATACCCATAGCCATCAATGTTTCAGCGGTGGAATTGCGATCGAGCGATTTCGTCGCTCACGTACGGGAAATTCTACAGGAGACCCGATTGGAGCCGCAGTATCTGGAGTTCGAATTGACCGAGACCGCGTTCATGCAGGACCCGCAACCCACCATCGCCGTGTTGCGCGCACTCAAGGACATGGGCATTCGCCTTACGCTGGATGACTTCGGCACCGGATATTCAAGCTTGAGTTATTTGAAGCGGTTTCCGATCGATTCTCTAAAAATTGACAAATCATTTGTCCACGGTCTTTGCACCGATTCCGATGACTCGAAACTCGTGAGCGCTGTAATTCATTTGGGACGTAGTTTTCATCTGCAGGTCGTTGCCGAGGGCGTGGAAACGCGGGAACAGTTTCTAGCCCTGCAGGCTCAAGATTGTGCGGAGGGCCAAGGCTACTACTTCCACAGGCCGATCGCCGCCGACGAATTTGCGAAGCTGCTCGGCGCTGATCCGTCTGCAACCGTATCGCCCTGAAACGGAGAACCTCATGTCATATGTGCAAAATGGACTCGAGCACCGGTGGGGCGAACGAGTAAGGGTCAATATTCCAATCCGGATTGAAGCAGCCGCATTGCCGGGAGCAAATGGTTGCATGAAGAATCTAAGTCTGAGCGGAGCTCTCATGGAATTCGATTGCGACTTGCGCCTTCATACTCTCATTGAGGTCAGCATCGCGCTCCCGGCGCCATCCACGCGCACCGCAGTGATCAAGGCGCATGTCTCACGGAAGCTCAAGAAGGAGGTCGGTATCGAATGGTACGAGTTCGCGCCGAATATCATCCGAGATTTGCTGCGATCTGCGTTGAGATCCTCTCTTCCTTAGATCCGCGGGTCGCGTACTCAAAATTGCTGTTCCGGTTTCATGCCAAAGGCGACCACGGCGCCGACGACCATCAATCCCATGGAACCGATAAAAGGCCAGTCCCAATTGCCGGTGACATCGATGATCCAACCACCCACCACCGGGCTCAGGATCGCCGCGAGCGCGGAACCGGTGTTCATCAGCCCGCTTGCCGTTCCGGAATACCTGGGGGCGATATCCATCGGTATCGCCCACATCGGACCGATGGTCATCTCCGCGAAGAAGAATCCGAGGCTCAAAGCGATGGCCGCCACCGTCGAGTCGTGCACGAATAGAATCGGCAGCAGTGACGCAAGTGCCGCCAGGTTGCAAACCACCACCATGTAGCTGCGTGCTTTGGTGCGGCTCTGCGTGTGCTTCAGCAGCCAATCCGTGACGTGTCCGCCGAACCAGTCGCCCAGAACGCCCGCAAAAAACACTCCGGAGGCGAACACCGCAGAGTTCTTGAGGTTCATCTGGTAGTTGTGCAAGAAAAACTGCGGAATCCAAGTCAAGAACAGCCACAAAGTCCAGCCGTAGCAAAAGTACACCACGGTCACCGGCAGCATGCGTCTGATCAGCGCCTTCCAGGGCACCGCCGGCGTTTCCTTGACTCCCACATAGGGCGGCAAACTCTCGATCTCCTGCGCGCTGATCTTGGCGTGGTCGCGCGGGTCGTCGCGGAAATACCAGCGCCAGACCAGGGCCCACCCGAAGCTCGAGATTCCCAGCACGATGAAGGCGCCGCGCCAACTGAATGCGATCATGAGCCAGGTCACGATGGGCGGTGTGATGGCATTGCCGACGCGCGCGAACGCATGCGTGACGCCCTGTGCAAAGCCACGCCGCTGCGGAGGACTCCAGTTCGACAGGGCCCGCGTCGCCGTCGGAAAGGTGGCGCCCTCGCCCAGGCCGAGCAGCACGCGCGCGATGAGCATCGACACGAGGCCGCTCGCCATGCCGGTCAGTATCGTCGCGCCCGCCCAGATGATCGAGCAGGCGGTTAACGTTCGACGCGGGCCGAAGCGATCACCGACCCAGCCGCCGATGACCTGGAAGATCAGGTAGGGATAGGCAAATGCTGAAAAGACCAGCCCGATCTGCATATTCGACAGATGAAACTCTTTGCCGAATCCGATCGCCCCCGTGCTCACGTTCACCCGATCCATGTAGGTGATCATGTACATCACGCACAACAAGAGCAGTACCCGGGTGGTTGAACGGTGCAACATGTATAGGCGGCATGCAGGCCGCTTATTATTCGGAGGAATGCGCCCCAGGCAAAGCCATGGACGAGCATTTGAGCGATTCAACCTGGGCGATGCCCTGAGCCGCGCTCGCCAGCGCCGCATCTCGTTTGGCGAGCAGATGGCTCTCCAAAATGGATGCCATCCGTGCGCCGTCTCTGGCACCGAGCGCTTCGATCATCATCGTATGCTCGCGAACGGCCGCGTCCCAGCGTTCGCGGTCCAAATTTGCACTGAAGCGCAGCGCCTTCACGCGGCTGTTGACCGTGGCGTATAGCTCGCGCAGCACATCATTGCGTGCCGACCGGTTGATGAGATCATGGATCGCTTGGTTGGTGCGATAATATGCCGGCAGATCGCGTCTGGCGTGGCAGGCCAGCATTTCAAAATGCAGCGCGCGAATCTCGTTGATCTCATCGTCGGTGATCCGGGCACAGGCGAGCTCGCCGGCCATTGCCTCCAAATGGCTGATCACTTCAAATGTTTCGGCAATATCCTTTGCGGACAGCTGCACCACGGCAGCGCCCCGGTTTGGCAGCAATTCCACGAGTCCCTGCGCCGCGAGAATCTTCAGCGCCTCGCGCAGTGGAGTACGCGACACGCCGAGTTGTTCGCACAGTAAACGCTCGTTGAGACGCGTCCCAGGGCCCAAGACTCCTTCGATGATCATCTGCTGGATCTGCTCAACCACGAGCTTGTGCAGGCCTTGAGGCCGTATGAGAACGAGGTGAGGCTTCGGATGTTCGGTCATGGATTGGGGCTGCGCATCCTCGAAGTGCCAAGTCCCGCGGTGAATGCTACCGGCACGGCATGTTCTCGGGCCAGGATATTATAATGAATGCAATCCAGTCAATCGGACGGCAGCCGGCGATGGCACGGGCGCGCGCCACATGGATACGTCGATCACAGCCCCATGCGTTGAACGAGACTGACGAAACGCGCGTCGGAGCGCAGCGAGTCGTAGGCAGGGTCGACCTTGATGAAGGTCACGAAAAAGCGGCGATGCTGATAATCGCTCAGCAGCGCATCCATGGCTTTGTCCGCATCAGCGAGCCTGGCGTAAACGGCAGCCGCCGGAACAAACTTCGACCCGACGACACTCACACGGCCGCAAATCTTCAGCGCCGAAGACATCGGCGCGGTGATGCATGTCTTTGTCGGCTCCGGCGTGGTCTTTCTCATCGTGGGGCTTGCCGCGGCGTCGCTGTTTCGAAACCCCGCGCTCGCGCATGGCGTGATCCGCCCGCAGCACGAGGCGGCGCCATCCGTGCCCGAGGGTTACGCGCCTTCGCAAGTCCTGGCGATGCCTCAGTTCTACCTGCTGTGGGTACAGCTCCTCGTGAATGTCATTGCCGGCATCACCATCATTTCCAACGCGGTTTTTATTCTCACCGATCTCACCAAGGTTTCTGCCGCCGTCATCGCCCCGCTATTCGGTCTCGTGAGTATTTTCAATGCGCTGGGCCGCTGTCTCTGGGGCGCTATTTCGGATCGCATCGGATGCAACCACACCTTCGCCGCGATGTTCGCCGTTCAAGCCGTGATGTTGTTGCTGCTGGCTCATGTGCACGGCCTGGTGCCCGCGCTCGGCGGAGTTTCGGTGATCCTGCTCTGCTGCGGCGGCGGATTCGGAACCATGCCCTCCTTCAATGCCCGGTGTTTCGGAACGAAATACATGGGTCTGAACTACGGCCTGATTTTATCGGCATGGGGTTTCGCTGGATTGATCGGTCCACTGATCGCCGCACGCGTCAAGGATTTGAACGGCTCGTTCACGGGGATTTTGCCGCTCATCGCCGTGGTGCTCTCGGCCAGCGTGATCTTGCCTTACATCACCAAGAACCCGGCGCAACCCCCCCCCCGTGACCACACCGTGGGTATCGCGAACGTCGCCCCACTTCACCTCGTAACTGCCCATCAACAACCACTCTAGGAGCAAGTAGCATGGCTTCCTCATCACGCGTACAGGTCGGCGTCTTGGTCACCGCCTTCACCCTGCTCGTCTGCACAGCAAACCCTGTGATGACCGTCACACGTTTGCCTCTCAAATAGGACGATGATCTCGTCGTCGCCCAAAGGAAGGCGGCGATAAAATCAAGGATCGATATGCAGATCCTCGTGAAGAGAGCACCAGCATGACCGAACGCCTACTCAAGTTCCCTGTCAAATGTCCGATATGCAGCACGGAATGGACCTGCGCCATGAGCGTCACTGAGATTAAAGAATCTCTCGACAAGGGAGCACCCATACCCGCCTACGCGGAGTGCCACGACTGGCACTGGGACCTGAAGGAAGATGAGCGCCAAACACTGGCCGCCAAGCTTCGAGCGTAAGACATAGCAAATAGGCGGGTCCTAAGTCAGGGCGCCAAATTCGCCCTACTCCGCGGGGTGATCTCGCGCCTTAGGCCTCATTCCGAATGAGGCGTTTTCTGACATACACCGGGCAACCGACACACCATAGTCACTCCAGCGTTAAATGACTGATTCCGAACGTGATATGGGCTGCCTATGGACGAACAATCCGATTTTACTCGCCGTCCGCATGCGCACCTGAATACTGAGTTACAGCGGCGTCTGGAGTCCCTTCTGAGCGGCGAATGCGACGAAGCGGAGTTTGTCGAAGCGGTGCGGGGCAAATGCAGCGAGAATGAGTTCATCGACGCCATCGCCGTGCAACTCCGCGCCGTGCCGACCTCGAGACCGCAGGTCATCGCGGTGATCAATCGACTGCGAACCCGGGGCGATGTGCCGCTGGAGCTCGTGCGCTTCCTGGAATCGAAAATCGCCGCAGAAACATTACCCATTCAGGACGCCACCCTCGATCTTCTGCGACATGGTGCCCTCACATCACGCCCGCGGGCATCCGAGGACCCGCCGCCATGCCCTGTTGAGATCGGTCAGGTGCTGCGGGATCGGTACGTCATCGAGAGAAGCCTGGGCAGCGGTGGCAAGGGAACCGTCTTCAAAGCACTCGACCGATACCGATCGAGCTTGCCCGCATCGCAACGGTACGTGGCGATCAAAGTTCTGCACCCCGTGCCCGCCGGCCGCACTGAGATGGTCGAATCGTTGCGGCGCGAGCTTTACTGCGCTCAGATGCTTTCGCACCGGAATATCGTCAATGTTTTCGAACTGGATCGCGATGGCGACATCGATTTTTTCACGATGGAGTGGCTGGAAGGCGAACTATTGAGCACGGTCATTGCCCGACTTCGCGACCAGCCCGTGCATCGCTTGCACGCCTGGGCGGTGATACGGCAAATTGCCGCCGGACTCGAGTACGCACATGGCCGCGGGGTGGTGCATGCGGACCTCAAGCCGCAGAATATTATGATCACCAATTCCGGAGAGGTACGAATACTCGATTTCGGTGCATCCAGCATTTTCGGCAAATACTCTCCCCCGAAGCATGAACGACCTGCGCGGTCGGCAACCCCGGCCTATGCGTCTTGCGAGATTCTGGACTCCCGCGAGCCTGACCCCCGCGACGACTTGTATGCCTTTGCGTGCATCAGTTACGAATTGCTGACCGGAATGCACCCCTTCCAGCGTCGTCGCGCGAATGAGGCTCGCGACCTGGGTATCGTTGCGACCAGGCCTTCCCAATTAGGCCGGCGACAATGGCAAGTCCTGTCGAAGGGGTTGTGCTGGCATCGCGGCGGCCGATCGATATCCGTATCCGAATGGTACGATCGTTTGAAGCCCCGCGGTCAGGAGCCGCAATACCTGTCAAATTCCCAGGATCTGCAGCCGGCACATCCACAGCCGCCGCGATCTTCGTTGAGAGGCCCTGCAGTCCTCGCCGTTTTGGCGGCGACCGCGGCTGCCTCACTGCTGATGGTGCGCTTCGCACTGGGCGGAAGGGCGGGAAACGCAACCCTGGCATCGACGCCGACGAGCGCCGCCTCCGAAGAGACGCTTTCGAGTCCCGCCGCCAACGAGCTGAACAACTCAAACGCAGTCTCGAACTCGCCTTCCTCGCCGACCCTTGTCCCGCAGTCGCCGCTTCTCGGCAGCGGGCGCTCCGACGGCGGCCGCGGCAGAATTGCTTCTCAAGTGCCCCACCCGATCGCCATTTCGGCCAGCGACTATGAAGTCCGTCCCGGAGAACGATTTGCGGAGATTCGAGTCCATCGCTCCGCGGCGCTGCGCGATGAGGTGCCCTTTGTATGGTGGACCGAAGCGGCCTCGGCAAAACCCGGTGTCGACTACGTGGCGCAGCCGAAGGTCACTCAAAAATTTCCCAAGGGAAAGAGTTCAACCAGCTTTTTCGTGAAGCTCTTGCCCGGGTCTTCCCGGATCCACCCCGAGGTATTTTATGTGGCGATCGGCGATGCCGCCGGTGGCCCGTCTCTCGGGCAAATCGTGCACACTGCGGTGTGGCTCCCCTCCAGTGACAGGGTAGATACTGCCGCACATACCCAGCAAACCGCCGATGTGGCGACTTCAGCGCTCGCGACGGACACAAGCTCGATACTACGATAAATACATCTCATAATTGAATGATAAACAACGTAATTTACATATTGTCGGAACCTCCATCAAAGCCTCATCGGCAGGCTTCTTTTGTGAAGGTTCATGCGATGAGTCGCATGCCGGATGTCGAGGTCTGATAAGGTCTTAGGCTGGTTAAAGCAATGAGTGCTTTGAAAAACCGACCGTGAGAGTGAACTCCGACAATCAGACCCTGATACTGGCGGGTGAGGCCATCCCGCGCCGTGACGCTGGGAGTTTATCGGCAGAGACGCTCGGAGCGTCCGGCGGCCGGCGCCTGACCATTGTCGCCACCCCGGCGGATGACCCCAGGCTCTTAACGCAGGGAACCATTACCGGTGCAGTCGGCGAGTCGACCTCTTCTTTCGTCACCATAACGCCCTACCAGAACACGCTGCTGCGTTCGAGCACGGTGCCTCGCGGCGCGTCCTTCAACGCCGCACACGCGTACGCCCGCACGCAAGACCTGACGAACAGCGCACCGAGAACCGCGATCATCGACACCTACGCCTAGTGCCGGCGGGGCGAGGCCTGCGCGCCGATTGCCTGCGTTAAGTAAAATCTGAGGCCGGGTGCATCCGGCAACCCCCATCACGCGAATAAGCAGGTTAGCGCCACAAGGGAACCTGCTTATGCCTCGATCGCGGCTGAATTCACTCATCGGTGCCTGCACCCTGCTGCTCCTCGGAGCGCATTGCGGGGCAGCACCCATTGCCTGGCGCACCCAATGGAGTGATGCGGTTTTCGTCCAGGCCGAGAAGGATCGACGCTTCGTCATTCTCGACCTGCACGCTGTTTGGTGTCACTGGTGTCACGTCATGGACGAAAAAACCTACGGCGACCCCAAGGTTCAGTCCTTGATATCGAAGCACTATGTCGCGGTCAGCGTAGATGCCGACAGTGATCCGGATCTCAGCAGCCGTTATGGTGACTGGGGCTGGCCGGCGACCATCGTTTTGGCCGCTGATGGCAGTGAGATCGTCAAGCGGCGCGGCTACATTCCGCCGGAACAAATGGCTTCCCTGCTGCAGGCCATCGTGGACGACCCCACCCCGGGCCCCTCGGTCGGCCCGGCCCTTGCCATGACCGAGGGAGGCAGCACCCATCTTAACCGCCGCGCGCGCGGCGCCCTGATCCACACCTACGAGCAGGCCTACGATGAGCAATACGGGGGGTGGGGCCATATCCACAAATTCATCGATGCGGCCGCGCTGGAACTCAGTTACTCGAGAGCCGATGAGGGTGACGCCTCCGCTGCCCGGCATGCGCGGCAGACGCTGGACGCCAATTTGCAATTGATCGATCCCGTCTGGGGCGGTGTTTATCAATATTCGGATGAGGCGGATTGGAGCTCGCCGCATTTCGAGAAGCTCCTGTCCTACCAAGCGGACGATCTACGGAAGTACGCCGAAGCGTATGCCCGTTGGCAGGATCCGCGATATCTGGCGGCCGCGACATCGCTCTATGGTTACCTGACGACATTTCTGGCGGCGCCGGACGGCGGCTTCTATGTGAGCCAGGATGCCGATGTGTCGGCGCAAATCAGCGGGCACGATTTCTATCCGCAGGACGACAAAGCGCGTCGTGCCATCGGCATGCCCCACATCGACACCCACGAGTATGCGCGCGAGACCGGTTGGGCGATCCGCGCGCTTTGCAAATACTATGAGGTGACCGGAGAAAACGATGCCCTGCTCAAGGCAGAAAGGGCGGCACGATGGGCCATTGCAAATCGCGCGTCGCCCAGCGGCGCATTCCGGCACAACGCTCAAGATCGCGGCGGTCCCTTCTTGGACGATGCGCTCGCGATGAGTCAGGCCTACCTTGCGCTCTATCGCTCGACCGGCGGCCGGGAGTGGCTGGGACGTGCGGGTGCAGTGCTGCGATCTATCGACGCAGTGCTGCGCGATCCCAGGGCCGGCTTCATCGCCGCGCCTCGTTCCAATGGACATCACGGGGTATTTCGCGATGCCGTTCGTCAACCCGATCAGAACGCGGCGGTGGTTCGCACGGCCAGCCTGATGCATCGGTATACGGGCGATGTTCAATATCAAAAAATGGCAAGACACGGCATGAAGTATCTGGCGGCCTACGCGCAGGCGGCTCCTGGGCAATTTCAATCGGAAATTCTGCTGGCCGATCGCGAACTGTCCGCCGCGCCCATTCACATTACCGTGGTCGGGCACAAGACGGATCCGGCCGCAATCGAATTGCACTCGGCAGCCTTGCGGTACCCGTCAGATTATTTGCAGATCGACTGGTGGGACCGGGACGAGGGCCCACTGCCAAATCCCGAGATACAGTACCCACCCCTGGATCGGGCAGCCGCGTTCGCCTGCAGCGCAAGCGCCTGTTCCATGCCGGTGTATGATGCCGCCGCCCTCGCACCGGCGGTGCGATCGGCGCTGGCGAGTAATTAAATTACAGACCCGCGGCGCATTCCGAGTTGGCGTGCACATTCACGTTGGCGTCGTTATCCAGACCCGTCACTGTCGCATGTCCGCATCGCCGGTCCGAGCTGTCGACACGAATGGCCGTCCACGAAATATTGGCTCGACCGGTCGGGCCGGCACTGACCGAGAGCGGAACCGACACAAACCCGTTGATTCGTTGATGGTCCAGCACGACCGACTTGGGGTTCGTGTTCATGTCCTGCACCGTGACGAAAACATCGATGATGCTGTCATTGGTGATCCTGAGATTCACGCCATCGCCGGCGAGGGCCATCGCGCCAATCAGCACCAGGGATAGAGCGCCGAGCGCTTTACGCGAATGCGCGTTCATGTTGAAGCTTCCCACTCTGATGGAGAATCAAGGCTCGATCCATTCAAATCGAAAGACGGGGCCGTTCCATTCCGGGCCCTGTAAATCCAACTCACGAATGTGCGTTGCGCGGCCGCAATTTCGTATGGTCTTACCCCAAAATCTCTCGGCTTGCACGTTCTTTCGCGCGACCGCGACCTCCCAAGAACCTGGGTGGGAGGAAAAAATGTGCTCTGCCGCAATTTGGCCCACGCCCTGCCGACGATACTTTCTCAAAATGAAAAACTCGGCGACGCTTCGGTTGGCAGGCTGCCCCGAATGAGTCTGGTCGTTGATCAGGGAAAACCCGGCCAGTGCGTCGTTACGCCAGATGAACAATGCCGACCAGCTTGGCCTGACCCAATACGGGGCCAACGGGTAGTTCTCGAATCGGCCGGCGGCGTCTAAGTCCCCGCGCGGTGTGCCCGCCCACCATTCAGAAAAATCATGCGTATAGAGTTGCATGAGGTTTTCGAGGATCGGCGCCTCCCGAGGGCGCGCTTCGGTCAGCCGCACGCCGCCTACGCTGCCATGCGTGTTCACGGTATCCACGTGTAGGACGTTCCCCGACGAGCGCTGGCGGCGGGAACCGCTATGCGGAACGCACGGGCGCGCGCATCATTTTTCAGTACACGGAAGGCGCGCCGGCGCGAAGGACTGACCATGAAGCTGATCGTCACCGTTTTGCTCGCAGTTTGCATGAACGGGTGCTTGGGAATCGGCGGTAATATTCCCCACGAGGACAGTGAAGGGGCCACCCCGCGCAACGAAGGGGCCCCCCTCTGCCGCGACGGTACACCCCCGCCCTGCGTGATCCGCAGCTAGCGGATCCGCGGCTAGTTGTCCTGAGTCGCCGACCCATCAGCTGAGCGCTCCTGCTCCGGGCGCTGATTGTCCGCCGGCCGCATGTCGGAATGCGCCGCGACGAAGATCGCCCTGGCCCGCACGGTTTTCTTTACCACGCCCAGGAAGCCTCCCACGCCCAGATCGATGGAAGCATTGTGGGTATAAGTTTGGGTGCCGACACCCGTGCCCAAGCTAAGCGGGTCAGAATCCGACAGATTCTCCAGCAATACCCCGTTCGCCCCCAGTTCGGCGGCTTGGGACCTCATGGTCTCGATCATTTTCTCGATGGCGCGCTCGCCGCCGGCAGTGGTGACACTTTTTCTCGATGCGCCGAGAACCGCAATCTCCTCGAAACTCTGAGGCGCCTGCGTGTAGACCCTCACCTCGGCCGGAGACAGCGCCGGCCGAGGCACGCCCGTGAGGGTTCGAGAGGAGGTTGCGCAGCCCGCCAGCATCGGCATCAGCACGATCGCGAAAATCAATCGATTGGCCATGTCGATTTACTGGCCGCCCGGCTTCGGCGGCGGTTCGCCGGCGGCAGCCGGGGGTGCGGCCGGCGCTGCATCACTCTTGGTGGTACGTTTCGTGAACCGCCATCCCTCCTTGGTCTTCACGAGACTGTCGGTATACGTCGCGGTCGCCAGAATGCTCGCCGGCTTGGTGCTGATATCGATCA
>Ga0210398_10002974_pt1 | contig 16340 bp, 12 predicted proteins | sample IncBWC4OmetaG_FD_161047 | JGI IMG/M metagenome (GOLD analysis project Ga0210398, IMG submission 161047) | Forest soil microbial communities from Barre Woods Harvard Forest LTER site, Petersham, Massachusetts, United States - Inc-BW-C-4-O | ecosystem: Environmental > Terrestrial > Soil >... | reverse complement strand
CTGGCCGCCGATGCCGATCGTGCCGGTGCTGCGCAGCGGCGCCGCGGCGATGGCTTTGGCCGCATCGCCATTGATGAAGGCATAGTCGGGCAACACCACCTCGCCGGACGCCCTGCCCTGCTCGACGGTGACGTTGGGCGTTTGCGCGTCGATCTCGACCTTGCCGCGCAGCGCCGCCCGGCGGGCGACGTCGCGCGAGGTGGCGACCACGGCGAAGACCGGCTGCTGATGAAACAGCACCTGGTCCTGCACCAGGACCGGCTCATCGCCCAGCGCCGGCGACACGTCGTTCTTGCCGGGAATGTCGGCTGCGGTAATGACCGCGACCACACCGGGTGTCGCGTGCACGCCGCTCAGATCGATGCCGCGCAATCGGCCGCGCGCCACCGGCGTGCCGCCGACTGCGATATGCAAGGTGCCGATCGGCTCGGGGATATCGTCGATATATTCGGCGCTGCCCTGCACGTGCTTGGCGCCGCTGTCGTGCGGCAGCGGCTTATAGACGTGGCGCAGCGGCGCCTCGAGCACATCACTCGGCGGCATCGGCCACCATCCGATGATCGGCGATGCGCGTGACGTCGGGGCTGATGCCGGCGATTTCGGCGATCGCCTTGACGACCAGATTGCCGGCGACGCGGCTGCGATAGGCGGCGCTGGCGCGCACATCGGTGAGCGGCGTGAAATCATCGCGGACGGCGTCGGCCGCCGCGCGCCAACCGCGGGTATCGGCAAGCGACAGGCCGCGCAGTTTCTCTTCGACGGTCTTGGCGCGCTTGGGGATGCCGGCCATGCCGCCAAACGCGGCGCGCACTTCGCTGATCCGGCCGCCCTCGACACGCAGGCAGAACGCCGCCAGCACCGCCGAAATGTCCTCGTCGAACCGCTTGGTAATCTTGTAGGCGCGGAAATGCGTGTCCGGCGCAAGCTTCGGCACCAGCAGCCGGCGCACATATTCTCCCGGCTCGCGATCCTGCTTGCCGTAGTCGAGGAAGAAATTTTCCAAGGCAAGCTCGCGAATGTGGTCGCCGCGGCGCAGCTCCACCTTGGCGTTCATCGCGATCAGCATCGGCGCGAGGTCGCCGATCGGCGAGCCGTTGGCGATGTTGCCGCCGACGGTGCCGCAGGCGCGCACCTGCACCGAACCGAACCTGCGCAGCACCTCGGCGATATCGGAATCGATCGAGCCGAGCACCGGGGCGGCGCGCGCCAACGAAACGATCGCTCCGAACGTGTAGCCGACCGGGTTCTCGACGATCTTGCCAAGCTCGGCAACGCGGCCGACGTGAATGATCTTCTCGAGCGGCGCCAGTTTTTTGGTGATCCACAGCCCGACGTCGGTCGAGCCAGCAACGATGGTCGCGTCGGGATGTTTCAGATAGAGCTGCGCGAACGAATGCTCGCTCGCCGGCGCCGCAAAGAACGCGTTGGCGTCGCCGACCATGAGATCGACTTTGTCATCGAGCGAGTGAAGCGCTTGCAGCCGCTCGGCGGCGTTGCGCGTGAAGCGATCATCGGCGCCGGCATTGCAAACCTCGAGCGCCGCGTCGACGATCGGCCGATAGCCGGTGCAGCGGCAGAGATTTCCCGCCAGCACATCGTTGATCTTGTCGCGGGTCGTGCCGCCGTGATCGTCGTGATAGTGCGCGAACAGGCTCATCACGATGCCGGGCGTGCAGAAGCCGCATTGCGAACCGTGCAGACGCGCCATCGCTTCCTGGATCGGATGCAGAACGCCATCTTCGGTCAGATTTTCCACCGTGATCAATTCGCCGCCGTCGAGCTGGCCGAGTAGCGTGATGCACGAATTGACCGGCTCGTAGACCAGGCGGCCATCGCGCTCGCGCGCGACGACGACGGCACAGGCGCCGCAATCGCCTTCCGCACAGCCTTCTTTGGTGCCGGTCGAGCGCTCCTGCAGCCGCAGCCAGTCAAGCACGGTGCTGCGCGGCGAAAAACCATCGAGGCGCATGCGGCGGCCGCTGCGGAGAAATTGCAGACTGCTTCTGGTCGAGGCTACGGTCATGACGCCTGCTGCGAACTCAGCGCTATTTTGTCCAGCTGTTGCCAAGCGTCATTTGCGCACAACAAACAAATCAAGGCAAGTAATGTGCCAACGACCACGATATCGGCCGCACGACGTTCGTTACAAGACGTTCGCCAGTAGACGGCAGCGGAAAATTTCGACAAGCGAGCTTAACCGGATGTGGAACCATCATGCCGCCGCTCGACGATGAAAGCCTGCTGCGCCGCAGCTTCGCCGTGGCGCGCCGCGCACAGACACAGGGCAATCATCCGTTCGGCGCCATCCTGGTCGATGCGGCCGGCGCCCTGCTGCTCGAAGTCGAGAACGGCTACATGCCGGACCGCGACATGACCGGCCATGCCGAGCGGCTGTTGGCGACCGCGGCATCGAAACAATTCGACGCGAAATTTCTCGCCGGCTGCACGCTCTATAGTTCCGCGGAACCATGCTGCATGTGCGCCGGCGCGATGTATTGGGCCGGCATAGGCCGCCTCGTCTACGGCCTATCCGAGCGCCGGCTGAAGACGATCACCGGCAATCACCCGGAGAACCCGACGCTCGATTTGCCGTGCCGGACCGTGTTCGCCTCTGGCCAGCGCCACGTCGAGGTCATCGGTCCGCTCTTGGAGGATGAAGCCGCCGCGCTTCACGCGGGGGTTTGGCAGGCGCCGAGTTAATGTGAGTCCCCGGGGCGCCGGTCACCGTCTTCAAGTCTTCTTGCGCACCGCGATCACCTCTTCGGCCGCGCGTATGCCGGTGTCCCAGCCGCCATGCGCGGTCGAGAAGTCGCCGGCGGAGCAGGCTTCGCCGGCGAAGAACAATCGATCGTCGACCGGCGCGGCAAGTTTGAGCCGGCAATCGGCGAAGCCCGGCTTTGCATACGAATAGGAGCCGAGCGCAAACGGATCGACGCCCCAGCGATGCAGGCCGATCGGCCTGACGCGGCTGGCGAACGCGCTGCCGAACAGGCCGACCAGTTCGGAGACCGCGAAGTCGAAAAACGCCCTGTCGCCGCCCGCTTCCAGCTCGGCAGCGAAGCTGCCGCCGAAATAGGCTTCGATCATCGGCCGGCCAAGCGGCCGGAACTGATAAGCGCCGGTCCCTGCCCGATCGGTATGGCCGAAGATGCGGATGTCGTTGCCGAACTCGTCGGCGCCTTCGAGCGCCATGAACAACTTGTCGGCAAGGCCGAGCGGCAGACCCTGCGCCGCTTGCGTTTTTTCCGGCAGCGCCGGCGTAAACCCCGGTAGCTCCGCCGCGATCAGCGCGCTCGGAATGGTGACGATCACCTGATCGGCCGCGATCGCTCCTTTGGCCGTGTCGATACGCAGACGCTTGCCGCGATGATCGACCGTACGGACAACGCAATCGAGCATGGCCGGCAGACCGGCGCCGGAGTCGGCGATCAGCGCGCCATAACCCTTCACAGCGCGCCAGTTGACGTCGGTGCTGTCGTAACGGTCGAAGTCGATCGCCGAAACCCGATCCCACTCGGCGCCGGTGATGTAGGTGCCGAGCGCATTGATCAGGCCGTTCCAGCGCGAGTGCGGATCGAGATAAGCGGCGGCGGCGATATCGGACTGCCGGTCGCGCACGCGCTCCAGCCGCGTGAAGAACGAACCGATCGCCTGCTGAAACTCATCCTGCTCCGCGTGCGGGAAGCCGATTTCCAGCGACCGCCGCTCCCATGGCGGCCGGCTCTTGTCGATGGCGGCGCCTTGTTGCTGGGCGACCTCGACCCACGGATTGCGATCGGCCGAATGCAGCCAGCCGCAGCCGAGGTCGAGCACCAAGCCGGTGTCATCAACCACGGTCCAGGCCCGGCCGCCAAGCCGCGGCCGCGCCTCGACCAGGAGGCAATCCACTTCGGCGTCGTGCAGCCGTCGCGCTGCGGCGATGCCCGCCGCGCCGCCGCCGACCACCAGGACTTCAACGTCGCTAGGCGGCACGACCACCTCGCGCCATCGCCAGCCGTGCGATCCCCATCCTGATCCGATTCGCCAGCATCAAATTACAATAAGTAAAAACGGAGCATTCTTGCATAGGCGCCCAGCGGCATCGTCGGTTGGCGGCTGCCGCGATCGATGCCAATAGCAATGATACGCCAGACCTCGCCGGGTTCCGCAACCACGCGGCGGTCGCCGCTCACCCTGGAAGCGTCCACCCTTGAACATCCAGCCCAAGGACACCGCTGCGCAGCCGGCGCCCGCGAAACGCTCGTTCGCGGCGATGCGCCACCCGGGGTTTCGCGCCCAGTTCGTCACCTTCGTGTTTGCGATGATGGCCGACAATATCGAGCACGTCATCAGCTACTGGGTGATGTTTCAGAAATTCCATTCGCCGGCGCTCGCCGGGTTCGCGATCGTTTCGCACTGGCTGCCGTTCCTGTTGTTTTCGGTGATCACTGGAGCGCTCAGCGACCGGTTCGATCCGCGACGCATCATCCAGTGCGGCATGCTGCTGTTCATCCTGGTCTCGCTCGGCTGGGGTTACTTCTTCATCACCGGCACGTTGCAAATGTGGCAGGCGATGCTGCTGTTGGTGCTCCATGGCTGCGCCGCCGTGCTGTGGTTCACCCCGATCCAGGTGCTGCTCTACGACATCGTCGGTCCCGGCGACCTGATGAGCGCAGTCCGGCTCAACGCCACCGCGCGTTATCTCGCCGTGCTGATCGGCCCGGCGGCTGGCGGCCTGATCCTGCTGGCGCTCGGGCCGTCCTACGGCATCTTTCTCAATACGATATTCTATCTGCCGCTGTTGTTGTGGCTGGTGAATGCGCCCTACGGACCGCGGTATCGCGCCGGCGCGCCACCGCCGCGCCGTGCGGTGCGGGGCCTCGGCGACATCGTGCAGACGGCGCGCGATATCCGCGGCCATTCGGTCATCGTCTCGATGACGTTGTTGGCCGGGGCGGCATCGTTCTTTATCGGCAATGCCTTGAGCCCGCAGATGCCGGGCTTTGCGCAGGATCTCGGACACGGCGATCCGGGACTGGCCTACAGCACACTGCTGGCGGCCGATGCGGGCGGCGGCTTCCTTGCCGGTGTGCTGCTTGAAAGCGGCGGCTTCCTGCCGCCGCGGCCGCGCACCGCGATCGTGCTGGCGATGCTGTGGTGCCTGACCTTGGCCGGATTTTCGTTGTCGTGGAACTATCCTCTGGCGCTCGGCCTGTTGTTCGCTACGGGCTTCCTCGAGCTATCGTTCAACTCCATGGCGCTGAGCCTCGTGCAGATCAACGCGCCGCCCGACAACCGTGGACGCGTCGTCGGCTTGTTCGGCATGGCGAGCCTCGGCCTGCGCGCCTTCAGCGGCGTCACGGTCGGGGTCCTCGGGAGCTTTATCGGCGTGCACTGGTCGCTGGCCGCAGCGGCGCTGGCGATGCTGGCGACGGCGGCCGCGCTCCTGGCGCTGCCGTAGCTTTTCGGTTCGGTATTATGGCGCAAACGCCACAAGCCACCCGTGCGCTTTTGGCACCTGTAGATCGGGAGGTTGACGTGTAGGAGCGCGCAGAGTGGCGCCGGGCGGCTTGGGCCTTATTATGCCTGCTTGTCGTAGGAATAGGCTGGAGGGCCTCCAGCTATAAAGATTCCATACTGATGATTCCAGCGGAGGGCGAACCCAATAATTCTGCGGTCCTTCAAAAGGCCGATATAGCCGAAAAAACCATAGACCCACAGGAAGGACTTCCCAGCGTCAATTTCTTTTCTTTGGCTTTCGTCAAGACGGAAGAGATTGGGTTGTAAAAACCATGTATCGGCTTGGTCCTGCTTAATGACCGAATTTATTCCGGTGGCAGTCATATAGAAAGGGTCGGGGGGCAACTCAGTACCGACATGGTATTCAATACACATCTGCAACAATCGAAGTGCGCCCTTTCCATAATTTGTGGGCAGAATGATCGCCCGCATAAATTCTGGCACTGGGGCGCTAGTAACTGGGTCACGTCCTTTGACTTCGTTACCATCCAATCCGTTGGGGAAAAAATATTCGGCCAATTTGAAAGCCGAGAACGCGAACGTAGGAGCCTCCACCGCAATGAAAGCATCGGCCTGCGTACGGGCGGCATCAGCTGATTTTTTGGCAGCGGCGATAGACTCCTTCATGTCGCGCATTTGCCGGAAGGCAAAATAGCCCAAGCCGCCAGTCGCCAATATCAGGCCGGAAGTTGCGAAGAACAGCGCGGCGGTCCATCTAACAAGCCATTGGTCGGCAGATTTTTTTTCCTCACGATCCTCGGCTTCTTGGTCGTGCTCCTTTGCGGACTTTGGGGCGGGTATCACTTCTACGAAAAACGGCGCCTCTGGGGTGCCTTTTGGCTCTGTTGCGGATTGTTTTGCGGGCTGCTCGATTGCTTCTGGTTTTTGAATGTAGATTTCTCGTGGTGAATTTAGAAACGGCAATACCCCGAACAGCCAAATGGCCAGCACGGTTAGTCCGCCAAGCGCATATTGCCCTTCGGTTATTTTCGGCATCCGGTTCCCCAGCCGACTTAAATCTCCTACAATGCTATGCCGTCCAATTCCGATGCTGCAAGGACCGCGAGAAAGAACGTTGCCGGGAACCTCCACCGCTTTAGCTTATTTGTGATCGGCCTCAGTTTCCTTGTGGCGTGCTTCATGCTCTCGACAAGTCGCAAGCCCTCTTTTTTTTCAAGGATGCGACCGCCGATGTCGAAATGCAGCCGGACCAGGTACGACACCGCTGGATGACTTGCGGCAAGCTTGAATTGGTGGGGCATGCGCCACAGTTGGGCACTATCTAGTCAACGCGCTTGTGGCGTTTGCGCCGTAGTACCACATCGGCCCCGCCACTCCGTTCAGGTTTCCGGCGGCGCGGCGACACGGCCGAGAAACGCGGCGAGATCGTTCGGCGGACGGCCGAGCAGCCAGCGCAGCGTGTTGGTGCTGCCGATCAGGCCATGGCTCGCGTAATAGCGGAACATCGCCGCCAGCGCCGCGCGTTCCTGCTCGCCGACGCCACGCGTGGCGGCACGCGTTTCCCATGCCGTCGGCGTCTCCGCTTCGACCCGCACCACGCGCCCCAACGCCACACCGATCGCGGACGCGACTTCGGTCTGGCTCAGCGGCTTGGTGCCGACCAGCTCGTAGGTCGCGCCGCTATGGCCGTGTTGCATCAGCACGATGGCCGCAGCCTCGCCGACGTCGTCGAGGTCAACCAAGCTCAGCCGCGTTTCGGCCGGATAAGGCACCCGAAACATGCCGTCGGCGATAATGCCGTCCCACACGTTGTGGATATTTTGCATGTAGGCGGTCGGACGCAGCACGGTCAGATCGAAGCCCGACGCCAACAGCATCTCCTCGACCCGCATCTTCTGCCAATGATGCGGCATGGCTTCGATCTGCGGATGCAGCACCGAGTGATAGACAAAGCGCTTGACGCCGTGATCACGCGCCGCACTGGCGATTGCGCGCGCATAGGCGACTTCGTGCGGGCTGACATTCGGGCAGATGTGATAGATCGCCTCCACCCCGCCGGCGGCGAGCGCCAGCGCGCGGGCGTCGGTGAAGCGGCCGACATTGACCTCGGCGGCGCCGAGCGCGAACAGCGCGTTGGCGTGGTTGGGATTGCGCGTGAACGCGCGCACGCGCTTGCCGCTGGCCGCCACCGCTTTGACCACGGCTCTGCCGGTCTTGCCGGCGGCGCCGGTCACCAGAATCATCGTCACATCATCGCAATTTGGCCGTCAGCTCGAACAGGCGGCCGGGACTCAAGGGAATTTCGTTCAACTCGACGTTCCGATCCAGAAGCCCGAGCGCATCTTCGATCGCCTGCGCGAATAACGGCCCGACCGGAATAGCGCCGGCCTCGCCGGCGCCCTTGATGCCGAGCGGATTGAGCGGCGAAGGAGTGACGGTGTGGGCGATCTCCATGCGCGGCACCTCGAGAGACGTCGGCAGCAGATAATCGGCCAATGAAGCGTTGAGCAATTGGCCGTCGTCGTCGAACACCAGCTGCTCGTAATAGGCGTTGCCGATACCCTGGGCGACGCCGCCATGAATCTGGCCGGCCAGGATCAGCGGATTGATGACGGTGCCGCAATCGTGCACCACCACGTATTTGAGCACGTTGAGCGAAAAGGTCTGAGGATCGACCTCGACGATCATGGCATGCACGCCGCTGGCGGTGGCGCCGCCGGGCGGGCCGAAATACTGGGTCGATTCCAGTCCCGGCTCGGTGCCGGGCTTCACCGCGCCGCGCATCGGATTGGCCGCGAGCGCCAGCGCGCCGAGCTTCACCGACTGGCCGGGAACGCCGACGACGGAAACCTCGCCATTGGCGATCTCGAGATCTTCCTCGGCGCATTCGAAATGCTCGGCGGCAAGCTTGAGAATTTTCTGCCGCACCGCTTTGGCCGCCTCGTTGACGGCGTTGCCAGCGACCACCGCGCCGCGGCTGGCGAAGGTGCCGGCGCCCCAATAGAACTGATCGGTGTCGCCGGTGACGACATCGACATCGCCGACTTCGACGCCGAGCTGATCGGCGACGATCTGGGCAAAGACCGTGAAATGCCCCTGCCCCTGCGTGCCGATGCCGGTCGCCACATTGACCTTGCCGTTCGACTGTACCTGCACCTTGGCGCCTTCATAGGGCCCGATGCCGGTGCCCTCGACATAGCAGGCGATGCCGACGCCGACATGACGGCCCTGCGCGCGCAGCCGCTTCTGTTCGTCGGCGATGAAGTTCCGGTAGCCGATCATCTCCAAAGCTTTGTCGAGGATCGGCTCGTAATTGCCGCTGTCATAGGAGAGGGGCGCGAAGTCCTGATAGATGATCTCGTTGTTGTAGGGGAACGCGTCCGGCGGAATGAGGTTGCGGCGGCGGATTTCGGCGCGGTCGATCTTCAATTCGTGCGCGGCGATGTCGAGCAGCCGTTCGACCACGAACACGCCATGCTGCCGTCCGGCGCCGCGATAGGGCGTGACGATCGGCTTGTTGGTGAAGACCGCGGTGAAGGTCGAGTCGTAATTCGGCACCACATAAGGCCCAAGTAGCGTGCACTGGCTGTTGATCGGCACCGTCAGTCCGTACGGGTTGTAGGCGCCGGTGTCGTGCAGGAACACGTCCTTGATACCGAGGATGCGGCCGTCGGCGGCGAGCGCGATTTCCGCATCGTGGGTCTGGCCGCGCTCGTGGGTGGTGGCGAAGAAATGCTCGAGCCGGTCCTCGATCCATTTGATCGGGCGATTGAGCTTCATCGCCGCCCACGGGATCACCACTTCTTCCGGATAGAACAGCATGATCTTCGGCCCGAAGCCGCCGCCGACGAACGGCGCGATCACCCGCACCTGCCGCTCGCTCAAGCCGAGCATGCCGGCGAGCCCGTTGCGCAAGAACACCGGCGCCTGGGTGGTGTCCCAAATGGTGAGTTGATTGGCCCGCGCGTCCCAGTTGGCGACGATGCCGCGGGTCTCGATCGGCGACGACGCGCCATGATCATAGTGGAAGCGGCGGGCGACGACGTGATCGGCCTTGGCGCGCGCTGACGCGTAGTCGCCGCGGCCCTGCCAGACGTGGGCGGCGATATTACCGTGAACATCGTCGTGCACCGTGGCGGAGGCGCCGTTCACCGCCTTTTCCAGACCGACCACCGCCGGCAACGGATCAAGCTCGACGGCAATGTCGCCCAGCGCATCTTCGGCGAGATAGCGGCTTTGCGCGAACACCACCGCGAGCGGCTCGCCGACATGGCGGACCTTGTCCTTGGCGAGCGGCACCTGGGTGCGCTGATTGAAGATCGTGTCCTCGATTGGCGGCGGCGGCACCAAGAGCGGACCGGGCGCCCAATAGGCGCCGAGATCGGCGGCGGTATAGACCGCGATGACGCCGTCGCGGGCGCGCGCCGCGGAGATATCGATCGAGCGGATGCGGGCATGCGCGAGGTTGCTGCGCAGAAATGCCGCGTACACCATGCCGGGCAGTTCGACGTCGTCGACGAACAGCGCTTGCCCGCTCAATAGCCGCGCGTCCTCGTTGCGGCGGACCGGCGCGCCGAAACTGCGCGTGCTCATGATTGCGGCTTCCGCAGCCGTTCGGCGGCGAGCTGCATGGCCTGGACGATATGCTGATAGCCGGTGCAGCGGCACAGATTGCCGGACAAAGCTTCGCGAATCTGCGCCTCGTCCGGCGACGGCGTTTCCTCGAGGAACACCTTCATCGTCATCAGAATGCCGGGCGTGCAATAGCCGCATTGCAGGCCGTGGCAATCGCGCATCGATTCCTGCAGCGGATGCAGATGCTCGCGATCCGGCGCCAATCCTTCCACGGTGGTGATATCGCGGCCGTCGACCTGCGCGGCGAACATCAAACACGAGCGGACCGCGGCGCCGTCGACGATCACCGTGCAGGCGCCGCACACCCCGTGCTCGCAGCCGACATGGGTGCCGGCGAGCAAAAGATCGTGGCGCAGAAAATCGCTCAGCAGCAGCCGCGATTCGACGGTACGCTGATATTGCGTGCCATTCACAGTGACCGTGACGTCGTGGCGATCAATGGTCACGGCGCGCCCGCTCGTTCGCCGTAGTCAGCGCGCGCGTGGTCAGTACGCCGGCAATATGGCGCTGAAACTCCTTGCTGGCGTGAATGCTGCCGCCCGGATCGATGTCGCCTTGCACCAAAGCGGCCGCCTCGGCGATGTCGGCCGCGCCGATCGCCTTGCCGACAAGGGACTGGCTTGCCGCCGCGGCAAAGACCGGCCCGTCGCCGGCATTGCAGAGACCGATGCGCGCCTCGGCGCATTTCCCGGCTTCGTCCATGCGCACGATGCAAGCGACGCCGATGATGGCGAAATCGCCGCGCCGGCGCGACATTTCCATAAAGCAGGCGCCGGAGCGCGGCGCCGCGACCGGCAGCTCGATTTCCATCAGCATTTCATCAGGTTCGAGCGCGGTGGTCAGCGCGCCGACAAAAAAATCCGACGCGTCGATCCAGCGCTCGCCCTTGACCGACTGCGCGCGCAGCCGTCCGCCCATGGTCAATACGATCGCCGGCATCTCCGAAGCCGGGTCGGCATGGGCCAGGTTGCCGCCGATGGTGCCGCGATTGCGGATTTGCGGATGCGCGATGAGCGGCAGCGCTTCGTGGATGAGCGGCAATTTGCGCTCGATCGCAGGATCGCGCTCGAGACTGCGATAGCGCGTCATCGCGCCGATGCGGAGCCGATCGGCGGCGCCATTCCTGACCCCGGCCAGCTCGCTCAGCCGATTGATGTCGATCAGCAAAGCCGGCTGCGTCAACCGGAAATTCATCGTCGGAACAAGGCTTTGACCACCGGCCAGGAAGCGCGCTTCGTCGCCATGCTCGGCTTTCAGCGCCAAGGCCTCCTCGACGGTCTTGGCGGCGACGTAACGAAAGGGCGCGGGCTTCATAGCGTGCGAAACGCTCCATTAAAGCTGGCGATGCTGGCTGGGCGAATATGAAAAGAATTGGCGCGCAGAGTCAAAGTCCGGCCGATTGTCTAGGCCGCGGCCTTGGCGCGCTCGACGGCGGCCAGGACCTCTTCGCATGACAGCGGCTCAAATCCCGGCCGAAATTTTTCCCGACCCAAACGATAGATCGCGCCATTGTACGGCGCCGGCACGCCATGTTCGGCGGCGAGCCGCACGATGTAACCGGTGATCGATTCCAGTTCGGTGTCGTTGGCGCCGCGCAAGACCACATCTTGCGTCATGCTCGACATCTGCATGGCGCGAAGCTCGCGCTTGAACAGCGGACGGATCAGCCAGCCGGGGAGAGCGGCCACCACATGCAGCAGGGCAAACGGCGGGAAGCCCGGGATGCGGTGCTCGTGGAAGCCGGCGGCGCGAATGACGCGGACGCCTTCCCACAAGGTCTGCGTCAACAGCGTCTGATAGATCGCCGGGCTGGATAGCGGCTTGGCGCCGCGGCCGAGCAAGGCGTCCAGCGCATTGGTGAGGTTGAAAACGATCTTGGTGTGCACGGCATCCTGCAGGCGATCGGTGATCTCGGTCGGGCAGCCGCGCGCAAGGATCGACTGCACCACGCGCAATTCATCGCCCAGCGTGTTGTCGGGCGTGCCGATGACGAGCGGCCCTTTGCGCTGATAGCCGACCACGACCGGCTCGTCGCGGCGGGCGTTGTACCCGACCACGCAATAGATCGCCTTGGAGAAGAATTTCGGCAGGACGCGCTGATTGTCGATGCCGTTGGCCATCGACACCACGATCGGCCGGTCACCCAGTTGCTCCGCTACCCGCCGCGCCACGTCCTCCAAGTCATAATTCTTCACCGCCAGCACGACGATTTCGGCGTCGCCGACGTCGCCGGGCCGCTCGACGGTTTGCACATGGACGGTGCGGCGGGTTTGGTCGGGCGCCGCAAACGCGTAGGTCGTGATCCCATTCTGGCGGAGCGCAGCCTGGCTGGCGCCATGGCCCATGATGAAGACCGACGAATAATGCTCCGCTACCCACGCCGCGACCGAGGCGCCGATGGCGCCTGGCCCGATGAACAGGATTTTTGGGTCGCTCACGCTAGACAGGCCTCGAAGTAGGGCAACACCATAGCCTCGTCATTGCGAGGAGCGAAAGCGACGAAGCAATCCAGGCTCGGGACCGCAACTGGATTGCTTCGCTTCGCTCGCAATGACGAACACCGCGTGTGCGGCAGCAAGGCCATGCGAAAATCCGGGTTCTCAGGCCGCCAAATTTGCTGTTCTCTTCGGGGCAAAATGCGCGGGAGGAATGCGTGGCCAAGGCGCTGGAAAAGACCTACGACGGCATCATCATCGGCGCCGGCCATCACGGCCTGATTCTGGGCAGCTACCTGGCGAAGGCGGGCTTGAGCGTCTTGCTGGTCGACCGGCGCCTGCAATATGGCGGCGGGCTCTCGACCCAGGAAGTGACGGCGCCGGGCTTCTACCACAATCTGCATTCCATCAATCATTTCCACATTTCCGAGACGCCGTGGTTCAAAGACTTCGGTCTTGAAGACCGTGTCACCTACATTACGCCGCGTTACGAGTTCGGCCAGGCGCACCGTGACGGCACGGCTCTGGTATTCGGCCGCGACCGCGAAGAGACCATTGCCAACGTGGCGCGGTTCTCGAAAAAAGACGCAGACACTTTCCGCGACTGGAACCGCCGCGCCGAAGAGATCACGTCGCAAATTCTGATCCCGGAGCGCTACGCCGAGCCATTGCCGCAAGCCGAGCGCGAGGCTTTGCTCGGGCGGACCGCGATCGGCCGCGATTTCCTCGCCATCAGCCGCCGCCAGCCGCTCGACGTGGTACGGGAGCTGTTCGAGAACGATCACGTCAAGCTGCTGTTCCTGTTCAAGGTCTCGCTGTTCGGCACCTGGCTGACCGATACGCTGTCGAAGACGAGCCCGATGGGCTCGGTGATGCGCGCCTTCGATCTCGAAACCGGCTATCAGCTGTGCCGGGGCGGCTCGTTCAATCTGGCGCGTGGCCTGATGGAGACGTTCATTGCCGCCGGCGGCACGTTTGCGCCGCAAGTAGCGATCGACCGCATCCTGATCGAAGGCGGCCGCGCCCGCGGCATCGTGCTTGCCGACGGCAGGACGGTGCGCGCGCGGCATTTCGTGGCCAGCACCATCGACGTGCACCAGACCTTCGAGAACCTGATCGGGCGCCCGCAATTGCCGGCGGCGTTCGCCGCCAAGCTCGATCGTTTCCAATATACCGGCTGGACGCTGTTCGGGCTGCATCTGGCCTTGCACGAGGCGCCGAAATTCGCCGCCGCCGATTTCGATCCGAACATCAACCGCACGCTTAAATGGAGCATCGGCGCCGAGACGATGGAGGATCTGTTCGCCGCCTTCGAGGACGTCAAAGCGAACCGCGTGCCGCGCATTGTGCAGTTCGGCTCAGGACCTTTGAGTGTCATCGACCCGACGCAGGCGCCGCCCGGCAAGCACACGACCTATTGCTGGCATGTGATGCCGCTCAATCCCGATCTCGGCGGCCGGGATTACGAGGACTTCAAGCGCGAGTTCGCCGAGAAGATCATCGACACGTTCGCGCGTTACTGCCCCAATCTCACCCGCGACAATATCATCGGGCGGTACATCTACACCGCCAAGGAATATACCCACGAGCTGATCAACATGCGCAACGGCGACATCTTCATGGGCGCGTTCAACGCCGAGCAGGTGATGTACAACCACTTCGGCTATCGCACGCCGATCCCTAATCTCTACATGGCAGGCTCGTCCGGTCATCCGGGCGGCGCCATCTCGGGCGGCGCGGGCTACATCACCGCCGGCATCATTGCCCGCGATCTCGGCGTTAAGCTTTGGTGGCAGCCGGCCGATGCCTCTGCCGCGCTCGGCGCTATCGCGCAGGCGGCCTGAGCGCGCAGGAGACAATCATGTCCGCAACATTTTCGGTCGCCGACAAAGTCGTGGTTATCACCGGCGCCGGCCAGGGCATCGGCCGAAGCTTCGCCAAAGCCTTCGCATCCGCCGGCGCGCGCGTGGTCATCGCCGAGCGCAACATGGAGAAGGCCCGCGCGGTCGAGCAGGAGATCGCCGCCGGCAACGGCCACGCCAAGGTTTTCGAAACCGACGTGGCCGACGAGGAGTCGGTCAAAAGCCTCGCCGCCAACATCGACCAGGCGTTCGGCCGCGCCGACGTGCTGATCAACAATGCCGCGATCTTCTCGACGCTGGAAATGCGGCCGTTCGACCAGATTCCGGTGGCGGAATGGGAGCAGGTGCTGCGCGTCAATGTCACCGGGCCGTTTCTGTGCGCGCGAGCGATGCTGCCGTTGATGCGCAAGAACAAATGGGGCCGGATCATCAATATGGCGTCGGGCGCGGTGACGCTCGGCCGCCCGAATTATCTGCATTACATCGCCTCCAAGGCGGCGCTCGCAGGCATGACCCATTCGATGGCGCGCGAGCTCGGCCCCGAAGGCATCACCGTCAACGCCATCCTGCCCGGCGCCACCTATACCGAGATCGCCCGCAAGACCGTCACGCCGGAGCAGAAAGAGCGCATCATCGCCATGCAAAGCATCCCGCGGCCGCAAATCCCGGACGACCTGATCGGGGTCGTGATGTTTCTCGCCTCCGATGCCTCGGCATTCATGACCGGCCAGGAGCTGACCGTCGACGGCGGCGCCACGCACCCTTGAGCCTCGCTGCGAATCGAAATCGAAAACCGCCGACACTACGGGCAAACATCATGTCGCCAGCCGGGCCGCAGCGAAACGCGCCGCTTCAAGGACTGCGGGTCCTCGACCTCACGTCGATGGTGCTCGGCCCCTACGCGACGCAAATCCTCGCCGACTACGGCGCCGACGTCATCAAGGTCGAGCCGCCGCAAGGCGACCTGATGCGCAAGGGCGGAGCGATCAAGAGCGCCGACATGGGCGCGCTTTATCTGCAACTCAATCGCAACAAGCGCAGCGTCGTTCTCGATCTCAAACAGGCCGCGGCGCGTGACGCGTTACTGCGTTTGTGCGAAACCGCCGACGTCCTCGTGCACAACAATCGCCCGGCGGCGATGCGCCGCTTGACGCTGACCGACGACGACGTGCGCGCCGTCAATCCGCGGCTCATTTATGTGAGCCTGATCGGCTATGGCGAAACCGGCCCGTACGCCGGCAAGCCGGCCTACGACGATCTGATCCAGGGAATCTCCGCGCTGCCGGCGACCGCCGCGCAAGCCGGTGCGTCGGAGCCGCGTTATGTGCCGCTGGCGTTGACCGACCGGATCGTCGGCATCAATGCGGCGCACGCGATCCTCGCCGCCGTGTTCCAGCGCGACCGCACCGGCAAGGGCCAGTCGGTCGAACTGCCGATGTTCGAGACCATGGCGCAATTCGTGCTCGGCGATCATCTTGGCGGGCGCACGTTCGATCCCCCGATCGGCAAGCCCGGCTACAACCGCCTGATGACGGCCAACCGCCGACCTTACGCGACCAGCGACGGCTATGTGTGCGCGCTGATCTACACCGATAAGCATTGGCGGAATTTCTTCGCGGCCATCGGCCGCGCCGACGAATATTCCGCCGATCCGCGGCTATCGGATTACGTCGCGCGCTCGCGTCATTACAACGAAATCTACGGCATGGTCGCCGACATGCTGCGAACGCGCACTACCGCGGAGTGGCTGGCGCTGTTCGAACGCTGCGACATTCCGTGTGCGCCGATGAACGACCTCGATGCGCTGATCGACGATCCGCATCTCGCTGCGGTCGGCTTCTTCCAGACGCTCGCGCACCCGACCGAAGGCAATATCCGCTATACCGGCATACCGAGCCGCTGGAATGGCGCTGCCTTGCAAATCACCCGCCACGCTCCGCGCCTGGGC
>Ga0210398_10002973_pt1 | contig 16340 bp, 17 predicted proteins | sample IncBWC4OmetaG_FD_161047 | JGI IMG/M metagenome (GOLD analysis project Ga0210398, IMG submission 161047) | Forest soil microbial communities from Barre Woods Harvard Forest LTER site, Petersham, Massachusetts, United States - Inc-BW-C-4-O | ecosystem: Environmental > Terrestrial > Soil >... | reverse complement strand
CCGAGGGTATGACGTCTTCTCCAACACAGGATAAATCGGCGGAGCGTTGAGTTATGCGCGCATTGCAGTTCAGCGAATTCGGTCCGGTCTCCAATCTACGCCTAATCGAGTTGCCCGATCCCAAGGCGGATGAAACGACCGCCATTGTCAAAGTCGCTGCAGGTTCGATCACGCCGAGCGACGTGAAGAACGTCGAAGGCAAAATGGAAGGGACCACGCTGCCCCGGGTGCCCGGGCGCGATTATGCCGGCACGGTGGTCGAGGGCCCGGCCCCGTGGATCGGTGCGGAGGTTTGGGGGACAGGCGGCGAAATTGGATACTCGATCAATGGCAGCCACGCCCAGTTGATCGCCGTCCCGGTAGCAAGTCTTCGGCGCAAGCCGCGGACGCTGTCGCTGGAGCAGGCGGCAGCCGCGGGCGTCACCTATCTTGCAGCGTGGCTCGGGTTGATCGAATACGCTCAGATCAACGCAGGCGAAACGCTGCTGGTAATTGGCGCCAACGGAGGCGTCGGCAGTGCGGTCGCACAGCTCGGAAAATGGAAAGGCGCGAGAGTAATCGGGACGGGCATTGGCCCGTTAGCGCATGCGACACCTGCGGCGCGCGCGTTCGATGAGTTCATTGTCGCGAAAGATCGGCCGTTGGAGATCGGTGTCCGCGAATTGACGAAGGGCCGCGGAGCCGATGTGGTTTTCGACACGGTCGGCGGACCGATGTTCGAGCCCGCGCTGAAGTCGCTGACCCATCGCGGCAGGCTGCTCGAGATCTCGTCAGTCCGCGACCGTCGCGTCAGCTTCGATCTGATCGATTTCTATCACAATGAGAGCCGCCTCTTCGGGGTCGACACTCGCTCGCGCAACGCTGTCGCGTCGAGCGCGCTGCTCGACGCCTTGACGCCATTCTTCGAGCAGGCCACTTTCGGCCCACCCGCTGTTGCCCGGGTTTTTCCTCTGACCGATGGAGTCAAGGCTTATGAGGAAGTGGGCCGAGGACAGGTTCGCGGGCGGCTGGTCCTGGCGCCCTGAAACTCGCTTTTCCCTCGCTGGCTTGCAGGAGTGGAGGGGTGGACGAGGCCTGAGATCGATTCGAACGATCGTTGTCGCGCTCCTGATATCGTTGATGTGGTCGGCCGCATCGCTGGCGCAGACGCCTCAGCCGATGCCTCCGGGGCCGCCGCAAAATCCTCTACGGCCCGAGTTGGGACCGAACGATCAGTCGGAGGAAAACTTCTCTTTCCTCAGAAATCCCGCCGATCGGACCGATTTCTGGGATCCACTCAAGTACATTCCGCTCGACTCGTCTGGAAAGTACTACCTCACTTTAGGTTTCGAGGACCGCTCGGAATTTGAATGGTTCCAGAACGAGATGTGGGGCAAAGGTCCGCAGACTATCAGCGGCTATTGGCTGCAACGCGTCATTCCAGAAGCGAGCCTCACCATGGGATCTCATGTTCGGTTGTTTGCCTCATTTCAGTACGAGAAGGAGATGGGCAACAACGCTGGTCCGCGTCCGGGTATCGATGAGGACCAGGGTGACTTCCACGAAGCGTTCGTCGACGTAAGCACCGGACTTGACGATCCGCGGTCGATCACGCTGCGGTTGGGCCAACAGGAAATCGTCTACGGCACTGGAAGGCTGGTGGACAACAACGAGGGCGTGAACGTCAAATCGAGTTTCTATGGCGCCAGAATCATAGCCAAAACAGAGACGCTTCGACTTGAAGTGTTCGGCGTCAAACCAACCGAGGAGAATACCGGAACCTTCGACGATCGTCCTTCTTCACAGCAGACGTTTTGGGGAGCCTACGGAACGGTGCCGCTCCATCTGGTTGATAGCAGCGGGCAGGCCGACATCTACTACCTGGGCCTCGACACGACGCGCGCTGTCTACGAGCAGGGCAGTGGGCGCGAGGTCCGTCACAGCATCGGAACGCGGTTGTACAATCATCAAGCGGGCGCTCCGTTTGAACCAGGCTTCGACTACAACTGGGAGTTGGTCTATCAGCTCGGCACATTCGCGCAGAACTATATCAACGCCTGGACCGTCTCGAGCGAAACGGGCTTTACCTTTCCGATTCGTTTCACGCCGAGGCTCGCATTGCGGGCCGACGTTGCCAGCGGCGGACAGAATACTAATGGCGGGACACTGAACACATTCAATCCTCTATTTCCGCGCGGCGCATATTTTGGCCCGAAGCTGACTATGTTCGGCCCGTACAATTTGTTCGACGTCCATCCGGTGCTGTTCTTCAGTCCTCTCCAGAACGTCACCTGCGATTTCGATTGGGGCTGGTTCTGGCGCGAAAGCCTCGATGACGGCATCTACCAGATTGGTGGCGCGCTGGTGCGCCCGAGCAATGGAAGCAAGGCAAGGTACATAGGCAGTCAACCGAATTTTGAACTGCTATGGGCGCTCGATCTCCACACTACCATTGGCATAGATATGGCGGGCTTCATTACCGGAGGATTCCTCAAGGACACCGGTCCCGCTGGTAACGTAGCTTTCTCGAACGTCGGCGTGACCTATAGATTCTGAATGTTTTTCCGCCAGCCGGCACCCAAACCAAGCGCCAGAGCGAACATTCCAAATTCGAGGATCGCGTAAGTCTTTGATCTTATTGGTGGGCGGTGCAGGTTTCGAACCTGCGACCCTCGGCCTGTTACGCCGATGCTCTACCACTGAGCTAACCGCCCGCGGTCGCAATATTAGCAAAGAAAACACTGCCGCGTGTGCCATCCACACAGCGGCAGCTTTTGCTCTTCAGTGAAACGTCGTGCGTTGCGAGCCAGTCGACGGCGACGACGGCGCCTCGCCTTATTGCCGATTGCAGTCGAACACGCGGTCGATCATCCTTGATTTCTATTGGTGGGCGGTGCAGGTTTCGAACCTGCGACCCCCGGCTTGTAAGAACGAAGTTAGTCCGAAATGGGATCAGATCAAGGACAAACACCGAGCATCACCGAGTGCAATTGACTCCACTCTGCGTGGGGGAATCTGCGATCGGATCTGGTGGCGTTCGCGCAGGGAGAGATACCGAGTATCACTCAGAGAGACGAGGATTTGGCACCTATTTGGCACCCGGTGTGGCGCCAGAATTGGGTACTTCGGCCCCCCCCTTAGCCCCCCGCGGGAATCAGCGATTACTCTCGATGCCGCGCGAGAATTTGGTACCAAAATTTTTAAAATTTGCCGGACGCGGTGGTACAGGAGGATGCTCGGGCGCGATCAAACTCACCAAAAAATTTTTGCTTTGTGCGGGTCCCATTTCTCTGGGAGACCTCACCCCCTATGGCTCTTTTTCAAACCGGTTCGGCTACTTTAGCAATGGCCTAGCATCCTTCGAGAAGGGTTTCAGATATCCTGCGCCAGCATGGCAGCGTCGCCATCGAGATCTCTTGCGATCACTAGAGTTTTCCTTATTAATGCGGCAGAAAAGGTTAGCCTCTTTGCAATAGGCCAACTCTAAATGGGGCTTGTTGAAGGCCGCCGAGTCGTTGGTTAAACCCGCTACTCCCGCGCGACCACGCGCCACGCCAACGACAACGGAGGCCAAAGCCTTTGTCGTCCTCGCATAGATAGGTTCCACAGTGATTCAGAAATTTTCCTTGGAGAACTCCTAGGCGGCACCCTTTTCAGCGGCCGGGCGGGTCTTCTGAGCGGTGGTTTAACCGCTCTCCAAAACAAGTGGATGGTTTACAAAACTCACCAAATGTACAATCTTGCCGGAGCAAGCATGTTCAGGCAATTCACAACCGAAGACAAGGAATTTCAGACGAAGGGTGGGCGTGAGCGTGCGCTGGCGATGAGTCCGGAGCGCCGGACGATGGTGGCGAGACAGGCGGCGTATCGGCGGTGGTACAGGGCAAATGCGGATGATTTGGACCGGGTAGAGTGTTACCTGAGATTGTATGCGAAAGTTGTGGCGCGAGCGCTCGCTGAAGGAAATGACGATCGGGTGGTAAGGGCGGCGGCTGCGATGGGGCAGTATGAGCGGATGAAGATTAGCCTGCGGCAGGCGAGGATGAAGGACATCACGCCCGCATTATCGGAGATCGAGCCTGGACTGGAAGAGAAGCTGGCAGCGGCGCGGCAGAGGAGAACGGCGGCGGACAGGAACCAGCTGCTATCAAATAAAGCTGGCCTCGTTTGAGCGCAGCTGACGCCGAAACACTCCGCGACTGATGCGTGCACGGCAGGGTGAATCTCCTGCAAGTGCGGGTAGTCGCGCTTCCCACCAACGGTGCTAGACTTACGCCCGATTCGGCTTGAATGAGACCGCGAGCAGGGGGGATCGGGTGGCAAGGTCCAAAAATTCGGGCAAGAAAGCGAAGACGGCCGGGGCCTACCAGCATCCCGAGGCAAAGAGCCTCTTGCGGCCGGACATCGGCGTTCAACCGCAGTTCAAGAAGCGCAAGCCGCCTGCGAAGTACCGATACGATTCCTCGCTCTCGCCCGCGCTGCAATGGGATGAAAATCCGGCGCGCGAGAAGGGCGAGGCACTGATCGTCGAAATTCTCGAACGGCTCCAAGAAGCCGCCATTGCCGCTCGCGAAGAGGGTGAACCTCAGACCGAGGAAGCCTTGAAGGATCGGTTCGCGGAAATTCGGAAGGCGCTCAAGAACACGCGAAACCCGGCCGAACAGCTCAAGGCAATGAGCAAGCCGTTTCTCGATTGGGCGGGCAAGGCCGAGCACGCCGCCTTCGAGGTTCCCACCCTGCCACTGTTCGTCCATGAGAGGCTTTCGACTAAAGCCGTCATCGAGACGCTCAAGGGCCACAAGATACAGGCCGATCTCTTTGGCGATCCGCGCCATCCGATCGCCGACCAGGTGCTCAAGGCTTACGAATACCGCGACGATTGGGTGAACCGGATGATTCTCGGCGACTCGCTCGCCGTGATGAACTCCCTGCTCCATTTCGAGGGGATGGGCGGGCAGGTCCAGATGATCTATATCGACCCGCCCTACGGGGTGAAGTTCGGCTCGAACTTCCAGCCCTTCGTGCGCAAGCGTGACGTGAGCCACAACGACGACGAGGACATGACGCGCGAGCCGGAGATGGTGCAGGCCTACCGCGACACGTGGGAGCTGGGGCTCCACTCATACCTCACCTACATGCGCGATCGTCTGCTCCTCGCACGCGAACTTCTTGCTCCGAGTGGCAGTGTCTTCGTACAGATCAGTGACGAAAATGCTCATCATGTACGAGAGTTGATGGGGGAAGTTTTCGGATCAGACAACTTTCTGTCGCAGATTTCCTTTAGGAAGACAGGTGGTGCAACCAGCGAAACTCTTGCCACTGTCACAGACCTAATAGTCTGGTATGCAAAGAATCGCGATGCGCTGAAATATCGCCCCGTTTACGTGCCGCGAAAAGTCGGAGATGAAGGTGCAGAAGAATACACGAACGTTGAATTGCAAGACGGCTCGATTCGGCCACTAACCGATGACGAACTCTCTGGTCTGACCGCTCTGCCAGCCGGTGCGCGTATCTTTGCAACGGCCTCGGTTGTTTCTGATGGTCACCGCGCGAACACGAGCGTGCCGTTCACGTGGGATGGATTCAAGTTTGAAATAACACCCGATAAAAATTGGAAAACCTCAATTCCTGGAATGATTCGGCTTTGCGAGAAGGGTCGCGTTCTCAAGAAGAAAGGATATCGAATCTACAAGCGATATTTCGAAGATTTCCCGTACGGACACATGAACAACATTTGGATGGACGTTCGTGGGGCCCTTAACCGGTCCTATGTTGTGCAGACCGCCGCTCAGGTCGTTCAGCGTTGCCTGCTCATGACCACCGATCCCGGCGATCTCGTTTTGGACCCGACGTGCGGCAGCGGTACTACTGCGTACGTAGCCGAACAATGGGGGAGGCGCTGGATCACAATCGACACCAGTCGTGTTCCGCTCGCGCTTGCGCGCCAGCGCATCCTCACAGCGACATTCCCCTACTATCAGCTGAAGGACGAAGCGCGCGGGCCAGCAGGTGGATTCGTGTACCTACGCAAGCAGAACAACAAGGGCGAGGAGGTCGGCGGAATCGTCCCGCATGTCACACTCGAATCGATCGCCAACGACGAGCCGCCGAAAGAAGAAGTGTCAGTTGATCGGCCGGAGAAAGAAAGCGGCATCACCCGCGTCTCCGGCCCCTTCTGCGTCGAAGCGACCATCCCAACAACAATAGACTATCAGGCGGACGGCGGCGGCACCACGAAGTCGGAGGCGGCCGAGACCACTGAGTCCTACGCCTCGTTCATCGAGCGGATGATTGAAGTGCTGCGCAAGTCGCCTGTAATCCAGCTTGGCGGTAATAAGCCAGTCAAGCTCAAGAACGTCCGGCCGCCGGCCAAAACGCTGGTGCTCTCGGCCGAGGCGATCATCGAAAATGGAAACGGGAATGGCAAGAGCGTGGCAATCGTGTTCGGCCCGGAGAACGGAGCCGTTAGCGAAAAGTTGGTCTTCGAGGCCGCGCGCGAGGCGCGCGCGAAGGGCTACGCCCATCTTTATGTGATCGGATTCGCAATCCAGCCGAACGCCCGCCTGCTTATCGACAAGGCGGAGGAGACCGTGGGAATTGCGGCGACCTATGCGCAGGCCACGCCCGATCTTGCGATGGGCGATCTGCTCAAGAACCTGCGCTCAAGCCAGATTTTCAGCGTGTGCGGGATGCCCGACGTTGCGCTGCGCAAACTTTCCTCTTCAAAAGGGAAAGCGGCCGGGGGAGAGGTGCGTTACGAAGTGGAACTGCTCGGTTTGGACGTGTTCGATCCTGAAACGATGGAGCCGCACGAACTCAAGGGCGGTGACGTGCCGGCCTGGTTCCTCGATACCGACTACAATGGCCTTTGCTTCCACGTTTCGCAGGCGTTCTTCCCGCGCACTGGAGCGTGGGACAATTTAAAGAAGGCGCTGCGCGGCACTTACGACGAGAGCGTATGGGATCATCTGGCGGGAGCAACGAGCGCGCCTCTTGAAGCGGGCGAGCACGGCCAGATCGCCGTGAAGGTGATCGACGATCGTGGGAATGAATTGATGGTGGTGAAGAGCTTTAAGTGAACCAAAGGGAGATGAAGCGACATAATAGGAATCTACGGTGACAGCGATGGCAGAGACATGCTGTATTTTCCAGCCATTCGACGACGGTCCCTTTGATAAACGATTCGATGAAGTCCTAGCGCCAGCGGTCCGGGCAGCGAAACTTAAGCCATACAGAGTTGACCGTGATCCGCGCGCCACGGTTCCCATCGACAAGCTTCATGAAAAAATTCAATCCTCGGCGGTTTGCTTGGCTGATGTAAGCCGAGACAATCCGAACGTGTGGTATGAGGTCGGCTTTGCGATTGGTTCCGGCAAGCCCGTGGTCCTCATCTGTGCAACGAAGCGCGATAAATTTCCCTTTGACGTTCGACACCGGAGAATCATCCGTTACAAATCAGATTCTCCGAAAGACTTCCAACTGCTTAAGAAGAGCATTACCGACGCGCTCAATGCCGAGGTCGAGAAAGGCGATCTGGCCCAGACTTTCGCCAGTTCGTCACCTTTGAAGGAGAGGCGGGGCTTGAGAGAACACGAGATTGCTATGCTGGCTTTCGTCATGGCGAATGTGCGCTTAAACAATTGGACTTCCAAGTTGAGCGAGGACATGGAGAGAGCTGGCTTTACTCGACTTGCGACAAACCTCGCGTTGGATAGCTTGAGCAAAAAGGGCTTCCTAACGATCGGAAAGTCTAGCGACGATGACACTGGCGAGGAGAGTGAGGCCGCATTCCTAACGGACCTAGGGAAGAAGTGGTTGAAGGACAATCAAAATGAGATTCTGCAATCTCGCTTGATAAATCGACAACCGCAAATCTGAAAAAAGCGAAGCACCACACCGATGCCTGACTACGAAGTACCAGAGCCGATCCTGAACTCGCCCTATGAGGAGCCGAGCGCGTACTGGCATATCGAGGAAGGAAAGGTTCCTGAAATGCGGCCGGGCAGGCGCGAGGCAGGCTACTGGTATCGCGATCCGAAAGCGCCTGCGGCAGACACCCAGCACGAGGCGCGCGGCGTTTGGCAACCGCTGGAGCGGGTCAATCTGATCCGCGTGGGCATCAAGAAGTGGCGCGCGGCCGGGTATCCGGGCGCGTCGCGTACCACGATTGACCTGCTGAAATACTGGCAGCGCGAGGGCCGGCAGCATCGGCTCTTCTTCGCCCAACTGGAAGCGGCCGAGACGATAATTTTCCTGACCGAGGCGCGCGCGGATTTCAAGCAGGGGATCACCGTCCCGCTCGATGAGCCGAGCGACGAGCAGAAGCGAAACGGCATTGAGGCGTTCAGCCGCTACGCGCTCAAGATGGCGACCGGCACGGGCAAAACCACGGTGATGGCGATGCTCGCCGCGTGGAGCGTCCTGAACAAGGTTAACAGCAAAAGCGATGCGCGGTTCTCGGACACCGTGCTTGCCGTCTGCCCGAACGTCACGATCCGAAACCGGCTCGCCGAACTCGACCCCGACCGCGGCGAGGCGAGCCTTTACCGCACGCGCGATCTGGTCCCGCTCGAACTGATGCCCGACCTGAGCAGGGGCAAGGTGATCGTCACGAACTGGCACCTGTTCGCGCCACAGGCTCCTAACGTCGGCGGCACGAGTGCGCGCGTAATCAAGACGGGTGAGCGCGTCGAGCAAACGGAGACAATCACGATCGGGCCGAAGAAGACCGTGGCGCGCGGCAGGCGGTATCTCACGCCCGAAGAATACGAGCGGCAGAAGGCGAGCGGCCAAATCGAGGTCGTAAAGGAGGGCGGGACGAGCAAGGAAACCTCCAACGTGCAAAGGTGAGATCGTATCGTTACGTCAAAAGCGAAACCGCGCTTGTGAACGAAGTTCTTAAAGCGGCGGGCGGCAAGCAGAACATTCTCGTCTTTAATGACGAGGCGCATCATGCCTACCGTATCCGTCAGCCCGAAGCCAACGAGAACGGAGAAGAAAACGGCGATGGCGCTGATGAGGAATTTTACAAGGAAGCGACCGTCTGGATCGACGGCCTGGACAAGACTCACAAGCTGCGCGGGATAAATTTCTGCGTCGATCTCTCGGCGACGCCGTACTACCTCGGCCGTGTGGGGCAGGCGACCAATCGCATTTTTCCGTGGACGGTCAGCGACTTCGGTCTGACCGATTCAATCGAGTCCGGCCTGACGAAAATCCCGCAACTGGTCGTTACAGACACTACCGGTGAAAAGCCACCAGCGTACTTCAACATCTGGCGATGGGTCCTGAACAAGCTGACCCCCGGTGAACGCGGAGGGCGGCGCGAAAGCCCCAAGCCCGAGGCGGTCCTGAAATACGCGGATGCCCCGATCAAGATACTCGGCGGAAGATGGGAAAAGATGCTCGCGGATTGGAAGAGGGACCGCCCCGAGGACCCGCGCCCGCCCGTGTTCATCGTGGTCTGCAAGAACACTGCGATTGCGAAGGTGATTTACCAATGGCTCGGCGAAAGTGAGTCGCCGAACGCCTCGATCGCTCCCGCCGGCATTGCCGGCTTTCGAAATACGGACGAGGTAAAACACACGATTCGGGTCGATTCCAAAGTCATCGCGGAGAGCGACGATCTGGAAAACGCGAAGAACGACGAAACCAAGTGGATGCGCTTCACGCTCGACACCGTTGGCAAGCGAGACTGGACGATCGGTGCGCAGGGGCGTCCCGTCTATCCCGAGGGCTTTGAGGAACTGGCGAACAAACTTAAACGGCCGCTGCACCCTCCCGGCCGCGACGTGCGATGCATCGTCAGCGTCGGGATGCTGACGGAGGGATGGGACTGCAACACGGTCACGCATATCGTCGGGCTGCGCCCGTTCATGTCGCAGCTTCTATGCGAGCAGGTAGTGGACGAGGATTGCGCCGCGCCAGTTACGAGCCGGTCGAGAAGGACGGTAAGCAACTGCTAACCGAGGAAATTGCAGAAGTCTTTGGAGTCCCATTTGAAATTATTCCATTCAAGGAAAGCAAGACGGCCGCGCCGCGTCCGCGCGAGAAGCGTCATCACGTTCATGCGATACCGGAAAAGGATCGCTTCGCGATTCGCTTTCCCCGCGTCGAGGGATACCGGCAGGCGGTCCGGAATCGGATTGCGATCGACTGGAACACGGTGCCGCCAATCCGCGTGGAGCCAACCAAAATCCCGCCCGAGGTAGGGATGAAGGCGGGACTTCCAAACAACAAAGGCCGCTTCACTCTCAGCACCGTCGGTAAGACCGTGTTGGCGAGCCTGATGGAGTGGCGCAACGGGCAGCGGCTACAGAAAATTGTTTTCCAAATGGCTACGGCGCTGACTAGGGACCACGTGAGACGCCCCGATTGCGTCGTTCCGGCGCACGCGCTGTTCCCACAGATGCGCGCGATCGTCGATCGCTACATCCGCGAGAAGGTTGAGCCAATCCCACCAGGCGAAATGATCGACGTGGGAGTCTCGCCTTACTACGGCTGGGCGATCGAAGCGCTGCTGGCGGCAATTCATCCAGACAAATCGAGTGGAGAAGAGCCCGAATTGCCGATCTACGACAAGCGCGGTGACGGCTTGACCGGCAACGTCGATTTCTGGACGAGCCGCGACGTTCGGGAAGTCGAGCACAGCCATCTAAACTACGTCGTGGCAGACACGGCAAAATGGGAGCAATCCGCAGCCTACTTTATCGACACGCACAATCTCGTTGATGCGTTCGTGAAAAACTCCGGCCTCGGATTTACCATCCCCTACTTTCACAACGGTCAGGATCACGATTACGTGCCGGACTTCATAATCCGGCTGAAGACCGAACCGCAGAGCCATCTGATTCTTGAGGTCAAAGGTTATGATGAACTCAAAGAAATCAAGGCCGCAGCGGCCCATCGGTGGGTGAAGGCGGTTAACGCGGACGGCCGGCACGGGCGATGGGCGTATGAGATGGCAAACAAGCCGACCGAAACTGCCAAGCTAATCGAAGGCGCGGTTTCGGCGGGTAAGGTATAGAAAGCCCGCCCCGCCGGCGCTTATGTTGCTGCCCAATTTCGATCCTGCGCCGACAGCAGTCCGCATCCACCGAATCGGATACGTTTCGCCGTGCAGAGCACGCAACTGCCAGATGCGCGCCACTCTAGTAGCGGAGAAGGTCGACACTGCTGGTCGTCACGTTCGCCAAATCGAACTGTGCCCGCTCCGCTGCCAGATCGTCATCGAGCGCGAGCGGAATAGCGGACTTGAGATTTGCGACCGGCGGAACGAGTAGCGCGTGGCGAGGCCGTCTAGTAACTCACTGTCTATGGAGCCCCGCCACGATGCCGCTTGCGCCCGTTGCGGGAGTGTCGGCCAGCATCGCTGGATCGAGGATCTTCTCCGCCTCCCGCATGAATCGGATCGGCGTAGTTCTCTGCCACAAGTGCTACTACGCTCTCATTCAGGCAGACGCCCTGCATGGAATTGGGTTCGGGAGTATCGCGACCGATGAAACTCCGCCACGCAGCCGCGCTTGTGGGCTGGTATCTGATGCTGCCACCGTACAAAGCGGGTGTTGGGGCTGATCTCAATGCCCCATTCGCAGCTTGGATCGCGAAAGATGAATATCGTTCTGAGATGAACTGCAAAGCAGCTTTACGGAAATATCAGGACGGCTTGCCGGAGCGGCTGCGCGAAAGTGCTGATAACCGACAAGCCGTTGAGTGGTTGAGCCAAGCATATCCGGCAGCGCGCTGCCTGTGGACCACCTATCCGCGCCTCAAACCAAATTGAGCCACCTGGAAAAAGAACGGGCCAGCGCTATGAAGCGCCAGCCCGACCACTAACTCGGAAAAGAGGGGCAAACCCCAGTCAGCGTCCCCCCCTTCTATCAATTGGACGCGCGGACGTATAGAGAAATAATCACAATGATACCAAGCTTTAAGGGTCATCATTTTGTGGAGGATTCCAAGCCGGGTGAACCGCCCGGACTGCATCATTGCGAACGCTGCGGGCTGAAGGCTTCGCTCAGACCGGATGGCTCAGTATTCTTCGAAATTGAACGGCACGGCGTATTTCTTAAAACAAGTACCGTCTCCCCCTTCAACTCGTCGCGCGTACCCGGCTGCAAAACGTGGTCGGTGCATTCCGCAAATTAAGACGGGCATCCGCGTGGGCAATCGCTGTTCCGTGCTTCTGCATTCCGGTAAATCCAGCGCATGAAGCCGCGCCTCACTGTCGCGCTCGCCGTTGTGGGCATGATGGTTGCGCTTGTTATCGTGATCTATGCATTGATGCCGAGATACTTTCTCATCGTAGCCCTTCCTGACAGACCCTTCGTTCAACTAGGCCCGTTCGCCACGCAACTGAGTTGTCAAGATGCAGCAAAGCGGCTCGTCGACGCTTTGGCGGGTGACGAGCATTCAACGGAACAAGACCGGCAAGAGTTTGCTGCTCATACCGTCTGCTTATCGTCTCGGTAAGGGCGGCAACTCAAATTAGACACATAGGCCCGAACAAGACAGTACCGACTTAACCCTGACGCGGAATGGGGGGCCTGCGTCTGCTATATTCCGACCATGGCACGGTTTACTTCAAAAACGGGGAGAAGCGCCCTGGCTCGCAGGGGCGGACTGGCGTCGGCCCGATACTGGCGCGAACGTGATTTCGCAAATCTTGAGCACGCGCGCGAGGTACGAAGCAGGAACGCAGCACTGAGACGCGAATGGTTCCGCCTCACGCAGAGCCGGCAACACGTATTGCGATACGATCCAGATGGCAGCTGGGGTTGCGACTGCGGCTTGATGGGTGACTCGACAGGGCAAGTCGTTCTCATACACCGCAAGGCAAGCCGGACCGATGCTGAACGGTATCTGAGAAGAAAAGTCATCGGCTAGAAAGCCTTCCGAACGGGTTCAGCCCGCAAAACACGCTCTGCTAATTGTCTCGCTCGAATGTGCTCAATGCGGAGGAATGCTGTTAATCCGGAAGCTCTTCAGCGCGTTTGAAATGATGGACCATCGACCACGGCTTCTGCTATTCCTTGGGATTCCCAATGATTCAACGATCTGATTGGCTTGATAAACTTAAGGGACTCCGGAGAAACGATGCAGACGTGCGCCTTGAAGCGCCTTTGCAACAAGGAAGTAGGGGAGGGTCCGGCGCGTTTCTAGGTCTTGGCAGTGACCAACAAAGATATTGGATCAAGCCTCTCAATAACATTCAAGGTATCAGAGTGCCGGTGACGGAGCAGATAGTGGGCCGTATCGGTTTCCTAATCGAAGCGCCAATTTGTATCGTCCACACAATTGAGATTCCCAGCGAGTTCGTTGGATGGGAGTTTCGTTCCGGAAGGAAACTTGAAGCCGGAATAGCGCATGGCTCTAAGCACATTGATCAAGTTGCCGATGTGGGAGGAATGGATCGCCGCAACAATGATGACAACGCTCGACGCCACGCACGGATGATGGCGTTGTTTGATTGGTGTTGGGGCGGAGACCAGCAGGGCCTCGTCGCTTTGGCGGACGAAAGCCGATACTATAGCCATGACCACGGATGGTATCTGCCCCCGGAGGGTCCAACGTGGGATGTGGCTAGTTTGGAAGCAACGGTAGACGCGCCGCATGAATATTCAGCACCTAAAGACGGGATTACTTCTGCGATAGTTGACGAAATCCTAGAAAAGCTTCTAGCTGTTCAGCGTTCGCAGCTCTGCGACGCACTTGCGTGCATACCTGCGACATGGCCGGTGACAGATGCAGAGTTAGAGTGTGCAGGTTTCTTTTTGGAGCGTCGGGCGGCAGCGGTGGCGGCCAGGATTGCAGAGCGTTTCCGAGGTGCCGTATGAAATATGTATACAGCGTAGTTCGCTTTGTTCCGGATGCTGTTCGTGGTGAATCCGTCAACGTCGGAATGATCGTGGGCAGTGATGAAACATCAGAGTGGGAATTGCGGGTTGTCAGCAATGCACGACGCGCGCGCTCTCTCGATGACAAGCAGCTGTTGCCAGCGGTCTGGGATTTCATCGACGATTTGGGACGGCGTTTAGATCACTACAGTGAGGCAATGCAAGGAAACGAACGTCCCGAGGAATCTATTTCCGAAGAATGGCTGTGCTCCATCTGGGAACGATCACAAAATGTTGTCCAGTTGTCGTTTCCAGCTCCGGTGCTCGCCGACGATGTAGATAATGTGTTCCAAAAACTGTTTCCTCAGTTCATCGTCGAGCCAGAGCGTCGACTTGATCGACACACTAACAAGCACCCCGCACTAGCGGCCGTGCGGAAGGCGTATCAAAGCGTGGGCCTTCAGAAGCAAATTGACTTTGCCGAGAAGGTAAAGGTCAATGGATTGCATCACGGCGAGACATTCGACTTTGTTGTCAAGAACGGTCGAGCGGTCCAATTGGCCCAAACATTTTCCTTCCAAGTGCCTGCGCAAAGCGACTTAGCTGAGACCATAAAAGCTTGGGCATGGACGGTTCGAGACATTCAATCTCATGGCGGGGAGGCTTCTTTCTCGGCTGGTTCGATTGAGGTTCCGAAAGAAGTAGCTATTGGAGTCGTGTACGTTCCAGCCTCGGACACCCCTCTCATGGACGAAGCACTAAGTGCCTTTCGGGAAGTCCGAGCAATAGCGGTGCCCATCGAGCGCGCTAGCGAGATCAGTCGTAGCCTAGGACACGCGGACCGAGCTTGATTGACACTTTCCTTTTGAGCGCCCTAGAGCATTTGCAACTAACGGCCGTTCATCAGTCGCGAAAGATTGGAGCGACCCTTATCGTCGAGCACCACTAGCTCGCCATCTAGCACGAATCGCTTTTCCCTGGCTGACTCCAACTCTTCAATTGGGTCCCGGTGGCCTCGCGTGATGTCGCGTCCATCGCGGTGTAGATTCGGGTCGAAACCTTCGCGAATGGCGAGGATTCGGAATCCGTCGTGCTTTATCTCGAAGGGCCAATCGTCGCCGTCGAATGGCTTGTGCAACAACTTGACGATCTGACGGAATTGAGCGGGCGCAAGGACTGTCGAGTGAAGATCTTTTATCACGCCGTTGGCCGATGAGGTTAGCGCCAATCGCGGTGGTCGAATATCTCGAAGCCGCGCCTGCGTTCGCGAGCAATCACGACTTCAGTATGGTGATCGCACAATGTGATGCACGGGGCGGCCTGCCCCTCGATCTCTCGAAGAACCATAGTCGCTCTGCCTGCTGGGCAACGCGGGTTCGACATGGCGCAGGTAGCCACATCGCCCGATCTCAACAGCCGTTGATGCTGAGTCGAACTTAGGTTCGAGTATTGGTTTCAATCTCTAGTCTACAATTCGGTTCCAACGCCATTCGCGTCCTGTCCTGTGCCCGAGTTATCATTCCTTTTCTTGACAGCAGCGACGCAAACACCAAAGAAGATTGTAGTGCGCGAAGAACCACTTAGATTGGCGTGCCGAGAAGAGTCACGATCGGATTAGAGTCTCGCCCTAATGGGCCTGTGGCTGCGGCACTAGGCTTCCTGCGTAACTCTGGGTTTTCGACGGCAACGAGACCGTCGCGGTGTGTTAACCTGCTGACAAGCGAGAAGAGTCGTCGAAGCGTAGGGAGCCGGGTTGACTTCATGTCGGCACCATACTAACTCACGGGTAGAGTCGTCGGCGCTGGTCAAGGGCTCGAATGGGGGGAAGTGAGAAAATCAATACAGCGTGTATCGCTGAATGTCTTTGGGTTATTTCTCATTGTGACCGGACTTTCGGCGTCATCACAATTGCTCGCAGCGCCTCCGGGGTCCAGTGAGCTGTCAATCCTTGCGACAACGCTCGGAAAGACAACCGGGAGCGTCACACTCTTACCCAGCAGTCTCTCCTTCGGTTCTCAAGTCCAAGGCACGGCCAGTGCTCCCCAAGTCATAACCTTTTCTAACAATCGCAAGCAGGCGTTGAAAATCACACGCATCAGTTTTACCGCCACAGCGGGAGGAGACTATCATGCTGTGAACAATTGCCCTCCGGTCGGAAAAAAACTCAAGAAGTTTCGATCGTGCACGATCAGCATCACCTTTACTCCGACCGGCATTGGCGACCGGACTGGACAATTCGAGATATTTGATAAAATAGCAGGCAGTCCGCAGATCGTATCGCTTGATGGTACGGGCATCACAAACGCGACGCCGACTGCTACCGCCACGGCAGCGACTCCGACCGCAACAGGCACTCCGCCGACTCCGACCGCGACAGGCACTCCAGCGACTCCGACCGCGACAGGCACTCCAGCGACTCCGACCGCGACGGGCACTCCGCCGACTCCGACCGCAACAGGCACTCCAGCGACTCCGACCGCAACAGGCACTCCAGCGACTCCGACCGCGACGGGCACTCCAGCGACT
>Ga0210398_10002969_pt1 | contig 16346 bp, 14 predicted proteins | sample IncBWC4OmetaG_FD_161047 | JGI IMG/M metagenome (GOLD analysis project Ga0210398, IMG submission 161047) | Forest soil microbial communities from Barre Woods Harvard Forest LTER site, Petersham, Massachusetts, United States - Inc-BW-C-4-O | ecosystem: Environmental > Terrestrial > Soil >... | reverse complement strand
CTGGGATTTTTGTGTGGCAATTGCACGCGGGGCGGCGGACGCCACCTTACCGCCCACTGCACTGCGCAAGTGGTATGATTCGAACCAGCAGGGGAGTATTTCCATGAACGATCCCGCCACTTGCCGCCACGCCCGCACGCAGCTCATCGCCAAGGATAACGACGCCGAGTACGTGGAATGCCTGGACTGCGGCGCGATCCTGGAATCCGGCGAGCTGCCAGAACCCGCCGCCGGCTTCAACGAGTCCCTCTCCGACGCTTGACCGCCGGCCAAAAACAACGATTTTCAACAGGCTTGCGCACAGGGTTCTAAACCAAACATGCGGGAACTAATGTGGAGCAAGGGCAGGGGAGAATTTGATTTTCACGAATCACGGCTTCACTGCAATCCCAGCAACCCGGCGATCCGCACTACGTCCTGGGCGGAAACGTCATACAGCGGCCGCTCGTCCTCCTGCTCCAGCTGCTCGCGCAGATACTCCGCGGCAACGTAACTGGCCTCGCGGTCGGACATTTCGCGGCCGGACTTCGCCGTGAACTGCACGATTCCCGGATGCGCCAGGCCGACGACCACGCCTTTGCCATCCACCAGGAACTTGGTGTCCACGGTATCGCTGTGCCGCGTGGCTACGCCGTTCCACAGGTGCGAGAACCGGCATCGGTAGGTGCGATCGGTCAGGCGCGAGGTGACCGCAAATTCCCCCACGAACTCGCTCATCGCGCCCTGATTGCGGACTCCAACCCCTGCGCCCATGTGCCTACTTTCCTTGTGTCACGGCGACCGGCTCGGCGTGCGCGTAAATTCCAGCGGCCGCCGAAACGCCTGCGCCGATCGACAGTTTCATGCCTTGATCCAAAAGGATTCGCTCCAGCACATCGAGGAACAACAAAATATTCTGCCGCTGGCTGGAATATCCCATCAGGCCGATGCGCCAAGTGGTGGTTTTGATCTCCCCAAGCCCGCCGGCGATTTCGATATTGAACTCATTCAGCAGGCGCGAGCGCACTTTTGCGCCGTCAATGCCCGACGGAATCCACGCGCAGGTGACGGTGTGCAGCCGGTCCTCGGGGCGCTCCACGAAGGGCCGTACGCCCATGGCTTCCAGCCCCGCTATCAGAGCCGCCTGATTTTGGCGGTGGCGTTCCCAGCGGGCCTCCAGCCCTTCTTCCAGGACCAAACGCATGGCCTCATAGAGGCCGTAGATCAGGGACACCGGGGGGGTGTGATGATAGGTTCGCTCCTTGCCCCAGTAATTCATCACGGTGGTCAGGTCGAAGTACCAGCTCTGCACTTTCGTCTTGCGCTTGCGCAGCATGTCCTCGACGCGAGCGTTTACGGTAATGGGCGACATCCCCGGCGGCCCGCTAATGGCCTTCTGGCTCCCGCTGAAGCAAATGTCGATACGCTGGCGGTCGATATCCAGCGGCACTCCGGCCAGCGAGGCCACGGCGTCCACAATTAGCAGGGCGTCCAGCTCGTCGGCCACACGGCGGAACGGGTCCAGCTTGGTAATGACGCCGGTGGAAGTTTCCCCGTGCGCCAGTCCTATAAACTTGATTTTCCGGCCCTGCCCGGCGCGGCGCACGTCCTCAGGGTCCACGGCGCGGCCCACGGGCGCCGTGACGCGGTGAATCTTGGCCCCGGTGCGCTCGGCCACTTCGGCCATGCGTCCGGAAAACATGCCATTGACGCAGACAATCGCTTCATCGCCGGGTTCGAGGGTGTTGACCACCGCCGTTTCGATGCCGCCGGTTCCCGACGCTGAAATCGGGAACGTCATGTTGTTCTGGGTCTGGAAGACGCCGCGCATCTGGGTTTGCACTGCGCCCATGAATTCGGTGAACCAGGGATCGATATGTCCCACCAGTGGCGTGGCCAGCGCCCGGTACACCTGCGGGCTCACGCAGGAAGGCCCGGGCGTGAGCATCAGCCTTGTGGGCGGCTGCAGTTCGTGCATCGGATTGATCATGCCGTCAAACCTCAGCTTTCAACGCGGCGTCTTGCTTGTCCCGAAGCGCGAGGGGCGCGCACCGGGACATGTGCTCTAGGCAGTTGTGCGCAAACCTGCAGAATGGCTCAACAGGCAAGCAGTTGCCCCGGTCGCATCCGGGGCGCTCCTCGCGATTCATTTCCTAACCAGGATATAGTTTGCGCGATTCTCTTGCCCCGCGCAACCGCCAAAATGGCAGTGGTTCACGATTCAGCGACCTGCAAAAAAATGAGCAGGTCATGAACCGCCACAATTCTCCACGGAGACTGTTTCCTGCGACGCGCTCGGGTGTGTTATCTTCGCGTGCCACTGGAGGGATCGCGCGGCAATGACGGAAAAGCTAGTTCTGGTGGGGGTGCTTCCTGAGATTGTGGTGATTGGGCCGGAGGAACAGGTGGTGTGGCTCTCGGATACCGGCACTCTGAAGGTCCAATTCGATGCCAACCGCTGCCCATTCCAGTCCAACGTCTTCCAGGCGCCCGCAGGGCGGCAGTTGCAGAGCGGGCCGCCCCGGCCCGGCATCAACCCGGGCTCCTACCGGTACCGCCTCTGGCTGAACGACCAGCCCATCGGCAACGGCGAAGTGATCCTGAGAGAAAAGTAAGGCTTAGTTCCCTGCCGCGCTGGCGCGGCCGTTATCGATGGAATGCGCCAGCCCGCGGCGAACCGGGGCCAGGAGCACGGCGGGGACGGGTTTTTCGGGCGAAAGGGCCACGCTGGCCGAGCGGCGGGGGAAGGCGGCGCGGCGATCCAGCTTCAGCCCGGCTTCGCGGACCAGTTCCTCGGAAAACTTGGGGTCGTCCGAGTACTCCACGCCCCAGAACCACAGGCGCTCTTCCTTCCGCTGCAGGAACTGCAGCACCTGTTCCAGCTTGCTCATGGCGCGGTCAAACGTCGACGCTAGGAAATAGACGGGCAGGACCCAGGCCTTACGGGCGAATACGGCGCGAACACGCACGCAGTACTTCCCGGTCTGATTGATTTCGATCGTGCACTGATACTCATTGCGATGATTCATTTTCCCCTGCATAAGGCACCTCGTTCGGTTCCTTTCGGCTCAGCTTTCGGATCTACCCCGTGAAAGATGAAACTCTGGCCCTGATTGCGGAAATCGATGATCAGTTCCCCTCTGAAAAGCTTGCGGTCAGAAGTTAGAAGAACCAAATCCAGGACGAGCAGTGAGCGCTGGGAAGGCGACAGCCTCAAGTTCTTGGCCCCCTGGCGTAGGGCCTAAGACTGCGAACACAAATATGCTAGCGCACGGGGAAAGCGAAAGCAAGTCCCGGCCAGGAAACTGCAACAAGCTTTAGTATGTGTAGGTTACGAGTTAGACGGGTTGATCAGGCGCTTCAAATTGTCGGCGTTGAAGTGCAGCTGGCCCTCTTGCTGGAGGCGGTTTTTCAAGGCCGTGCGGAACAATTCGTAGGCCGTTTGCCGCTTGCGCTGCACAACCTGCTCTTCGATTTTCGACTTTTGCTTGTCGAAGTCGTCCATGTTGACCGGATCGTGCTGCGCGACGCGGTAAACCGCCCAATTCTGCCCGAACGAAACCGGGTCTCCGGCCTGGCCCACAGGCAACGTAAAGGCCGCGGTGAACTGTTTGGCGCTGCCCAAATCGGGGATGGAGCCGGTTTGCGAGACGGGATCGGAGGTTTTGGCCGTTAAGCCCAGGGCTTTGGCCGCGGCGTCGAAATTCTCGCCCCCTTTGGCGCGCTTGGAGAGCTCGTCGGCACGGGTCTTGGCCATCTCCACAGCTTTTTCATGCTTGTAATCGCTGGTCACGCGGTCCTTAACTTCGTCGAGAGTCGCGGGATGCGCCGGAAAAATGTCCTTGACCGAAAGCACCACGTAGCCGAGATCGGTGCGAATGGGGGCGCCAACGTCTCCCGGGCGCTGGTGGAAGATGCCGTCCATCAACCCGGGCGCGCTGCCCAGTTCCGGCAGCGGCTGCGTGGCTTCCACAAGCTTCGCTTCGCCGGTGGTCATGTTGTATTTCTTGGCTAGATCGGCGATGGGGATGCGCCCGCCGCGCCGGATATCGTCGGCAATCTGGTTGGAGGTGCCCTCGCCCTGCTGGTCCGCGCGCTCCTGCTGCAACTGATTAATGATGTTGGCTTTAACTTCGTCGAGGGTTTGCGTGCGAGCGTTTTCGCGGTCGATCACCTGAATAATGTGGAAGCCGTACTGCGTTTTCACCAGGTCGGAAATAGAACCCTTGGGCAGGCTAAACGCGGCGGCCTCAAATTCGGGCACCGTCTGCCCGCGAACAATCCAGCCGAGGTCGCCGCCCTTGTCCTTGCTGGTGTCCTCGGAATATTGCTTGGCGAGATCGGCAAAGTTGCCGCCGTGCTTGGCCTTGTTCAGCGCATCCTCGGCCTTTTTCTTTACCTCTTCCACCTGGGCGTCGGTCATGCCCACGGTTTTGAACAGGATGTGGGCGACGTGGGCGCGGTCTTCCAGCTTGTACTGGTCAATGTGGCCCTGATAGTAGACCTTTACGTCGTCGTCGCTTATGTTGGCGCGTTGCTTCAGAGCCGCCATGGTCAGAATGGCGTAATCGACGGTGCGGCGCTCCGGAACCACGTATTGGGCTTTGTTTTTGTCGAAGTAGGCGGCCACGTCGGCGTCAGATACTTCGACCTTGGATTGCAGGTCCTCGGGCTTGATCAGCACGTAGTCCAGCTTGATCTTTTCGTTTTCGCGGCGGAATTCGTCGCGTACTTCGTCGTCGCTGGCGGTAATGCCGTCGGTGACCAGTTGCTGGAACTTCTGCTGCAGGAGCGCGGTCTTGACCTCGGATTCGAATTCCGGGACGCTCATCTGGAAGCGCGCCTGCACTTCAGCGCTGTAGCGGTCCATGCCGACAAACGTGTCGCCGGCAAAGGCCGTGGGCACCAGCTTCTTCAGCAGGTCGGCATGCTCCTCGTCGGTGACGCGCATGCCCAAACGGTCGGCTTCGAGGATCAACATTCTCTCTTCGACCAGCTGGTCCAGGGCTTGCTGGGTATAAGCGGCGCGCAGATAGGCGGGAATCTGGGCGTTGCGGGTGTTCTTGTCGAGGAGGTTCTGGACGTCGACCACGGTGATGGTCTGGTCGCCCACCTGGGCCACGGCGTCGGGCGCGTTCACATCATTGGTGCCCTGGGGCACGAGGTACAACAACATGCCGATCCCCAGAATTCCCACCACGACTCCGAGCAGGATCCGCACACCTATTTTTTTCTCACGAAGAGCGTCCCACACGACCGAAACTCCTCCCGCGCAGCGTTGTTCGAAGATTCCCCGATTGGGAAGGCAAACCGCCACCGCGCCTGCCGAAACAAAGCATTATAGAAGAGCGGAGCACATACACTCAATCTCTAAAGTTATTAGACGCAGTGGTGCGCAAATCGACAGGCGCGGGCGCGAGATATGAACGAGCGCAGGGGCAGCGTGCGCGCCGGCCCGAGGAAACGCCAGCGTAGCCAAAGGGTCGCAGAAGTATGCCTGGGCGTGATAATCTCGTGATAATCTAGTGGGGCTTTTTTGAGGAAGGTGGATGAGCGACCAGATACAAGCGTCGGGGAACGGCAAGGCTCAGGGCAAGAGCCTGATCCGCGTGCGGCCGCGGGGCTTTTGCGCGGGCGTGGTGCGCGCCGTGGATATCGTGGAGCTGGCTCTACAGGCCTATGGGCCGCCAGTCTACGTGCACCATGAGATCGTACACAACCGCTACGTGGTGGAGCAGTTGCGCCACAACGGAGCTATCTTCGTCGAGACCGTGGAGGAAGTACCGCTGGGCGCGGTGCTGGTGTTCAGCGCGCATGGCGTGCCGCCGACCACCCGCGAAGAGGCGCGGCTGCGCGCGTTGCGGGTGATTGACGCCACCTGCCCCCTGGTCACCAAAGTTCACCTCGAGGCCCTGAAATTTGCGCGCGAGGGCCGCACCATCATCCTGATCGGCCACCGCGATCACCAGGAAATCATCGGCACTTCCGGCGAAGCGCCGCGGCAGACCGTAGTCGTGGACAGCGTCGAGGCGGTGGACGCTCTTGAAGTGAAAGACGCGGACCGCCTGGCGTTCCTGACGCAGACCACGCTGAGCCTATACGACACGCAGGAAATCGTGACCCGGCTGCGCGAGCGCTTTCCGACGATTGAAGGGCCGGCTTCCGACGATATTTGCTACGCCACACAGAACCGCCAGGAAGCCGTGGAGCAACTGGCGCGCGAAGTGGAACTGATTCTGGTGGTGGGTTCACCGAACAGCTCCAACTCCAACCGTCTGGTGGAAGTGGCCAAGCGTTCCGGCGTTCCGGCGGAACTGATCGACGCCGCGACGGACGTGAACCCGAAATGGCTGGAGGGGATTCACCGTGTGGGGCTGACGGCGGGCGCATCGGCGCCGGAAATTCTGGTGGAGCAGGTGAGTGATCGCCTCGCGGGGCTCGGTTTCACCAACCAGCGCGACCTGGATTTGATCCGCGAGGATGTGCGCTTCACGCTGCCGTCCGAGCTGACCACGATTGCCCCGGCTCCGAAGTAAGGGCGCACGCGAAGAAGTTTGTAAGATTTGTAAGAGAAGTCAGGACCGTTTTGTTTAGCAGACCAGATATGCGGGCTGTCGTAATTCGGGGGAGCACGTCTCCGGTGTCAGGAGAACGACGTTGGCGGTCAAGATTACCCGTCAGTCGAAGAATATCGCCCTTGTGGGCGCGGCCACAAGCGCCGCGGCCCTGCGCCCGGGGCACGAACGCGCGCCCGCGGCCCTGCGCGCCGCCGGCCTAGCAGACCGCCTGAAGACGGCCGGCTTTCAGCTCGCCGACCTCGGCGATACGGCCACCTACGCTTTCACGCCCGACGACGAACATCCCCGCACCAGAAACGTTTCCTCCGTACTGAAATCGCTGAACGATTTGCGCCCGCGCGTGGAGGCGGCAGTGAAGTCCGGCGCGCTTCCGGTGATCCTCAGCGGCGATTGCATTTCCGTGCTCGGGGTGATTGCCGGGGCGCGGCGCTATTATCGTAACGTCAGCCTGATTTATGTGGACCGCGACGCCGACTTGAACGTGCCGGCGACGACGCCGTCGGGCTGCGTGGATGGGTTTGTCATCTCGCAGGTGATCGGCCGGGGAGCGCCGGAGCTGGTGCGCTTCTGGGGCGAGCCGCCGCTGGTACGCGCGCCGGATGTGGCCCTGTTCGGGTTCGAACGGCTGGACGCTCCGGAGGAGCAATACTTGGCGGCGTCGCCGTTGCGGCGTCACCCGGCGCAAGAGGTTTCGGCGCTGGGCGGTGCGGCCGCCGCTCGCCTGGCCCTGGAACGCGTGCACGCACTCAATCACGAGTTCGTGCTGCATTTCGACGTGGACACAATCAGCAGCGACGAGTTTCCTTGGACGAATTTCCCCGGCGCAGGGGGCCTCAGTTTGAGCGAGGTGCGCGAGGCGCTGCGCGTTCTGGTGAGTCAGCCGAATCTGGCGGCACTGGTTGTCGCCGGGTACAACCCGGAACTGGACGCCGACGGCGCCGGTGCGCGCAAGCTGATCGATTTGCTGGCGGACGTGCTTTCGGGCCGCCTGGAAGCGACGAGCGCGGCCGCAGCCGGCGCCGCCGAGCCTGCGTCCGGTTCTCCCGCATCTGCAACGCCGGCTTCCGAGGCGCAGCCCACTTCATCCTCCGAGCCGGAGCCTACCTCATCCTCTCTGCCTGCCGGCCCCGACGCCGAGCCAGAGCGCCTAGATACCCCTGAGTTGCCCGAGGAGAGCGGCGGGGATACGCCTGACTCAACTGTTTCCTGAAACTGCGCGGCCCGGCAAGATGCAAGCAGAAAGCGGCAGCGGCTGAAACCGGTCCTGCTGGCTCTGTTTGCGGCCGGCTGGAAGCCCGGCCCTACAAAGCGTTCCTATCCGCAACCATTGGCGCGTTGCGCCTCCCTGCAAAATGCGTTACCGTTTTCGATAGTCGCGGAGGTTCCGCCATGACCGGCAAGTATTTAGCAGGGGCGCTGGCATTCGCTTTGACGCTCGCGTGCGCGGGATTAGCGTCGATGCATCCCGCCTTCGGCGCGAACCCAGGCGCGTCCGGCCCGCAGATGCAGACGGATATGCCGGGCATGGGCGACATGGGAGTTCCCTCTTATCATTCCTACGCGCTGAAGCCGCCTTATCCCGCCACCCTGGATCCGCGGCAGTTTCCCGATGCGCTGAATCGCCACGTGTATGCGCTGGCCGCGAAGATCCGGCCGGTGCTCTACCAGCAGCCGTGCTACTGCTATTGCGACCGGCACGCGGGCCACAAGAGCTTGCTCGATTGCTTTGTGGGGACGCACGGGGCGGAGTGCGATATTTGCCAGAAGGAAGCGGTGCTCTCCTACCAGCTTACGCAGAAGGGCAAAACGCCCGCGCAGATTCGCGCCGCGATCATTCACGGCGACTGGCGGGCGGTGGATCTGGCTCCCTATATGACGGATTCTTTTAGCCACTAGAGAGCTCGCCCAAGAATTCTCCTTTTCACCTAAGCCCGCAGACTTGAACCAATGTGAGCATGAGGTTCTCTCGTAGCGCCAGCGTCTCGCTGGCGCTTTTTGTTGATGACTGGAGCGGCCAGCGTGCCGGCACTCGTGTCTCCGGGCAAGCGAGACGCTGACGCTACGGCACACAGCGTCCTACTTCGGGCCTGGAACGCGGTACACTTCCGCGGGTTTTGCAGATCGCAAACCGAACATGGGGCAGCAAGGCGGGTGTGATTTGTCGGTAGACGCGCAGACAACAACCGGTTCGCCGCGAGACGGAACGCTTGCGGAAGTGGCTCTTTTTTTCCTGCGATTGGGCTTTACCGCTTTTGGCGGGCCGGCGGCGCATATCGCCATTATGGAAGACGAGTTGGTGCGGCGGCGCAAATGGCTCTCGCGCGAAAAGTTTCTGGACCTGCTTGGCGCCAGCAGCATTATTCCCGGCCCCAGCTCGAGCGAGCTGGCCATCCATATAGGCTATCTGCGCGCTGGATGGGCGGGCCTCGTGATTGGCGGCGCGTGCTTCATTCTGCCCGCGGCGATCCTGGTGGGAATTATTGCGTGGGCGTACGTGCGCTTCGGGCATTTGCCGGCGGTCGCGGCGATCTTGTACGGCGTGAAGCCGGTGGTGATTGCGGTGATCCTGCAGGCGCTGTGGGGGCTGGGGCGCACGGCGGTCAAGAATTGGATTTTGGCGATTGCCGGTTTGGCGTGCGTGGCGCTCAGCTTCGCGCAAGTCAATGTTCTGCTGATCTTGTTTGGCGCCGGGGCGATCCTGGCGGCGATTCGCGCGCTTTCCCGGTACCGCAGCCAGAAACAAAAGCCGGCCGCCGGAATCGCGCTCCTTCCCGCCGGGGGCGGGATGCGTGCCGCGCTCGCGCGGTTTTTTCCGTGGATGGCCGCAGGTGGCGCCACTACAGTGATCCCCGGGATGTGGCCGCTGTTCCTGGTGTTTGCGCGGATCGGCTCGATTGTTTTCGGCAGCGGGTACGTTTTGCTGGCGTTCCTGCGGGCCGATCTGGTGGTGCACCGGGCGTGGGTGACGGACGCGCAACTGGTCGATGCCGTGGCAATCGGGCAAGTGACGCCAGGGCCGGTGTTCACCACGGCTACGTTTCTTGGTTACCTGCTGCGAGGGCCGGCCGGCGCCGTTGTCGCCACGGTGGGAATTTTTCTGCCCGCGTTCCTGCTGGTAGCAATCAGCGGACCGCTTATCCCGCTGATTCGCCGGTCGGCGACGGCTGGGGCCTTCCTGGATGGAGTGAACGTCGCGTCGCTGGCGCTGATGGCGGCGGTGAGCTACCAACTGGGCCGCTCGGCGATTGTGGATTGGGTGACGGTGGCGCTATTTGCCGCGAGCGCGGTGTTGCTGCTCCGCTACCGCGTGAATTCGGCGTGGCTGGTGCTGGGCGGGGCCATCCTCGGGATCGCCGCGCGGATGGCGCGCGCCTAGATTTCTTCACACCAGAGCATCGTCCGGCCTTCTGGGCTTGACCCAGAAATCAAGTCCCAGCCAGAAGCTGTAGGAGTGGCGCACCAAGAGCAACGAGAGCGCGATAGCGAAACACATCCACAGCAGGATTTTGGTGTTGGTAGAAAGATGGGTGAAATCGGGCAACAGCAGCGACAAGAGGAAAATTGCCACCACGACCGCTGTGGTCACCCCGTAGTTGATGATCATTGCTCCCAGGTAATAGCCCTGCTCCGGGAAGTAGGAGAGTCCGCATTCCGGGCAGCGGGGAAGCATGCGAAAGACGCCACGAAAAAGGCGCCCGCGCCCGCAGTTTGGGCAGCGCCAGTGCGCCGCGCGGCGCACGATTAAGGGGAGCGGGGGACGTTGCATGGTTTCGTTGCCGGGCGCCAGTGTCACACACTTGCGCCCAGTGGATCACCGGAAATTTGGCGCCAGCGGGGGGAATCGGCGAAGAGCGGGAAGCAGCGCGCGCACGGCCGGGCGCGCTAAACGAAGAGTTTGTGCAGCAAATCCTTGCCTTCTCTCTCGGTTAGAACTTTTTTCTGCATGAGGGTCAGGATGAGATCGCTCAACACCACGTTCTGCAAGGTCTGCGTCTGCTCGGCCCTTTTGGCTTCCGCCTCTTCTTGATGCGCGGGCGCGCCCTCGCCGCTGATTTCCTGGACCCACCTTTGGAAAAGCCGCACCTGCTTGGGCTGCGCGGAGACAAACGCCAGGCCCATGCCCATCCCCATCAGCGAATAGACCACCCGGGCCTGGGCCTCGAAGGTCTCGTTTTCCCGCATGATGCGGATTTTGGCCTCTGCTCCGACCGGAAGCGGGCTCAGGGTATCGACGTAACAGCCGCCCAGGCCCAGGTCCGTGGTGCGACCGGTTACTTTTGTGCCGGATTTGGACTCCACAGCCTCCACGGTCGCGGAAAAAGGGAAACGCAGGTTGCGCCGGCGCTCGGTCGGGCTGGAAACAGCGGCGTTACTTGAATCGTTCTGATCGGGTGAAGACATGAATGTTCCACTCGTACTTTCTTCTAGTTTTCAGGGCACGCCGAAATTAGGGCGTCCCCTGTATCCAACAACTCCGTTTCCAGTCTCATGCACAAGTTGCGGCAGGGCAAGCCTTTGCTGGCGGGGCGTTGTTTGGCGGATACCTGTACGCTTTGGCAGGTTGGCATGCCAGGGGGGAGCGCCGTGTTCCGTTGTAGAAACCCGCGGGGGAAATCCGATTGCCCCGTTCCGGCACACAAATCTACGATGGAGGGACGCGGCTCCGCGGCTTTCTTCCGGATCGAATCTGCAAGGCCGAACGAGGAAACCACCCATGGCAACCGGCAACCAGGAATCCCATCAAGCGCCACAGGAACTGGACCGGCTGGCGCGCAAGGAGAACGAAGTCTGGCGCCTGGCCATCCTCATGCTGGTGATCCTGGCCGGCGGGGTGGCGGTGCTCTCGCACCAGGCGTTGCAATCCAGCCAATGGCATCTGGAGGCGCTGCCGATCGGGGCGGGTGTCCTCATTGTTCTGTTTGGCGCGTACGTCTGGCATAAGAAGCACGAGATTGACGAATTGCGCGGGTTCGTGCGGGGAATCCAGAAAGTGCAGGATGCGCCGCCCAGCGCCGAGCAACTCGAACGGCTCGCGGAGGTGATCGCCGCGTCGCGCCAGGGCTATCGCGACCTGATCGACAGCCTGGACCACCTGATTTTTACCATGTCCCTCGAAGGCGAATTCCGCGCCGTAAACCAGCGCATCTCCCAGATGTTCGGGCTTCCGTTCTCCGAGCTGGTGGGGCATCGCATCGACGAATTCTTCGACGAGCCCCGGTTGGAGCACGCCAAGGAATCCATCGCCTGGTTCGAGGAGAAGAGAAGCTGGACCGGAACGGTGCGCGCGCGCATGAAGAAAACCGGCGCCGTGCACTACTTCGAGTGCGTTTTGCAGGCCATGGTGAAGGACGGCAAAGTGGTTGGGGCTAGCGGCCTGGCGCGGGACGTTACCGCGCAGCGCGAGAGCGAGACGCGTTTTACGGAACTCTTTGAAACGCTCCAGGAAGGCGTCTATTTCTGCGACCCCGAAGGAAAGCTGCTGGATGTGAATCCGGCGATGGTGCGCATGCTGGGATACGCCCACCGCGACGAGCTGGTGGGCCAGAACATCGGCAGACTGTATTTCGACCGACCGGAAAACCCGTTTCCAGAGCGCGTGCAGATGCGCAACTCTTCCCAGCTGATGCGGGAAATCACGCTGCGGCGGAAGGACGGCGCGCCGGTCATTTGCATCGACAATTCGAACGCCATCTGCGACGCGTCGGGGCGGCTGATTCGCCACCAGGGCACCCTGGTGGACATCACGGTGCGCAAACGGTCGGAAGGCGAGCTGCAGCAGGCTAAGGAAGCCGCCGAGGCCGCCAACCAGGCCAAGAGCGCATTCCTGGCGCACATGAGCCACGAGATTCGAACGCCCATGAACGCCGTGATCGGGATGACGGAGCTGGCCCTGGACACGGAGCTGACCAAGGATCAGCGGGAATACCTGACCATGGTGCGGGATTCGGCGGGCTCGCTGCTGACGCTGATCAATGACATCCTGGATTTCTCCAAGATCGAGGCGGGGAAACTGGATCTGGACTCGACCGACTTTTCCCTACGCAAAGGCATTCAGGAGATGGCGCGAATCCTGGGCGTGCGCGCCAGGCAGAAGGGGCTGGAGCTGTCCATCGACATCCCCGACGACGTGCCCGACGCGCTGCTGGGCGATCCCAGCCGCCTGCGGCAGATTTTGTCCAACCTGGTGGACAATGCCATCAAGTTTACCCAGCGTGGCAGCGTGGCGCTGAAGATCGAAAAGGAATCGCAGTCCGACGGCGACGTGTGCCTGCACTTTTCGGTGACCGACTCGGGCATTGGCATTCCCCGCGACAAGCAACTGCTGATTTTCGAAGCCTTCGCTCAAGCGGACACTTCGACCACACGAAAATATGGAGGCACGGGGCTGGGCCTCTCGATTTCGGCGCGCCTGGTGCGGATGATGTCCGGCAAGATCTGGGTGGAAAGCGAGACCAGCCGCGGCAGCGTGTTCCACTTCACCGCGCGCTTCGGTTTGCAGAAGCAGACCAGGGGAGCGCACTTCGCGGCCGGTTCCGGCGCCGCGATAAGGCGGGGCCCGAGCGACGGGCGGCAGGAATTGCAGATTCTTCTGGTCGAGGACAACACCATCAACCAGGTCCTGGCGCAGCGGCTGATTCACAAATGGGGGCACAAACTGGCGGTGGCGGGCAACGGCCGCGAAGCGCTGGCCGCATTGGAAAAAGAAAAATTCGATCTGATTCTGATGGACGTGCAGATGCCGGAAATGAGCGGCATCGAAGTGACCGCGGCGATTCGCGAGAAGGAAAAGGGCTCAGGCGAGCACATCCCCATCATCGCCACTACCGCTTCGGCGATGAAAGAGGATAGGGAACGCTGCCTCGCCGCGGGAATGGACGCGTACATCTCCAAGCCGATCGAAAGAGAAGTTCTGCTGGAAGCCATCCAGGCGTTGACCGGCCTTCCCAAAGAAGGCAAATCCAGCGAGGCCGGCGCGCGCGCCCACGACCCGGTCTTTGACGCCGCTGCGGCGCTCGAATCACTGGAGGGAGATTCCGAGCTGCTGCACGAAATCGCGGGAATCTTTCTCGCGGAGGCGCCCCAGCACATGGAGAAAATCCGCGCTGCGGTGGCCGATCGCGATCCGCAGCTGCTGGAGCGCGCGGCGCACGGTCTGAAAGGTGCGGCCGCCAATTTGCTGGCGCAGGGAGTGGTCAACGCCGCCGGCAAACTGGAGGAAATCGGCCGGGCCGGTTACGTCGCCGGCTCGCAGCAAGGATTGGTTTTGCTGGAACAAGAGCTGCAGAAACTGCAATCCGCGCTGAGAGAGTTCGAGAAGGAGTACGCGCGGTCCTGGCGGTCCGGCCTGCAGGCGCCAGGTGCTGAAGACAAGCTTGTAACTACGCGTGGACGGGAATCAGCATCTGAATCACGTTGAGCAATTTTTCCGCTTTAAACGGCTTCACCATGTAAATCACCGCGCCCAGGTCATGCCCCGTCTTATAGTCTTGCGGGGTGCCCCGCGAGGTTAGGAAGACCACCGGCACATCGTGCAGCCGCGGGTCGTTCTTGACCACCTGGCAGATTTCATATCCCGACATTCCGTTCATCACCACGTCCAGGATCAAGACCGAAGGCGTCAGCTCGCGAAGCAGGCGAAGAGCTTCTTCCCCGCTCTTGGCGGTTTTTACGGCGTAGTCGTGGCGCGTGAGCTGGGCTTCGATGATGCGCAGCACGGCGGGATCGTCATCGACGGCCAGTACGAGGGGAGTTCCGCGCAATTCCGATTTTGATTTTGGCATAAGCTCGCTCGCGAAACAGATTGGGGACTGACGCCGGTTCTGCCCAGAGGCGCTGGACTCCTGACGCGCTCCGCGTTCCAAAAGGGCGTATGGATAACTCCAAGTATAGTTTGCGGAACGGGCTTCATCCGGTCAAGGCAATCCCGTTGCTGCGGTTCGTGGGACGAAACACGATGTACGCCTCCCGTGGGTTCGACGCGCTGGGACGATAAGCAGAGAAGAGGCGCGCGGCCGAATCGCCGGCCGCGCGCGCGGTATTGGCGGGACGCGGAGAGACTACAGCGTGAAGTTAACCTCCACGCGCAGGTCAACCGGGGTAGGTTCGCCATCGAGGATCGTGGGTTCATATTTTCGTGCGGAAACGGCTTTGAGGGCGGCCTGGATCAGCAATGGGTGGCCGCTGACGATTTTTTCCTGAATCACGCTGCCGTGCTCGTCGATGATCGCATCGATCACCACGGTCCCGCGCACGCGCGACTGCATGGCCAGAATTGGATAAACGGGAGCGGGGCCGTAAATAAGCTTGGGCGGCTTGACGTCACCGCCGACGCGCACCGGGCGCTTCGGCCCTTCGGCGACCGGGGCCGCTACTACGGGCGCTGCAACGCCGGGCATTCCACCGGTGATTCCGCCGATTTGCCCTCCGGGGACGCCGCCCGGAACGCCGCCCATCGCTCCCGAAAATGCGACGTCGGGAGGAGGCGCATCGTTCGTGGCCACCGGAACCGACTTCGGAATGACCGTTGGCGCGGTCAGGATTCCGGGCGTGAATGTTTTTGGAATTACGCGCGCCGCGTGAGCGATGCTCGGCGGCGGGGGCGGAGCCGGCGCCATCGGCGGCATGGGCGCCACCAGCAGCGTCGTTTCCAGTCTCTTCATATCGAGACCCTGAGTAAAGAACAACGGGACAAACAGCAGCAAAAATAGAATAGCGAAATGAATGCAAAAGGAAATGGCCCAATCCAGAGGACTGCGGCGCTGGCGCGTCGAGGACTGTTCCAGCAATGCCTCAGCAAACACGCGGCTTGGGGGGACAACTGGGGGCGGCAGCACCACCGCGCTTTTCGGCCTGCCGCCCGGATACACGTCTTCCAGAAACAGATTTTGCTCACCGATCATGAACCCTCCTAGAAAAATGGTCCTTGCAGAAATCGATCAAGCCCGGAGGGGATACACGAATCCCTCTTAAGGCTCAATTTCCGTTCCTTGCTGGCTTGCCGGGACACTGCGCGGTGTCGGAAGCAGATTCACTTCTGCGGGAAAGGCCGGGGGCAATCCCTTTCTACGTGGAGGACGAAGTTTTGATCTACGGTTTCAAAGTCTTTTTCTCCTGATTCATCCTGGCAGAGCCGGCGCGCGAAGGCCAATTCAAAGATCGAATGTTTGACTTCCAAAGGCGTGATCCGAGGTTGCGCGCGAAGCGGGGGCAAAGCGCCCGCCGGTGGTTCCACAGCAGTAAATACCCGCCAGGTTAGGCCGCCGGCTAAGCGGGCAGGTGTCCGGAAGCTGGATTCCCCGCCACGTAGCCCATGCGCAAGAGACGCGAGGGAAGCTATAGGGACAATACGGTAACCATTTTCCAACGGGAGGTCTCCGGGGGACGCTACCAGCGCAGGGCCCCGGGGCGTTCAGTCTAACCCTATTACAATCATAGCCTTGAAGAGCGCCGTTTACGCCCTCCAGGGCTGCTTGTGGTGGTTCGATTGCTGTTCATTGGCCGTCCGAGTGGAAATCCGCACCCGATGGGTATTTTTGTGACCGGGCAGTTTCGGGACTGTCGGCTTAATCACCTTTGCGATTAGAAGCTCTGGAGGCGTTAAACCTTGACTGAACGGCTCTACTACCGCGATTCGTTTCTGCGCGAGTTCGATGCGCAGGTGATTTCCTGCGAATGCTCCCAGCCGGTGGGCGCGAAGGGAGAGCCCGCGCACTGGTGGGTCACGCTGGATCGAACCGCGTTTTATCCGACCTCCGGTGGACAGCCACACGACAAGGGCCGCCTGGGCGA
>Ga0210398_10002968_pt1 | contig 16352 bp, 10 predicted proteins | sample IncBWC4OmetaG_FD_161047 | JGI IMG/M metagenome (GOLD analysis project Ga0210398, IMG submission 161047) | Forest soil microbial communities from Barre Woods Harvard Forest LTER site, Petersham, Massachusetts, United States - Inc-BW-C-4-O | ecosystem: Environmental > Terrestrial > Soil >... | reverse complement strand
GCCGATGAATTGTATTTTTCCGTTCGCGATGGCAACGGCTTGTTCTTCCTTCGGCGGCGCCCCCGTTCCATCGATAACTCGGACATGGTCGAGCACGAAGACGGGTGCATCAACGCTTATGAAGTCTGCAACGCCGCTCGGCCTCTGTGTTTGCGCAACCGTGATCGCCGCGACCAGCAATGTCCCAAACAGGAACAAGAGACGCATTTCTCTATACCTCGCAAGACCGACCTACGAGAATCGGCAGGAAGCCAGAATTGTACCCCAGCGCTCTCAAACGGCGTGAGGCGCCGTTTTACTTGGTGAGGAACGCAATTCAGCACCGACGCTTGAGTGAGTGAAGTCTGGTTCTTTACGAATCGCGGCTGTGCGGAAGTCATGCCCGGCAACAGGTTTTCACAACGCGGGCCATAAGTCGGCTTCGAGGAAGTGTGGTACACCCCTCCCCTCGCCGGTTCGGTGCGCTTAGTAGAGCCATTTGGAGCCTCGGAAGTGTGATGTCAGAGAAGATAAATGAAGAAATGATAAGCACGAAAAGACTCGAACTCCCGACCTCTACCGTGTCAAATTTTGTGGGTTGGGTTGTGGGTCGTCCGCGCTACCCGGACTCGGAATCAGAGTCTTCGTCCTGACTGCATGGGGCCATATGCGAGGGGCGCGGATGGGTGAACGGCTGTCTCCGTTGGCCTCCCGCATCGTGGCCCAGGCTCGGTGCCGGGAATGTCGGCGGTAAAGAGCTTGCGGCCCTGGTGCACCTATTGCGGGACGGCTTCTGCGATTCGATTCTCGGTCCGACGTTCCGGAGGGCTCTATACCTTTCATCCTGCATGAGGCTAAAGGACAGGCCTGACCACCGGGTCGTATTTTGCAGGCCCCACGGACTTGTGTTTACCTGCGGAAAAGGGCCTATTCAGTATGCAACTTCGCCGCACTGTCGGTGTTAGAGTAGATGCACGAGGCCCGTTCCGGTTCACCCCCGTAGTCCGTCTTTTCAGGAGCGTGTATGCGCAGACCGCTGCGGTCGGTTCTCCTTTTTGGGCTGTTCTATTCGGCGCTTCAGGCCTCTGGCCAAGCGAATCCGCCGATTTACGGCGAAATCATTCCGGCATCATCCGGTCTGCCCCAGCTTGCGCACGCCCCCGCCGCAACCTGTTCCCAACTAACATTTGCTTGCCTGTATCCTGCTTTCTTAAAAGATGAGATCCCGGCATACTGGCAATACGTGTCACCCACATCGCCGGCAAACTATGACAAGGCTGCCAATGACTATCTCTCACAATTTACGAGTCCGAGCGGCATAGACGTTCGTGTGGTTGTTAAATCTCCAGTTACTACGACGGAATACGACGTCCCGCCCATTTCCCCGACTGAAACCGTCAATCAATATTTCCACAACGCATTTTATGATGACGGAAAGCTGAGAACGAAAACGGTCATCATATTTCCTAAAAGTACGTATAACTTCGCGTGGGGAGTCTATTCAAATTGCAATGGCAGCTTCAATTGGAATCTCCCTGTCGGTTTGACGGATGTGGTGATCGACGGGCAGGGATCGAAGATCGTTTTCTCGGGTCTTTGTAACGGAGTCAGCGTATGGAATGCGCAACGTGTGGTCCTCAAGAACTTCCATTTCTCCTGGTCAAACCTCAAAATGGCAGCCGTAGGGACGGTAACTGCCGTCGACCTGGCGGCAGGGACTTATGCGGTGCATATTGATCCCATCACGTTTGGTCCTTCTCCAAAATTCATCGCCTCGGTATTCGCGTGGGATAGGGCGAACGATCATGTGGATCTCATCCATTGGCGCCAAGATGCCTTTTATGGCGACGGTGTAACTGGCGGAACTGCTGTTGAATGCGAAGAACCAAAGGAGCTGCAAAAGACATCTGGATGCACTATGACCCTTAACCTGGAGGGGAGTCCGTACTTTAGCGAAGGCCAGTCGGTTGTTCTGCATTTTTACAACTACGGTAGCGCCATCGCGGTGAATGGGGAAGATGTTACTTTTGATAACCTTTCACTCGACAACATAATTGGTACCGGCTTTGCGATGTGGGGAGGGCGGGGAATTCGCGTGACACATTCCACTCTCACGCGCATGCAAGGAGAGCCGGTGGGGATTGCAGGGAATGCTTCAGGAGAATTTGGCTCGGTGAGTGGAGATGTTGTTTTTGATCATAACTTTTTCGGCTACTCGGGCGATGACGGCTATCAATTGAACTGGAACATTGTGCAATACTCGCCTAAGCAGCCACCGGTTCCAATATACCCGTCGCAACTTATGCCCGTTTATGTTTCTGCCTCCAATCAAATCGCATGGCCTTACTTGGCTCAGGTTGGAGACACATTTGTGGTCTATGACTACGCTTTGAACTATCAGTACGTAAGAAAAGTCAACGCGGTTAATTGCCTGAGTGGTTCATGTCCGTCAACGACCGATCCATACATCCTTACTTTTGATCAGCCCATTGACGCGGGTCTTGTTGCCAAGGGTTTTGCGGGGGGCGATCTTACTCAATTTGCCGGCGCACGGTATGTGGTGAGTAACAACGATTTCCAATACACCGCGGGTCGAGCGCTTATACTGCAAACGCCGTTTGGCCTAGTCAATAACAATCACTTTGTCGGTCAAACCACAAGACAAATCTATTTGATGACCAGCGAATATTGGGGCGAAGGCGGGAGCGCTGAGGAACTAACCATCTCCAATAATACATTTGACGCGACAGGGCACGGAGGAACTGCGCCAACATCGACAGGAGGAGATTTTCTTCCCATTGACATCGCGGCAGAACCGGCCAGTCCTTACCGGAATTTTGGGCCTGAAGTTACCGGCTCAGAGAATCACGTAGCCGCGAGTGTAAACCAAAACGTCATTGTGGCTGGGAACACTTTTATAACCGATAACATCACGGCGGTTGTAAATCTCTCATCGGCAAATGGCATCGTTTTCAGCGGAAATTCCTTTTTTCTGAATGGTTCCGCCGCGGCCGCAGCCTCCGATCAATACCCCATCTCGCTGCATGACATATCAAACGTGTATTTTGACAGTGCTAACAGCTTTAGCCAATCCTGGCTGAACGGTGCATCCTGTCAAGAATCGAGACTGCTGCAGCTTACTCGGCCTGCGCCGGTGGTATCGGTGGATGGTTCCCTTGCTTGCGCTATAGCGGACACAACATCAAACATTATCGTTGCCCACCCTACTGTCGTGCCCTAACATAACAGGCCGCCGAAAAACCGCTCCTAATCTACAGTCACAAAATCGGGATGGCTCCAGAGCAGAAAAGTGGGTTGGGGTCGCAACGGTCGCTTCGCTAGAACGTTGGCTGAAGACATGCTTGAACGCCTCGGTTTCGCCTGGGATAATGATCTTGAAAAGAAACTGGAAGCCGTTACTCCCAAACAGGGCCATGCAGCTTTTAAAAAGTACTTCGTCCCCGCGAAGTTCTGGCCAGAGTAGAAAGTAGTAAAGTGGTTCTCGCCGTTCCATTAAAAGCAACGTTGCCCCATCATCTAGCGATTGTGCCCAGTCACGGGCAAACGAAGTCCCGCTTCAGGATGGACTCTCGCGACGCTGGCCAGAAGTTGGCTTCTAAGACTTCCAGTCATTAACCTTGGAATGCGTCCGCCATTAAGTCTTGTTCGGCTTTGGAGGCGTTCAGCTGAGTTGCTTTTCCCCGCCAATCCCGAACTGCCGCTTGCACTTCCTTCAGCACGGCGGCTGCTTCGCGTGGGTTCAATCCGTATTCCGGGGAAGCATCCATGGCGATGGAGACGTCACAAATGGTCTCCACCTCGTTAATCGCCAGAGTCGGTCCGTCTAGAGGACCGACAAAATCTAAGGCCCTGGTGGTCTGGAGCAGAACTCTGGAATTGTTGAACCGAGGGCCCGGAAGGAGCCGCCCACTTCATCCAAGCCGGTTTCCAGGCAACTGTCGTGAATCTCCTTGCGGCTGACGGCCAGGTTATGAGGCATGTGAGCATGAATTCCGTTAAGAGTGCATATCCTTACGGCCTCATGCTTCCCAATCAGAAACCAAAAGATACTTCTTCGAGGTCGGAGAGGCTCATTGGCGAAGGCGAATCCCCAATTGTTACGTGGCATCGATGAAGTGCCCGGGCACTGGCGGAGTTTGGCCATGCAACGGGGAAGCCCACGGGATGGCAATCGCGACGACCATAAAAGCGGCGAAGATTGTCTGCTCCACGTTGCGGGGAGACCTTTCATGAAAAAAGTGCGGTGTGTAGATGGCAACCATTGTAAGGCGCTGAAGTCCAGTCACACCGAAGGTTCGAAATGCGGCCACAGATGACCCAGCCTCGCGGGGTCAGACACCCACTGAATTGCTTCGGGACCGCGATCAAGGTATTCGTAGATGGGGATCGAATAGGTCAGGCCAAGTTCCGGATAGTCTCTCGGCTTCCGCGTTTGCAGTTTCGAAGGCGAATAGTTGGGATTGGGCTCCCAATGGATATTGCTTCCGGCATCGAGCAGCGGAAACCAAGCCAGGCCGTGGTGCGCACGCGTCTGCGCGTAGTCAAATCCGTATTGACGATCACACCAGGCTGCGAAGATCAACGCGGAATGTGGATCGGCGTTGGCCACAAAGTGCGCCCAGCCGGGTGGCATAACCACCTTATCGCCCGGTCCTGCCTCGATTGCGATACATCGGCCCGGATCGTCTCCCGACTTTTCCTGCCCGTAGATGATCGCACGACCTTCCCAAATCTCGAACAGCTCGGGCGCGGACCACCCGGAGTGCGGCGAAATCGCATGTACGTGGCCCTGGCTGCGCACGGGTTCATCACCCAGCCTTCCCGCCGCATACATGACGATCCCAAACAGCAGCATCCTTCTCTGCAACTCCTCGAGATCCCGCTCGCGCCCGACATCCATCACGATCGAATAAACCGGATCTGGTCCGCTGCAATTCGGGTCCCGCAGGCTGCGTCGAATCGCGTTGAGCGCCCGATATTCCGGCCGCGGTCCGAACAGTCCATCCCCATAGCGAAAGTCCATGGAGCTTCGATCGAAATTGATCGGGAGTCCGGGATTGAATCGGTTCTTCGGCGGAGCCTCTGGCATCGTCACTCTGCCCTTCCTACAAGAGAGGCTTTTCCCTTAACGTTGAGTAGCCGCGCTCCGAAACCAAATTGCCGGATGGCCTCGTAATCGTGGCCTGCGTCGCTCGGCCAGCACGCGACGAGCCGGAGTGGCACGTTCCCAATGTTTGCGACTCGATGCGCCACATTGGGGGGGATGAAATGCAAGCTTCCCGGCGACATTGGTTCCATCCACGTCTTGCCAGTTTCATCCATCAAGATCAACGCACCTTCACCATCTACGATTCCATAGTATTCAGTGCGATTGCGCTTTTGATGAAAGTGCCCGTGGGTTATGAAATATTCGGTATCCACGCGACCGGGTTCGATGATTGTGGTTCCCCAAAATTGCGCGCCCTCGGTACCCTCCGGCACCGGACACCAGGCCTGAACGCGATACACAACCGTTTCCGGATCCATCGCTCGACGGGCATTTTCGTTAAGAAAAATGTTCTCCAATTGACCTAGGGTTTTCGTGCTTTCGCGGAGCTGTGCATCGGGGAAAAGCATCCCCGTTTTCCAATCCATCTTCATCATGCGTTCGAGTTCCACGGTTATGGTTACTCTTCCTTTCTTGTCTTCATACCGATGCCTCACATAGTGGGCAGGGACTCGGTCACAGCCACGGGTCGATAGAGATTCATATTGTTCGTGACATCGCTTGCCACGGTCGAGTTGCAGGCGTACGTAAAGAAGAGTTGACCTGCCGACTCAAGCTCGACATGCTTCCCGGCCTTGCTGCGGAAAGACTGGTGCCGTTGCCTCGTGAAACGGAATAGGCGCCATCACCTCCCAGCCAGCCTTGCCTGCGAGGAAAATAAGCAGCAGAAGCGCAAGCGGCTGGCGGAGGAGGTAATGGCGACGAACTGCTTTGCGAACTGCCACCACAAGACATCATAAGGCTGGAGGAAACAAAGAGACCAAGCAGAACTTTGACTTGCCCGGTTGCCATCTCTCGACTCCTGTAGACCACGTGCCTCGGGTTGACATTTGTCCCGCACGGTTTTTGTGCAGCCTCACCGCGGTGACAGTTTTGCACTGTCACCGCGTGAAGAGCGTGGGGGTGTAACTCTAGAATATGACTTTCAGCGCGAACTGTTCCTGTCGGGCTGTGCCAGTGCCGACCAGCGTGTTATTTGCTCCGGCGATCGTTGACCCGATCTTGCCAAAATTCAGGTCCGGCGCCGAGCACGCCGCAGGCGTCGTAGTGGTTGCGGCCACGATTCCCGTGCAAATGCCGTTGTCCGGATTCCCGAAGTTGGGATGATTCAGGATATTGAAGAAGTCGGCACGAAATTGCACCGTCACCTTTTCTCTCACCGGAAAATTCTTCATCAGAGAAAAATCCCATTGGAAGAATCCGGGCGCGCGAAGGCTGTTTCGACCAGCATCGCCCAGCCCCACTCCGGGGTCCCCATTGAAGTTCGGGTCCACCGCAAAAGCGGCACGGTTGTAGCTTGTCAGGGGCCAAGAAGCGTTTGGCAGCATGGTTGGCGCTCCCGTAACGTCGGGACGGATGGGAAGACCAAAGAAGCCTTGAATCAGCTCCGGATTGATCGAGCCGCCGGTTCGCGTCTGGAAAATGCTTGAAGTTTGCCATCCCCCAAGAACGCTGCGCATCAGCAGGTTCGATCCTTTGAGTTCCGGAAGGCTATACACGGCACTGGCGGTAAAGTTGTGCCGTATGTCCCAATCACCAGGGCCACGATCGAAGTTCGGGTCGGTCGGGTTGGAAAAATTGCTGAAGACATTAATCATGTCGTCGATTTCGTGCGACCACGTGTAGTTTGCTTCCAATTGGAGGCGGCCGGCATGGTGGCGTAATTGCACCTGCAAAGCGTTGTAGTTCGAACTGAGCTCGTCAGCCTCGTAGGTTTCATTCGCGAATCCAGAATACGGCCGGTTACTTTGAGTGAGCCAATTGGCCGCATTGAGATTCACGCCGGCAAAATCCACGCCCGCTTGCATACGGTGATCTTCGTTGCCGGTGTAATTCACCGTTAGAACAGTTTTGGGAGCGACTTCCTGCTGGATACCAAACAGCCAGTTGGTGGAGTACGGGTCCTTCGGGTTCTGCGGGAAACTGTAAACGTTTTGTGTTCCAGCCGGAAGCGGAGGATTGGCCATCGGATACACAATTGGCGCCTGGAAGACGTTCACCGAATAGCTTTCATAAGCAGGTAGGTTGCTTACCAGATTGAAGCCGAAATGCATCGGGTTGTAAAAAATTCCGCCATACGCATGGATGACGGTTTTTCCCTTGCCGGCGGGGTCGTAGGCGATTCCAACGCGAGGCGCGAAGTCCGTCTTGGGCGCCGTATAAATTGCCTGATTGAGAGGGAAGAACGTCTGAGTCGCGGAATCGAAATTCTGCTCTTGCCCCGATCCGGCGCTCCACGCGGTGTTGTAGTCATAGCGCAGGCCGAGGTTGAGAGTCAGTTTGCTGGTTACCTTCCAATCATCCTGGATATAGAAGCCCCAGTTCGAGCTCTTGACGCCAACGAAACCGGGATAGCCGATCTTCGACAGCACAAAGGGCTGATCCTGTTCCAGATTTGCGAAGCTGCCGAACTCGAAGGTCTGTTGAGGACGCAACCACTCGTTCAGCCGGTTGACACGAATCTGGGTTCCAAAGTGAAGCGTTTGCCTTCCTATGGTTTTGATGACGCTATCAAACACCTCGAGATCGGTGAACGGATTGATCTGATTGAAGCTGTTGGGACCGGGAAGCGATCCTAGGTTAGTAAAGAATCCGCTAAAGCCTGTGAGCGGCGTTGGCGTGTTGGAATTCGTGTCCGAATAGAAGCGGTTGATGGCCACGCCAAATTCGTTGAGCAAGGATGGGGTGAAAGTATGGGTCTCGTCGATTCTGCCGAGCTGTGTTCGCAGGTAAAGCGGAGTCACCTGTCCCAAATTCAAACCAATGGCCTGATTGGTGAGAGAATCATCGATGTTATAGCGAAAGAACACGCGGTCCTTATCGGAAATGTTGTAGTCGATCCGCGCCGATCCGCTGTCTTCTCGCAGGGTTGTCGGTAAGGCAGCAGGGTCATACACGAGATCGGAGCCCGCCGCAGGGTCGGTGGTGTCGGTATAGCCGGGCACGGCGCAGGAAGCCGGGGCTGGAATCGCCGTGCAGCCGGCAGGGAGCGGAGCCAACTGCGCCAAGACCGGCTGCATGGCGGGAACGAACTGTGACCGAACGTACGCACTCGGAGTCTCGTACAAGGAGTTGATCGCCGTCGTGTGTTGGCGAATCCCCTCGTAATTGGCGAAGAAGAAGAGCTTGTTCTTGATGATAGGACCGCCGATATTCCCCCCGAATTGGTTCATTCGCAGAGGCACCTTCGGATTGGTCAGCGAATTGGCGAAGTAGTCGTTGGCATCGAGAGCATCGTTGCGGAAGAACTCAAACAACGTGCCGTGGAAATCATTCGTCCCGCCTTTCGTGATGATATTCATCTGCGGACCGAGCGAGTGTCCCACCTCGGCGGTGTAGCCGCTGTTGGCGAAATCGATCTCCTGTACGCTGTCTACGCTCGACCGGGTGAGCCGGGCCTGCTCGTTGCCTTCGGTTTCATCGAATCCATTGACATCGGGCCGCGTCGCATTCTGCCCGTCAACCGTAACATTCAGGCCGGTAAAAAAATTCTCCTGCCCATTCACACTTCCCTGGAAATCCCCGATGGAATTTACCGACCCAGGAGCGATTTCGAGAAAATCCATCACATCTCTCCCGTTGGTCGGCAGATTGCTGATCTGCGTTGCGTCCAGAGTTGTGCCCGCAGTACTCGACGCCGTGTCAACCGTGGTGGTCGTACCTGTGATTTCCACGGTTTCCTTGAGCGCTTCGACGGTGAGCGAGAGGCTCACATTCACCGTGGCTCCGACACTCAGCACGATGGGTTGGCTCTTGGCCTCGGCGAAATTGCTCTCTGTCGCTGAAACGACGTAACTTCCCGACGGCAGCGCGGAAGCAGTGAAATTTCCGCCGCCATCAGTCCGCAATGATTTCTTGAATGATGTTCCGACATTAATGATCGTTATGCTGGCGTGAGCAACCGCGGCCCCGGTTGGATCAGTTACGAGACCGGTAATCGTACCGGTATCGAATTGTGCGTTCGCCAGTGCCGACCCCAGAATTACGACGGTGACCGCCGTAATCACCTGCCGCAACATTGCGGCCAGAGACCGAAAACTGATCATTTCTTGCCTCTTTCTGTGCGGAGCATCAAGGGAGAACTTTCTGCTCGCAAGTTGGAACAGACGCATGTTAGTCCTGCTCTTTGCGCACAGTCAACCATTTTATCTTGTGTTTAATGCATAAATGATCGTATCTACTTCCGTTTTATGCACAAAACATAACAGGACGCGCGAAACTCGCGACACGTTTCAGGGCAACACCCGGTCGCAAATAATTGTGGCTGAGTCGCTTAGCCGGATGTTGGTATGGGTAGAAGCGCTCTTACCATACGGGCCGGGGCGGAAGTCCGCCTCAGCGCCAAAACGCGGTCCATTGACGGGCATGGGGATCGATCGACACTTTTCGAACTCCCATTTCGAACTTTGCGCCAACCGTACGATCAAATCTGCGGCCCGCGATTTCTCGAGGAAGTTCGACCTTCCCCGGTGGCTGACTGAGGGCCAGCGCAAAATCCAACTTCCAGCCTTTGTCGTGGTCCAGCGGTTCGAGTTGCAGCGTCACCCTTCCGAATCGAGTTGGACTTTGCTCCAGGGCGAAAGGCTCGCCGTGACCGAGATTCGGGGCGACTCCTTGAAGAAGACGCAGGCATTGCCCGTCTTCGAGCACGAGCATGTGTCGCAAGTAGCGCACGCACTCGGCGCTTGCCCAGTTGTGCGGCATGTCGCCCCAGTCCTGCCCCACCAGAGCTTGCTGTAATGGCTGCTCTTCGCGCCAACAATAGAGAGGCGACGCATGGTTGAGAAATCCGCGGAAGGTTCGGTCCGCCCAATCCTCGAGGCCGGCCCAGAGATAAACGTGGGCCGCAAAGGAAGCGTTGTAGTTCCAAATGCTTTCATGCCACAGCCAGCCGGTCTCCGCCGGAACGTCCTCCTGTGTGCTCGACTGGAGCAGTGCTATGTGGCCTCGCACGATGGGATCATCTTTCTCGAAAACAAGGCCGGGAAAAATGGCATGGGAAAGGGCCCATTGTGCGGTTTGCGGCCGAGGGCGAAGCCAGGGATCGGGATTCTCCCACTCGGGATCATCGCGAGCGAGCATCGGCAGATATGCAAATCCTGCGGGATGCCAGACCATCTCCGTCTTCGCTGCTCTCAGGAAGGACGCACGGAGTTCTTCGTAGAAGCTACCGGCGGCTTTGAAATCCATGCCTAGACGATCCGCCGCTCCGATTGCAGCCTTCAATCCGGCGAGAGTCCAAACTGTATTGGTGAACTCTGACCGCACTCCCCCGATTCCGCCGTCGGCGAAGCCGGGCGCCAGCAAACCGTAGCGGCCATTCGAACTGTCGCCAGAGCGCGCCGGACTGCGTAGCCGCGCGAGGAAATCGATGGCATGCCGGACATTCGGTTCAAGATCTTTGAACGTTTGCCAGCTCTGTTTCAATTCACACTGCCGCACCAGGGTAAAAATGGCGATCGCCGTATCCTTCCAATGCTCTCCGCCGCCACCGGCGACGATCTGCCCCGAAGGCAGTTGTTTCGCCCACTCCGAAAGCAAACCCTCATCGGCTTCCTTGTCATATCCAAGGTAACGGGCGGCCTCAAGAAGAAAATTGCCGTCAACGATCCAGAGATTGCGATACATCGTAGGCCCGACTTCGAACACCAGCCTGCTGTCTTTCATCTCACGGGCCTGTTGAATGTTTCGCGCGCAGGCAATCAGAAACTCGCCGTGCTTTCCGGGATAACTGCAGGCGACGCTCCCGAAGGGCTTCCACTGTTTCCAGAAGTCACGAGCTTCAGCGATCAAGCCATCAGGCTGCTGCATCATCTCCCCGAGAAGATCGACGGATTGATTTTCCTGCGGGAAACGGACGAAGTAGCGCAGCGGTTGATTCGGCGCAGCTTCACCGTGGGGCAAATACAACGTATACCCAGCTTCCTCCCAGAACTGGGCGAAGTCGGAGGTCTCTCCAATTTTCGCCGCGAGGAGAAAAGGCGTATTCCCCTCAACATCACCCACAACAACTGTCGGCGGCCCGGTGAGCTGTTTCAGTTTTCGACAGGTTCGAACATGCAAACGTGGAATCGCATCCACTTTCGACTGTTTCGGCAAAATCGTGAGCAGAACATTATCCACCCGCCCCTCGTTGCCGTGCCGAGTGGCGAAGGCTGCCAGTTCCAGAGTGGCGGTCGGCCGATCGATCAAAGTATGGACGATCGGAACGTGCGGTTCCTCCAACCACTGACGTGCTACTCGGTCGTCCTGCATGCCTGCCAGGGAAAAGGTGCAGACCGTGGCAAAATCCTCGCCGCCGACCATTTGTGATTTTGCGAAGTCGTACCTGAGATCGCCGGACTGACCCACAAGTGATTTCTTCGGATCGTCCGGGAAACAGATCGTCGCTTGCGACAAACGCGGAGCGTAGCGAAAATCTACTGCGGGTGAAGCAGTCGATGCGGTTTCACCCTGCTCGCCCCATGCAAGCGCACTCAGATTGGAAGCGGCTACTCCCACTGCACCAGAGAGAGCGCATCCTTCGAGAAACTTCCGGCGACTGAATTGTGGCACTATCTGCTCCAGGACTCCTGAATTTGTTCGAGCGTCCGGCCCTTCGTTTCAGGAACCGCCTTCCACACGTAAAAGAAGCAAACCAAGGAGAGTGCTCCGAAAACGGCAAACGTTCCCGAGAGCTTCAGCACACCGACGAGGCTGAGAAAAGTGAATGCGACCAGGAGAGTGCCCGACCAAAGGGTGGAGGTTGCAGTGGAGGCCGCCCGGCCTCTCACCTTCGTCGGAAAGATCTCAGAGATGATGAGCCAGGGGCCGGGGCCCATGCCAAAAACAAAAAACGCGACGTAGAAGAGAACACTCACCAGCGTGAGAGCGGGGGGCGCGGCTTGAACGTTCAGGCCAATGACCAGGCAGGCAAGGGCGACCGCCATTCCTCCGCTCGCAGTCATCAAAATTACGCGGCGCCCCCGGCGATCCAAAAACACCATCGTCACTAAGGTTGCGATCAGGTTCACCGCCCCGATGATCACCTTGGAAGCCAGCACCATTCCGGTCGACCGCCCGGGAAAGTGCTCGCGCACGGAGCCGTAGTACAGCACGGCATTCACCCCCGCCACCTGCGAAAACAGTGCCAGCAACATTCCCACCCCCAGCCGCTTGGGTATGTCTCCACAGAACACTTCGCTCCACGAACCTTGTTCCGAGGCACTCGCGGCCTTTACCGCCCGGACCTCTTCCTCTGCGGCCGGTTCTCCAACCAGGTGGGCCAAGGTTCGCATCGCCTCGGGGGGCCGTCCTCGGCGGATGAGCCAGCGTGGACTCTCGGGTAGGGCAAATAATCCGCCGAAAAATGTCAGAGATGGCACCACGGCAACCGCCAACATCCAGCGCCAACCGTTGTCTCCGAAACCGGACAGCCCCCAACCGGCGAGAAGGGCCGCAAGGATTCCGATCACAATCCCCAACTGGTTCAACGACACCAACGCGCCACGATGTTTTAAAGGAGATATTTCCGCGATGTATACAGGCGTCAGAACCGATGCGAGTCCGATGGCGAGCCCGCCAGCCAGACGCGCCGCGGAAAAAAGGGCGACCGTGCTCGCCGCCGCCGCCACGGGCGAGATGGTAAACAACACTGCCGAAAACATCAGGGATATCTTCCGCCCATACCGATCACCGATGATGCGGGCTGCGGCTGCTCCCAGCAGAGCGCCAACCAGGACGGCGCTGGCCGCGATCTCAGCGTCAAGATCGGAAGGCGCAAATTGTCGCCGCAGAAACAGCAACACTCCGTTAATGACCGCGGTGTTGTAACCGAAGAGGAACCCTGAAATCGCGGTAATGGTGGACAACAGGATTACATAACCGAGAGACTGGGTAGTGGCCTCGACAATTTCTGTCTGGCTACGCACGGCTGGTGTATCCATACGCGCTCCTAGGCTTTATGGAGACTGATCTCCTCTGACGAACGCTTTGATGGTTGCGCACCTTTTTCCCTCGGATTCTCCGCTGGGCCGGATCGTGTACGCGCCGGCTGCTGCGGGAACAATGAAGGTTTCTGCATAGTGCACCACCTGTGGATCAAATACCCCCGTCGGACTCTCAACCGTGACTTCTCGTCCCTCAACCAGGTTCAAGACGTTCACTGTGCCGTGAGTCTCGTGTGTAGATATCTTTGTGAACCATCGCCGGCGAGTCTCGATAAATTCGAGCTCATGCAGTCCGGTTCGCTCTTCGGTCCATCCATCGTTCGTTTCCAGAAGATCGAGGTGGTTAATCAGGCCTCGTCGCACCCATTCGGTGTCACGTTCCCAAGCGATGTTTGCGATTCCATGGTCAAGGTGAATGGGCCGAGGCAAGCCATTCAGCCCGAGCCGGCCCCAATCCCAGAGCTTGAAGGTGAAGATGTACGGTGTAGCGCTGATCTCGAGCACCATGCTGTTTTTGCCCGAGCAGTGAATCGTGCCGGCGGGAATTAAAAAGTGATCATGTTTCCGCGCGGGGAATCTGTTGACGTATTTCTCAGCGGGAAACGGAATACCGCCGTTTTGTGCCGCCCGCAAGTCCCGCACCATGGCATCCCGATCGACTCCCGTTTTTACTCCCAGGTATACGGTGCCATCTTCACCCGCATCGAGCAGGTAGTAACTTTCATCTTGCGTGTAGGTCATGCCGAAGTGCCGTCGAATGTACTCTGTCCGTGGATGCACCTGTAACGAGAGATTGCCGCCGCCCATGGTGTCGAGGAAGTCAAAGCGAATGGGAAACTCAGCGCCAAATCGCGAGTAAATAAAATCCCCGAGCAGTTCCCGCGGCTGAAAAAATGTGAGATCGATGGCAGGCAGTTCAATCTGCACTCCACCGAAGCCGAGAAGCAGGCTGTTCTCTTCAGGAACGCAATCGAAGCACCAGGCATGATTTGCGGCGTCGTGAGGCAGATCGCAAACTTCTTCCATCCAATGCCCGCCCCATGGGCCCGGATCAAAATAGGGGAGCACGCGGAAGGGGGTGTGCGACGTCTTCTTCAGACCTTCTCGCACCGCCTGACCAGCGACCATTTTTGGAGTCCAGCCGTTGGTGTCCAAAAAGAAATCGATCTTGGCGAGAAGTTCTTTCTTGAGACGGTCCGCGGCGCGCCAATCTACGAAGAAGGCCTGCTTATATTTCAGGCTGGCGCTTTCGTTGAAATTTTCGCTTCCCAGATTTGCGATCTCATTGCGGCGCTGGCGACCTTGAATTTCCCATCGAGCCATATCGGCATATATCAGAAGATCCGGTCTAGGGCTGACCAGTGAGGCGCCAACGCCCACGACAAGCAGCAAGCCCTCCCGCCAGTCTGAGGATTGGTTATGTGCCCGAAGCAGTTCCGACGGTTCGAAGAATTCCTGCAGTGTGATCCCGCTCATCCGCGCAAAAACTGGATCGTCACCCAAAATACCTTCCAGCATCTGGTCGATCTCTCTCGGAGCTTTGAGAAGTTCCGGTGTATAGATCACCTTCGCCGGATGCAAGCCCTCCGCCAAGACGTGTCTGATTGATGGTTCGAACGCACCGGGGTAGCAATCGATGCACGCTACACGGGAGTTCTCAGAGGTCAGCGGTTCCAATCGATCCAAGATCGCCTGCCAGCCCACCCAGGTTTCTGACGAGGAGCTGTCGACAAGGAGGCAGGGGGATTTGTCGTAATTCGAGTGTCGTGGCGTCACTTGGCAGACTCTACCGGCAATTTTGAATAGCCTTCACGGACATTCCCCTGAACGAATACAGCCCACAGGTGGCGTCTGTCGAGGGGGACGCTTCTTCGGAGAGGCGCCAGGGATCCGTAATCGCGCTCAATCCTTCCGTTTAATGCTTTCGATATAACTTTCGTTTTAGCTATAATCGCAAGTGAAAAGTATCCTTCTTGCCAGTTTGTGTCAAGTGCCGATGTTCGGGAGGCTGATTCGAAAGGCAATTTTTGTTTCGCTACGGAGGGAGTGAGGGCTGCATTGGGGAAGGTACCGAGTCGTTTCATGAAGCCTCTCCCACGAAGGGCTGCCTGCGAGGCTGTCAGAATGGCAAATGGTTGGACCACAGTTTGGAACCTAGCGAGCAGGCGCGGCCTGAAATCGGAATTCGTTTTCGATACAACCAGGAACGGGATACGATCATATCCCGAAGCTTCGTTCGGAGCTGCAGACCCACACTTCGCATTCCGGGGGCGGATCTTGTGACCAATCAAAGCCGAAATTACCGGAGGTCAATAAGCGATAACGGCAATTCTGTGAGCGGCACGGCAGACAGCCCTGACAGACAGCAGGCTAGGTTCACGGCGATCCTCACGGCGCTGCAGAAATCCGGTTCCGTTTCCGTGGAAGGACTCGGCAAGGAACTGCAGGTTTCCCATGTCACGGTTCGGCGCGACCTCGACCTGCTTGAAACCCGAGGGCTGTTGCGCAGAACCCACGGGGGCGCAGTGTCCATCGAACCATTTTTCTACGAACCGTTCCGTAATGATCGCTCCTTTCAGGCGCAGGTGGAAAAGTTCGCCGAAGAAAAACGGAAGATCGGCCGGGCCGCGGCCGGACTCATCAAGAAGGGAGACATCATCGCGCTGACCCCCGGAACCACGACTACAGAAGTGGTTCGCGGACTTCCTCTGAACCACGACATCACGGTCGTCACCAGTACGGTCAACGTCGCCATGGAACTTTCAAAGCGCAAGGATCTGAACGTCTATGTCACGGGTGGTCACCTGCACGGAGACTGGTTTTCCCTGGTAGGTCCGACCGCTGCACAGAGCCTTTCTCGAGTGATGATTCATGTCCTGTTCATCGGTGCCGACGGGATCGACGCGAAATCGGGGGTCAGTTGCTACGATCCGGAAGAAGCTCAGTTGAACGCGGCGATGGTGAAGCATGCGCGCAAGAAGGTGGCGGTAGTCGATCACAGCAAGTTCGGAGTCGTCGCGGGCTGGCGGATCTGCTCCACGGAGGAGATCGACGTCCTGGTGACCGATTCCGGCGCAACCGACGAGATGCTCGCGCCCTTCGAACCGGCTGATTTGGAAGTCGTCCGTGTGTAGATCCGAAGGGTGCGAGCATTCGGA
>Ga0210398_10002967_pt1 | contig 16354 bp, 15 predicted proteins | sample IncBWC4OmetaG_FD_161047 | JGI IMG/M metagenome (GOLD analysis project Ga0210398, IMG submission 161047) | Forest soil microbial communities from Barre Woods Harvard Forest LTER site, Petersham, Massachusetts, United States - Inc-BW-C-4-O | ecosystem: Environmental > Terrestrial > Soil >... | reverse complement strand
TCACGAACTCGGCGTGGCCGGAAACTTCGGCCGGGCTGACCGACGCCCGCCGCAGCGTCGGCTCCTCCGCCATCAGACCGACGACGATGTCCTCGCCCTCCTCCGGTTCGAGCGAGCAGGTGCAGTAGACCAAGGTGCCGCCTGGCCTGGTCAGCGCCGCGGCGCGTTTAATGAGCCGGCGCTGCAGCGCCGCGAGCTTCTCGACGTCGGCCGGCTGCTTGAGCCACGGCACGTCGGGATGCCGGCGTATCGTGCCGGTCGATGAGCACGGCGCGTCCAACAGCACAGCATCGAACGGCTCCGCTTGCCATTCGGTCACATCGGCGCACACGAGCTCGGCCTTGAGCGATAGGCGATTCAGATTCTCTTGCAGCCGCGAAAGCCGCGCCGGCGAGCGATCGACTGCGGTGACGTAGGCGCCGGCGGCCGCGAGCTGCGCCGCCTTGCCGCCCGGCGCGGCGCACAGATCGGCAACGCGAAGTCCGGCAACGGCGCCGAGCAGACGCGCGGGCAACGCGGCGGCGGCGTCCTGAACCCACCACGCGCCTTCGGCAAAACCTGGCAGCGCCGTGACGGCGCCATGCGCGATGACGCGCGCCGAGCCGGTCGAAAGCACTTGCCCGCCGAGCTGTGCCGACCAAAATTCTGGCTCGCTTTTCACCGTCAGATCGAGCGCCGGTTCGCGGCCATTGGCCGTGGCGATGGCCCGGGCGGTTGCCTCGCCGTAAGTCTTGATCCAGCGCGCCATCAGCCATTGCGGCGTGTCCAGCGCGACGGTATCCAGCGCCGCCAAATGCGCAGCGCCTTCGCGTGCGATCCGGCGGAGCACGGCGTTGACCAGGCCCGCGTAGCGGGCGGCATGGCGGTCCGATTGCACCAGACGGACCGCGAGATCGACGGCGGCATGGTCGGGCACGTCGAGGAAGAGGATTTGCGCCGCGCCGATCAGGAGCGCGGTCTCGACACCCGGCGCTTCCTTCGGCAGGCCGCGCTCGAGCAACAGGCCGATGAGATGGCGCAGCGTGCCGAGCCGCCGCAGCACCATCGCGACCAACGCTCGCGCCAATGCCCGATCGCGATCGGGCAGGGCTGTGAGCGCGGCGTTCGATTTGCCGCTGTCCAATTGCTCGTCGAGCGAGCGGTTGCGGCGGAGCACGCCGTCGATGATGTCGGCGGCGATGCGCCGGACGGCGAGGCCGGGCGCGGTGTCGGCGCCAGCGCCGGAACGTGATTTTGACTTTGATGCGACCGCCATGGCGCGGCCTTCTTGGCACGATCGGCCGCCGCGCGCGAGCGAGCTTCGGTCTTGCGGGCGCGCGCTGGCTGCGCCAAGTGAGGTTCATGTCGTCCAAGCAAGACCCGGTTGAGCCTGCGGCGCCCGAAGGCGTTGACAAAGGCGCTGCGGAAAAGCGCCCGCTCACGTCCGCGGCGGAACGCGCGCTGGCCGAAGCCGCGGCGCGCCGGGCCGAGCGCGACCGGATTGCCGGCGAGCAACCGAAGGAAATGGACGGCCGCGGCGGCCTCGACCCGACCCGCTACGGCGACTGGGAGATCAACGGACTGACGTCCGATTTCTGAGGCGCTTTTCGCCCGAACCGGACTTTCCCGCGGCGGATTCGTTCCTGCAACCAGTTAGCGACGCTCCTTGCCATGTGCGATCTTATCGTGTAGGACATATCATGAACATTGTGTATTCTCGACGTTGTGGAGTTTCTCGGCGATGGCTGGGGCAGTTCGGGCAACGCGAAAAACGCGGCCACAAAAGGTCCTGGTATTAGCGGCCGGTTTTGCGCTCGCAACCTGCGCCGGACGGGATCCTCACCCGGTCGCGGTGGTCCAGCCGCAGGATGCGCAAAGCGACTGCGCCATGATCGGGGCGGAGATCGAGGCCAACAACGTCCAGGCTGAGAAGCTCGCCGACGAGAACCACGCCAAGATTGCGCAGAACGTCGCCGCCGGCGTCGTCGGTGTCGTGGTCTGGCCGGTGTGGTTTGCAATGGACGCCAAGGGCGCCGCCGGCACGGAAATGGATGCGCTCAAGGCGCGCCAGCAATACCTCGCGGCGTTGGCGGAGCAGCGGTGTCCGCGTTCGCCGGGTCCGCCGCCGCTTTATCAGCCGCCGCGGCAATAGGTGCGGAGCGCTCCACGAACCAGCGCACTCTCGATCGCCGGCCTGATCTTCGGCTTGGGGCTCGCGGCGGGTGCGGTCATGCGGTCGCCCTCGACGCCCATGCCGACAATGGCGGCAGCCGGCGGCTGGATCTTGCATACTCGTTACGTCGCCGGAGTCTTTGATCCGGAGCTCGTTTATCCGGCCCGCGTCGTGCGCGTGATCGACGGCGACACATTCGAGGCGCGCGTGCGCGTGCGGCCTGGGCTCGAGGTCACCACCCGGGTGCGGCTGCGTCGCATCGATGCGCCGGAACTGCACGCGCGCTGCGCCCGCGAATATCTCAAGGCCGAAGCGGCGCGCTCCGCCCTGCAGCGAATCCTCTCGGCAGGCGGCGTGACGGTCTCGCAGGTCGGCCGCGACAAATATCGCGGCCGCATCGATGCCGCCGTCGCCACGCGCAATATCGCCGACGTTTCCGCGACAATGCTCAAGGGCGGCTTCGCGCGCAGCTATGACGGCGGCAGGCGTGACGGCTGGTGCTGAAGGATCAAGAGAACATCAGGAATCGGACATCAGGCTCTTTTAGCCGGCCTGATGTCCGATCCTGATCCCCATGTCAGGCTCGGACGTTTTTTAAGTGCCCTGCCTGACCCCCGATTATTGGACGACGACCCGCGTGCCGACACTGACGCGGTCGTAAAGATCCTTGATGTCCTCGTTGAGCATGCGGATGCAGCCATACGACACGAAGTGGCCGATCGAGCCCGGCTGATTCGTACCATGGATCGCATATTCGCCGCCGGAAAGCGACATCGCGGCGACGCCCATCGGATTACGCGGCGTGCCGCCTTTGACCACTTTCGGCAGGCCGGGATGATCGGCGCGCACCACGGCCGGCGGCGACCAATCCGGGTGGAGGTACTTGCCGTTGATATACGACGTTCCCGACCATTGCTTGCCGGCCCGGCCGACGCCGACCGGATAGCGAATGGCCTGGCCGTAGCCGGTGAAGTAGTACAGCCGCCGCTCGGCGGTGCGCACGACGATCGTGCCTGGCATGTAGCTCTCTTTCACCGTGACGGTCTCACCGCGCGCAAGCGCTGCCTGCGGCGCGCATGCGAACGCGCCAACCATCGCCGCCAATGTGGCAGAAACTAGAATTTTTCCGCGCATTTCCCGCAACCTCGTCAAAACCACCACTCTGGCCGGTGTCCGGCCGCAGTGCGCATCCTAGCCGAACAGCCGCGCCCACTCAGCAAGGCTTGCACAACAGAGTGCAGGTTTGGTGAGTTTTTCGATGGGTGTGGCTTACGTGCACCAGCTTCTGTGGCGAAGAGCGTGCGGATAACTCTGCAATCTCCATTTCAACGCTCGCCGTGGGGGAGGTTGGCTCTCGCGAAACGCGGACCGGGGGCGCTCCCCTCTCCCCGGCGGGGAGAGGGCGCGCCGAAGGCGCGGGTGAGGGGGCTCGGTGTTTCGTTCTAAACCGCCGTACCCCCTCACCCCAACCCTCTCCCCCCTTGGGGAGAGGGAGCTACGCGCTCTTCTTGTTCTGCCGGTGGGTGACGAGGTCGTCGACCACGGCGGGATCGGCCAAGGTCGAGGTGTCGCCGAGATTGCCGTACTCGTCCTCGGCGATCTTGCGCAGGATGCGGCGCATGATCTTGCCGGAACGGGTCTTCGGCAGGTTGGGAGCGAACTGGATCAGATCGGGCGAAGCGATCGGGCCGATCTCGGTGCGCACCCATTGCACCAATTCCTTGCGCAGCGCCTCGGTCGGCTGTTCGCCGGCCATCAGCGTCACATAGGCGTAGATGCCCTGGCCCTTGATGTCGTGCGGGTAGCCGACGACGGCCGCCTCCGACACTTTCGGATGCGCCACCAAGGCGGATTCGACCTCCGCAGTGCCCATGCGATGGCCGGCCACGTTGATCACGTCGTCGACCCGGCCGGTGATCCAGTAATAGCCGTCTTCATCGCGGCGGCAGCCGTCGCCGGTGAAATACTTGCCCGGATAGGCTTTGAAATAGGTATCGACGAAGCGCTGGTGATCGCCATAGACCGTGCGCATCTGGCCGGGCCAGGAATCGGCGATGCACAGATTGCCGGTGCTGGCGCCGTCGAGCACCTTGCCTTCAGCGTCGACGATCTGCGGGATCACGCCGAAGAAAGGCAGCGTCGCCGAACCGGGTTTGAGCGCGATCGCACCCGGCAGCGGTGTAATCAAAATGCCCCCGGTCTCGGTCTGCCACCAGGTGTCGACGATCGGGCAGCGGCCGTCGCCGACGACGTGGTAATACCATTCCCACGCCTCCGGATTGATCGGCTCACCGACCGAGCCAAGGACTCGCAGCGAAGCGCGTGAGGTTTTCTTCACCGGCTCATCGCCAGCCTGCATCAGCGCGCGGATCGCGGTCGGCGCGGTGTAGAAGATGTTGACCTTGTGCTTGTCGATCACCTCCCAGAACCGCGACATGGTCGGATAATTCGGCACGCCTTCGAACATCAGCGTGGTGGCGCCGTTGGCGAGCGGTCCATAAACGATGTAGCTGTGGCCGGTGACCCAACCGACGTCGGCGGTGCACCAATAGATGTCGCCGTCGTGATAATCGAACACATATTGATGCGTCATCGCCGTGAAGACGAGATAGCCGGCGGTGGTGTGCAGCACGCCTTTCGGCCGCCCGGTCGAGCCCGAGGTGTAGAGAATGAACAGCGGGTCCTCGGCGTGCATCTCGGCCCAGGGACATTCGGCCGTCACCACCTCGATTGCATCGTGATACCAGACGTCGCGGCCGGGCAGCATGTCGACCGGCGCGCCGGTGCGCCGCACCACCACGACGTGATCGACGTCGCCGCCGATTTTCTCGATCGCAGCGTCGGTGTTGGCTTTCAGCGGCACCTTGCGGCCGCCGCGCAGACCTTCGTCGGCGGTGATGATGACCTTTGACTGGCAGTCCTCGATACGGCCGGCGAGTGAATCCGGCGAGAAGCCGCCGAACACCACCGAGTGGATCGCGCCAATGCGCGCGCAGGCGAGGATGGCGTAAACGGCTTCCGGAATCATCGGCAGATAGATGGTGACGCGGTCGCCCTTCTCGACGTTGCGGTTGCGCAGCACGTTGGCGAGGCGGCAGACCTGATCGTGCAGCTCCTTGTAGGTGATCTTCTTCGATTCTTTGGGGTCGTCGCCTTCCCAAATGATGGCGACCTGATCGCCGCGCGTCGCCAGATGCCGGTCGATGCAGTTATAGGCGGCATTGGTGGTGCCGTCCTCGAACCATTTGATCGACACGTCATGCGGGTCGAACGAGGTATTCTTGACCTTGGTGAAATGCCGAAACCAGTGGATGCGCTTGGCTTCCTCCGCCCAAAAGCCGTCGGGATCGGCGAGCGAACGGTCGTACATCGCGCGGTATTTGGCAGCGTCGATGAATGCCCGCTTGGTCCACGCGGCGGGGACCTCGTACACCTTGTCCGCCATTTCCTCCTCCACACGCAACGCGACGCGGCGCGCCACTTAGCTCCTGTTGGCGCTTATTATCGGTCTCCGTCCGATGACCGACAAGCGGGCCAAAAGTCCTAGGGCATGATCCCTAGGCCCGGCGCGACGACGCAATATTGACATGCGTCAATGGTCGGGGGTCTCGCCATTGTTCAAGCGGCAACTTCTCTCCGCTCGCAATGGCGCCCGCTAGCGCGCCGGCATTCCGCCCATCTTGCAGACCAGCTTCCATTCCTCCGCGGTCACCGGCTGAACGGAAAGCCTTGAATATTTCACCAGCGCCATGTCCTTTAGTTTCGGCTCGGCTTTGATGGCGGCGAGCGTCACCGGCTTGGGCAAAGGCTCGATCGCCTGCGTGGTCACGGCGACCCAAGGCTCGCCTTTCTTGGCAGTCGGATCGGCAAAGGCTTCGCCGATCACTTCGCCGATGCCGACGACCTGCTTCTGGTCGCCGGTATGATAGAAAAAGAACTTCTCGCCCTTCTTCATTTCCTTGAGGTGGCGCCGTGCGGTGAAATTGCGCACGCCACTCCAAGCCTCGCCCTTGGCGCCACGTTTGACCTGGTCGTCCCAGGAGAATTCTTCCGGCTCGGTCTTCAACAGCCAGTACGCCATGCGCATCTCCCGTGCTTGCCACGCTCCGTCATGCCCGGCTTCATGCCGGGCATCCACGCCTTTGGCGCGTCGGCAAACGTAAAGACGTGGATGGCCGGGACAAGCCCGGCCATGACGATGAGCGAGGCTATCCCTCCGCTTTCAGCGGCCGCGTCAATAACGACTCGATCGCCTGGTCCACGCTCATCGTCCCGTCGAGCAACGCAGCGACCGCCGCCGCGATCGGCATGTCGACGGCGCGCTCGCGCGCCATCGCCAACAGCACCGGCGCGGTGAACACGCCTTCGGCAAGGCCGCCATGTATCGACGCCAGTTTCTGCCCGCGGCCGAGATTAACGCCGAAGCTGAAATTGCGCGATTGCGGGCTCGAGCAGGTCAAAAGCAGATCGCCAAGGCCGGATAGGCCCATCATCGTCTCCGGCTTGGCACCGTAAGCCCGCCCGAAACGCACCAGCTCGGCGAAGCCGCGGGTGGTCAGGGCCGCCTGTGCGCTGGCGCCGAGGCCGCGGCCGGCGACGGCGCCGGCAGCGATCGCCAGCACGTTCTTGGCCGCGCCGCCGATCTCGACGCCGCGCACGTCGGTCGAATGATAGGGGCGAAAGCCCGCTGAACCGAGCGCCCGGGCAAGTTCCGCCGCAAGCTTCTCATCGTTGGCCGCCAGCGTGACCGCTGTCGGCAGGCCGCGGGCGACGTCGGCGGCAAAACTCGGCCCGGACAGGATAGCGGGCGTCGCGCTCGGCGCGCATTCGGCCACCACCTCGGTCATGAATTTTTCCGTGCCCTGCTCGATGCCTTTGGCGCAGACGACGACCGGCGTGCCCGCGGCAATCAATGGAGCAAGAGACATAGAGACCGTGCGGACCGCCTGCGCGGGTACGACCAGAAGGATGGCCGGCGCGCCGGCGGCTTCGGGGAGGTTCGCGGCAAATGTAATCCGCTCATCGATCCGCACACCGGGCAGGAACGGACTCTCGCGGTTCGCCGCCAGCTTTCGCGCGGTCGCCACATCGGGCTCCCAGAGCGTGACGTTCCGCCCGGCGCGGATGCAAGTCAGCGCCAGCGCCGTTCCCCAAGCGCCGGCCCCAATGACGGCGATGCGATCAAAGCTCATTGCTGCAAATTCTTGCCCTGCAGGCGCCCGACCTATATGCCAAAAAGCAAGCTATTCCAAACTCTTACCGCGCAGCATTTTTGTTTTCGTGGCGCCGCGCGTTGTTTGACAGAAAGTCAAAAGATAAATTTTTACAATGACTTACCGCGCAGCAATTTCGGTACGTCGCCGACCAGCCCGGCGGCTTCGCGGATAAACAGCCGCTTGAGATTTGGCACCCGGTCGACCAGGCCGAGGCCGATATCGCGAACGACGCGCAAAGCGGCGGAGCGGTTCGAGAACAGCCGGTTGAGCCCGTCGGTCGCGAGCCCCATGGTCATGGTATCGAAACGCCGCCAGCGCTGATAGCGCTCGAGCACGTCGGCCGCGCCCGGGTCGAGGCCCAGTCGTGCCGCATCGACTAGCACTTCCGCCAATGCTGCAATGTCGCGCAGTCCCATATTGAGCCCTTGCCCGGCAATCGGGTGGATGACATGGGCGGCGTCTCCGACCAGCGCGATGCGCTCGGCAATGAACGATCGGGCGATGAAAAAGCCGAGCGGATGAACGCGCCGTGCGCCGACCGTCCTGATCTCGCCGAGATGCAACTTGAACCGCTGTTCCAGCTCGGCATGGAAGGCGTCCTCCGGCAGCGCCATGATGCGCTCGGCGTCATCGGTGGTTTCGGTCCATACGATCGACGACCGGCGCCCCGTGAGCGGAAGGATGGCAAACGGTCCGCCGGGCAGAAAATGCTCGACCGCGCGGCCCTCATGGTCGCGTTCGTGGCCGACCGTGGTCACAATGGCCGACTGTCCGTACTCCCAGCCGCGCACGGCAATGCCGGCTTGCTCGCGGATCGCAGAGCGGGCGCCGTCGGCGGCAACGAGGAGCCGCGCTTTGACCCTCGAGCCGTCGGCAAGCGCCACGGCGGCGCGTTCGCCGTCGTGGCTGACCGTTGTCACGGCGGTGGCGCGCAGCGCGACGCCGGCCTCACGCGCCTTCGCTTCCAAAGCTGGGATCAAGATTCGGTTCTCGATCATATGCGCGAACGGCTCGCCGGGCTCGACATCGCCGGCAAAGGTGAGGAATACCGGGCGCACCGCATCGTCGACCCGGCTGTCGGTCACCACCATGTCGAGGATCGGCTGCGCCTCAGCGGCGACGCTGTGCCAAACGCCGAGCGTTTCGAATAGGCGGCGCGCCGCCGCGACGATGGCGGACGCGCGCTCGTCGTCGTCGTGACTCTTGCCGAGCGTCGGATCGGCGACGGTGACGGACACCGAAGGCCCGAGCCCTTGCCGGAGCGCAATCGCCAGCGTCAGCCCGGCGAAGCCGCCGCCGGCGATCAGCATGTCGGCCTGCTCGTCGCTCATGGTTTCCTGGCGTTTCCTGGACCGTTTGGCTTTGGCAGCATAGCATCGCCCGGCACGCCTGGGCATCGCCGTGACCGCGGCAAAAACGTCATTTCTCACCGGGACATAGATTGGAACGCATGCATGTCCTCAGCTATTCAGGACGTTCTGTCCATTCTCGATCTCGAGCCGCTGGAGGTGAACCTGTTCCGCGGCCGCTCGCCGCAAGCGCGCTGGCAGCGTGTGTTCGGCGGTCAGGTGATCGGCCAGGCGCTGGTCGCCGCCTGCCGCACGGTCGAAGACGTGACTGTGCGGCCGCCGCATTCGCTGCATGCTTATTTCCTGCTCGGCGGCGATCCCAAGGTGCCGATCATCTACGAGGTCGATCGCATCCGCGACGGCCGGAGCTTCACCACCCGGCGGGTGAACGCGATCCAACACGGGCGCGCGATCTATTCGATGTCGGTCTCTTTCCATGTCGCCGAGGAGGGACTGACGCATCAGCTCAAAATGCCCGATGTGCCGAAGCCCGACGAATTGCCGAGCGAAGAGGAGATCAGAAGCAAGATATTGCCGCGGATGCCCGATCCGGTGCGGCGCTACTATGAGCGGGAGCGGCCGATCGAGCTCCGCCCGGTCGAGTACGGCCGTTATCTGGGCGAGAGGATCGACGGCGGCAGCTTTCACCTGTGGATCCGCGCGACCGGCCGCCTGCCCGACGAGCCGGCGATCCATCAATGCGTGCTGGCCTATGCGTCGGATATGACCTTGCTCGACACGGCACTGATGCCGATCGGCAAGACCGTGTTCCACGAGGACATCATGGCGGCGAGTTTGGACCATTCATTGTGGTTTCACCGGCCATTTCGCGCCGATGAGTGGCTGTTATACGTTCAGGACAGCCCCAATCTCGGCGGGTCCCGAGGTTTTTCGCGGGGCTCGATCTTCTCCAGCGACGGCGTTCTGGTCGCGTCGGTGGCGCAGGAAGGTCTGTTGCGCCAGCGCCGTCCCGAGCCAAATTGAAGCGACCGATAGAAATCGCTTAATTCCCCGGCGAGATGCCGATATCGTCGAATCCCGCGCTTGTCGCGCGCCAGAAATAGTTGCTGGGCCTAATACCAGGACCCACGTTTCGACACCGGCCAGGACCACCCCAAGGACACTCTATGAAGCTCGTCATCGCCGTCATCAAGCCGTTCAAGCTGGAGGAGGTGCGCGACGCCCTCACGGCGATCGGCGTTCACGGCATGACCGTGACCGAGGTCAAAGGCTATGGCCGGCAAAAGGGTCACATGGAGATTTACCGCGGCGCTGAGTACGCGGTGAACTTCCTGCCCAAAGTCCGGATCGAGGTCGCCGTAGCGTCGGAACTGGCCGACAAAGCGGTCGAAGCTATCGGTACCGCGGCCAAGACCGGGCAAATCGGCGACGGCAAAATCTTTGTCGCGCCGATTGAGCAGGCGGTGCGCATCCGCACCGGCGAGACCGACGCCGACGCGCTCTGATCGCGCGGCACCCAGAGCTAAAATCGGCGCTTCGCCGCGAAATAATAGCCGAAAGCCTAGTTATTATGCAGACTGTCCGATGTTTGGGCGGGACGGTGACGGCCGTCTTATTGCCGGCAGCCACCAAGCCCCGGCGGCGCTCAAATGGCGATGGATTGCCAATGCATTAGGGCGAATGTGGCGGAACTGGCACGGCCCTTGATTGCCAACCCCAATGCCGAGCCGCGCCCGGGGGCACGATTCCAACCGCGGCCATCGCAAGTTTAGTCCGCCCAGTCGGTACCGCGCGCAAGGGGGACGGGGAGATTGAATCAATGAAAATCGTCATGGCCATCATCAAGCCATTCAAGCTCGACGAGGTCCGCGACGCGCTGACCAAGATTGGCGTGCAGGGGCTGACTGTCACCGAGGTGAAGGGTTACGGCCGTCAGAAGGGTCATACGGAAATCTATCGTGGCGCCGAATACGCGGTGAGCTTCCTGCCCAAGATCAAGCTCGAAATCGCCTGTGCGGCCACGCAGGTGGACAAAGTCATCGAGACGATCAGCATCGCCGCCAAGACCGGGCAGATTGGCGATGGCAAGATTTTTGTGTTCGGCATCGACCATGCGGTCCGCATCCGCACCGGCGAAACCGACGCCGCAGCCCTCTAGAGCATGATCCCGAAAAGTGGAAACCGGTTTTCGGAAACAGATCATGCTCCAACGCAAAATCTAGCAACCCGCACCTCGATCGATACGGGACAGGAGTGAAACCATGACCTTGAAAAGACTCTCGCGTGCGGGCCTGCTCGCTCTCGCCGGAGCGTTTGTGCTGGCGATCCTCTTGAGCGCGCCGACATTCAACATCTCTTACGCGGACACCACCGCTGCGACCACGACGACGCCGGCTGCGCCACCCGCGGCCGAGGCGGCGCCGCCGGCCTGCGATGCCAAGACGTTGACGAACTGCACGCCCAATTCCGGCGATACCGCCTGGATGCTGACTTCGATGGCCATCGTGCTGATGATGACCATCCCGGGCCTCGCCCTCTTCTATGGCGGCATGGTGCGCAAGAAGAATGTCGGCGACACGGTGATGACAAGCTTTGCCATTACCTGCCTGATCAGCATTCTGTGGCTGTTCTTTACTTACAGCCTCGCCTTCCGCAGCGGCTCCTGGTTCATCGGCGGGTTTGATCGCGCCTTCCTGCAAGGCATCGTGAGCGACTTTTCCAAGAATATCGGCAATCCCAATCCGCTGGCGCCGACGATTCCGGAATCCGTCTACTCGATGTTCCAGCTGACCTTTGCGATCATCACTGCGGCGCTGATCGCCGGCTCGTTCGCCGAGCGGATGAAGTTCTCGGCGATGCTGTGGTTCATCGGCCTGTGGGCGATCTTCGTCTATTCGCCGGTCGCGCATTCGGTATGGGGACCGGATGGAATTTTCAGCGCCGTCAATGTCGACGACAAAGGCAACTTCGCCGGCTGGATCAAGGTGCTGGATTTCGCCGGCGGCACCGTGGTGCATGTCAATTCCGGCACCGCGGGCCTGATGGCCGCCCTGATGGTCGGCAAGCGCAAGGACACGGCGCCGCCGCACAACATGGTCTACACCCTGATCGGTGCCTCGCTGCTGTGGGTCGGCTGGTTCGGCTTCAATGCCGGTTCGGCGGTATCCGCCGGCATGCAGGCCGGCATGGCGATGCTGGTCACCCACACCGCCACGGCCACCGCCGGCTTCACCTGGATGATCGTCGAGTGGATCATGCGCGGCAAGCCGACGGTGATCGGCATCTGCTCCGGCGCCGTGGCGGGTCTCGTCGCCATCACGCCGGCCTCCGGCTTTGTCGGTCCGATGGGGGCGTTCGCCATCGGCATCGCCGCTGGCATCGTCTGCTATTGGGGTGTCACCGGCCTCAAGCACTTCTTCGGCTATGACGACGCGCTCGATGCGTTCGGCGTGCACGCAGTCGGCGGAGCGACCGGCGCCATCCTCACCGGTGTGTTCGCGGTGAAGGCCTTTGGCGGCACCGCCGGCCTGATCGAGAGCAATCCCGGCCAGGTGCTCAACCAGATCGTCGGCGTCGCGGTGGTGTTCGCCTACGACGTGATCGTGTCGCTGATCATCCTCAAGATCGTCGACATGGTCATCGGGCTGCGCGTCAGCGAAGATGTTGAGCGTGAAGGGCTTGATCTGGCGCTGCACGGCGAGACGGTGCAGTAACTGTCAACGGCGGTCGCGCCGCTCAACGGGTAAAAAGGCCCCGGACCAGTCCGGGGCCTTTTGCTTGTGCGCCGGCAGTCGCCATGGGGACATCGCCCACCTTTTCTGATTCCAGCCGTCGTTTTTCGATTAAGATAATGGTGAAGGGTCGATGTCCGCATTGGCAGCGTGGGGTCGTCATGACGGTCGGAGAAGTCCCGCACTCTGGTAACCCGAGTGACCCGCTGCCGGCGTCGGTGCAGGTCGCGGCGGTCTTGTTGATCGTTCAGGCCCTGATCAGAGTCGGCTTCCTGCTGTTGACCCTTTTCACCTTAAGTTCGGCACACGCTTCATCGGCGCTGTACCGCAGTCCGTTCTTTGTCATTCAAGCCATTGGCGTGCCGGCCGCTTTTATCGTTGCCGGCTTGGTCGCGGGCATCTTGGTATTTCAACGCTCATCGGCGGCGCGCCCGTTCGGTTTGGTGCTCTGCGCCGTTGGCCTTGCGTACCAGCTTTACGCCATTGGCAGCGTCGTTTACCTCTTTTTTACGCGACCTTCGTTTCACCTTCCTTGGTTTTCCTGGGTCGTGCCTCCGGCGTTCTTCGCCGTCTATCTGGCGGGGCTCGTCATCTTCATACTGTGGGGCCAAAAGCACACCAATCGGTGAGCATTGGTCGGGGCCGCGCTGAGTACAATGCGGGGATTGGTCCCTAATCCCGGTATCAAATCAGGCAGCTGTGCGAGGGATCGCTGGTCCTGGGACAACCTGTGATCTGGACAACGACCGCCCGGAATGGCAATGCCTGCCCGAAAGTGCCAAGGGCGTCGTGACGGCGCTCGATCGCCGCGTTTGGGAGGAAACTATGGTGCGTCAGTCTTTTGTTTTTGCAGCCGCGGTCACGTTCGGCCTGTCAGCGGCGAACGCCGCGTTCGCCGAGGATACGGTCAAGATCGGCTTCATCCTGCCGATGACCGGACAGCAACAGTCGACCGGCAAGCAAGAGGCTGCCGGCATCAAGCTTTACATGGCGCAACATGGCGACACGGTCGCCGGCAAGAAGATCGAGCTCATCATTCGCGACGATGGCGCGGTCCCGGACAATACCAAGCGCATCGCCCAGGAATTGATCGTCAACGACAAAGTCAACTTTGTCGCCGGCTTCGGCGTCACGCCGGCGGCGCTCTCGGTCGCGCCGCTCGCGACCGAGTCCAAGACGCCGGAAATCGTCACCGCGGCGGGCACCTCGATCATCACCGAGAAATCGCCCTACATCGCCCGCACCAGCTTCACGCTGGCGCAATCGACAGTGCCGATGGCCGACTGGGCGGCCGACAACGGCATCAAGAAGGTCGTGACCATGATCTCGGACTACGCGCCGGGCGTCGACGCGGAAAAGTCGTTCATCGCCGAATTCAAGAAGAAGGGCGGCGAGGTGCTGGAATCGATCCGCTTCCCGCTGGCCAACCCCGATTTCGCGCCGTTCCTGCAGCGTGCTGCCGACCAGAAGCCCGACGCGATCTTCGTGTTCGTTCCGTCCGGGCAGGGCGGCACCTTCGTCAAGCAGTTCGTCGAGCGCGGCCTCGACAAGGCCGGCATCAAGATCATCGGCCCCGGCGACGTCATGGATGACGACCTGATCAACGGCATGGGGGACGCGGTGATCGGTACCGTCACCGCGCACATGTACTCGGCCGATCACGATTCGCCGCTCAACAAGGAGTTCGTCGCCGCCTTCAAGAAGGCGAACGACGGAATGCGGCCGAACTTCATGGCGGTCGGCGGCTACGACGGCATGCACCTGATCTACGAGGGGCTGAAAAAGACCGGCGGCAAGACCGACGGCGACGCCCTCATCACCGCCATGAAGGGCATGGCCTGGGAATCGCCGCGCGGTCCGATCTCGATCGATCCGCAGACCCGCGACATCATCCAGAACATCTATATCCGCAAGGTCGAGAAGAAGAACGGCGAGCTCTATAACGTCGAATTCGCCACTTTCCCGGCGGTGAAGGATCCGGTGAAAGCCGCTGCCGCCGAGCAGAAGTAATTGCTTCCCATTCTTACCCTTCCCGCTTGCGGGGAGGGAACGGGGCATTCTGGGCGGACGCAAATGGGCGCCCGGATTCTATCGGCACGGACCGTGGAGTAAATGCCGAGGACTGTGGTTATGGAGTCCGGAGAGCCGCTTCGCGGCTTGCGGAAAACGATCGAATGATTGGCGGACCATGCTGACCATCCTGTTCGATGGCATCGCCTACGGCATGCTGCTGTTCGTCCTGGCATGCGGCCTTTCCGTCACGCTCGGGCTGATGAACTTCATCAATCTGGCGCATGGCGCCTTCGCCATGGCTGGCGGCTATTGCACGGTGATCCTGGTCAATCGGTTGGGCGTGCCGTTCGCGCTCGGGCTGCCGATCGCGTTCCTGGCGACCGCGGCACTCGGCGGCCTCTTGGAGCGCACGCTTTATGTGCACGTCTATGCCAGAAACCATCTCGATCAGGTGCTGTTCACCATCGGGCTCGTCTTCATGTCGGTCGCTGCCGTCGATTACGTGATGGGCTCGTCGCAACAATTCGTCATCATCCCGGAAGCGTTGCAGGGCCAATTCAATGTCTTCGGCGTCGGCATGAGCAAATACCGGCTGCTGATCATCCTGATCTGCGGCCTCCTGACCATCGCCCTGCAACTATTGATCGCCAAGACCCGCTTCGGCAGCCGGTTGCGCGCGGCGGTCGACGATCGGCGGGTGGCGCGCGGGCTGGGCATCAATGTCGGTGCGGTTTTCGGCATCACCTTCGCCTTCGGCTCCGGGCTCGCCGGTTTGGGCGGCGCGCTCGGCGCTGAAATTCTCGGCCTCGATCCGACCTTCCCGCTCAAATATCTGATCTACTTTTTGATCGTGGTGACGGTCGGCGGCACCACCAGCATCACCGGACCGTTCCTCGCCTCGATCCTGCTCGGCATCGCCGACGTTGCCGGCAAATATTACATGCCCAAGCTCGGCGCCTTCGTCATCTACACGATCATGATCGTGGTTCTGATCTGGCGGCCGCAAGGCCTGTTCGCCCGCAGCGCGGCCCGGTGACCGCGATGGCCGCCGCCGCCAACGAAGTCTCATCCTATCTCGCGCGCCGCGCGCGCTGGTCGCCGCTCGAGATCGCTTTCTGGGTCTTCGCCTTCGCCACCATCTTGCTGTTTCCCGGCAAGTATCTGATCATGAAAGATGCCGCGATCCTGGCGCTGTTTGCGCTCTCGCTCGATCTGATTCTCGGCTATGCCGGCATCATTTCGCTTGGGCAGGCGGCGTTTTTCGGCTTGGCCGGATATTTCTCCGGCATCGTCGCGCAACATGGCTTGATCAACGAGCCGGTCGTTTCGCTGATCTGTGCGGCGCTGGTCGCGGCGGCGCTGGGATTCGTCACGAGCTTTTTGGTATTGCGCGGCTCCGACCTGACCCGGCTGATGGTCACGATGGGCGTGGCGCTGATGCTCGGCGAGTTGGCCAACCGCTTTTCCAACATCACCGGCGGCGCCGATGGGCTGCAAGGCATCGATATCGGACCGGTACTCGGCCTGTTCCGCTTCGATATGTACGGCCACAACGGCTACATCTATTGCCTCATCGTCCTGTTCCTGTGTTTTCTGGTCGCCCGACGCATCGTCTATTCGCCGTTCGGCCTGTCGCTGCGCTCGCTCAAGGGCAATCCGCTGCGCGCCTCGGCGATCGGCATTCCGGTCAATCGCCGGCTGATCGCGATCTACACGGTGTCCGCCGGCTTTGCCGGCATGGCCGGCGCACTATTGACCCAGACCACGTCCTTCTGCTCGCTCGACGTCTTCTCGTTCGAGCGCTCGGCCGATCTGCTCCTGGTGTTGATCATCGGCGGCACCGGCTATCTCTATGGCGGCCTGATCGGCGCCGTGATCTACAAATTCCTGCAGGACTGGATCGCGAGCCTGACGCCGCAATACTGGCAATTC
>Ga0210398_10002966_pt1 | contig 16357 bp, 16 predicted proteins | sample IncBWC4OmetaG_FD_161047 | JGI IMG/M metagenome (GOLD analysis project Ga0210398, IMG submission 161047) | Forest soil microbial communities from Barre Woods Harvard Forest LTER site, Petersham, Massachusetts, United States - Inc-BW-C-4-O | ecosystem: Environmental > Terrestrial > Soil >... | reverse complement strand
CCTTGCGGTTGTTCTCCAACAGCGCGTGATGCGCCCAGGTGACCGTGGTGCCGGAGGTGAGCAGGATCAGCGTGTTGAGCAGCGGGAAGTGCCAGGGATCGAAGGTCTCGATGCCCTTGGGCGGCCACACCCCGCCGGTGAACGCGATCCGCGCGACGTCCTCGAACTGGTCCGGAAACAGCGCGGTGTTGAAATAGGCCCAGAACCAGGCGACGAAGAACATCACCTCCGAGGCGATGAACAGGATCATGCCGTAGCGGTGCGAGATCTGCACCACGCGGGTGTGATCGTGCTCGACCTCGGCTTCGTAGATCACGTCGCGCCACCAGCTGAACATGGTGTAGGCGATGCCGATAACGCCGGCGCCGAAGATGATCGGCGCATAAGCGGCGGAGTGGTGCATCCACAGGATGCCGCCGACGGCCGTCAGGAATGCCGAGCTCGCGCCCCATGCCGGCCACGGGCTGGGATTGACCAGGTGGTAGTCGTGGTGCGGTTTGGCGTGGGCAGCGTCAGCCATCGTCTTCATCTCCACTTTGGCGCGACCGTAGACGTTGGCCGCGCCGCTGTCATTGTTGTCATCGGATGCGGCCGAACCGGCCTATCCGCCTCCGCTTGCGGCGGAGGGTTGCGGGGCGCTCACGGCGACCGGTTGCTCCGGCTCCTTCACCGGATAGAAGGTGTAGGAGAGCGTGATCATTCTGGTGCCGTCCTGCTCGGAGTCTTTGGCGAGCTTGGGATCGACGTAGAACACCACCGCCATGTCGCGCTTCTCGCCGGGTTTCAGCGTCTGTTCGGTAAAGCAGAAGCAGTTGATCTTCTCGAAATAGATGCCGGTGGTCGGCGGATTGACGTTGTAGGCCGCCTGGCCTGAGGTCACCCGCGCGGCTTCATTGGTGACCTTAAAGTAGACGGTCACCACCTCGCCGAGCTTGACGTCGATGGTCCGGCGCTCCGGCTCGAATGACCACGGCAGTCCGGCGGCGATATTGGAATCGAAATAGACCGTCATCGTGCGTTCGTTGGTCTTCGCCGGCGCGGCATGGGCGCGTTGCGTGGTGCCGCCGTAACCGGTGGTGCGGCAGAACCAGTTGTAGAACGGCACCGCGGCAAACGACGCGCCGACCATCAATGCCACGACGCCGCCGCAGGTGAAGGCGACCAGGAGGTCGCGGCGGCTGGCGGGTCTTGGGTTTTGTTGGTTGGGCGGTTGCTGCATGGGGCTACATCGGCCGCGTCAGGACGTTGGAGCCAAGCTTAACCAGGGTCACCAGAAAGATCACCACGACGAAGGCGCCGAGCGCGAGCGCAATGGCGACCGATCGCGACCGGCGTGCGCGCAACTGCTGCTCCGTGAGCCTGATGCCGCCTTCCGTCTTTGGCGTCTCATCCATGGCGTCACTCACCATCATGCCGCGAAGTGGCTGACCGCTTGGGCGGCCAGCCCTCCCCACAGCCGATCGGCCAGCAGCACGGCAAACAGCACGAACAGGTAGAAGATCGAGAAGCCGAACATTTGCTTGCTGGCGGAATGGCCTTGCCGTTCGGCGTGCACGCGCAGTGCCAGCGCGATCATGGCAGCGCCGCCCGCGACAGACGCGATGCCATAGAGCGGTCCGGCATAGCCAAGAAGCCACGGTGCGACACCGAGCGGCGCCAGGATCAGCGTATAGATCACGATCTGGCGCCGGGTTTCCGCTTCACCCGCGACCACCGGCAGCATAGGAATGCCGGCGCGCGCGTAGTCCTCGGCGCGGTAGAGCGACAGCGCCCAGAAATGCGGCGGCGTCCAGAAGAAGATGATGAGGAACAGCACGATCGGCTCGACGGCAACGCCGCCGGTAACCGCGGCCCAGCCGATGATCGGCGGCAGCGCGCCCGCTGCGCCGCCGATGACGATGTTCTGCGGCGTCGAGCGCTTGAGCCACATCGTATAGATCACGACATAGAACGCGATGGTGAAGGCGAGCAGCGAAGCTGCGACCCAGTTCACCAATAGTCCGAGCGTCGCCACCGCGAACACCGCGAGCGTCAGGCCGAATCCCGCGGCCTCGCCGGGCGTAACGCGGCCCTGTGGAATAGGCCTGCCGGCGGTGCGCAGCATGCGCGCGTCGATGTCGGCGTCGTACCACATGTTGAGCGCGCCTGCGGCGCCGGCGCCGACCGCAATGCACAGCAGCGCGGTGAGCGCGATCACCGGATGCACATGACCGGGCGCGATCAACAGCCCGACCAGCGCCGTGAACACCACGAGCGACATCACCCGCGGCTTGAGCAAGGCGACGTAATCGCCGAAGCCAGCGATCGAGGGCTCTATGCGTGCAAGCGTGACGCTCATTTGATCAGCGGCAGTGTCTCGAACTGATGGAACGGCGGCGGCGACGGCAGCGTCCATTCCAGCGTGGTGGCGCCGGGTCCCCACGGATTGGCTGCCGCCTGCTCCTTGCGGACGAAGGCCTGGATGATGCCGAAGAAGAACACCAGCGTGCCGAAGCCGGAGATGTACGCGCCGATCGAGGAGATGAAATTCCAGTCGGAGAACGCATCGGGATAATCGGCGATGCGGCGCGGCATGCCGGCTAGGCCGAGGAAATGCTGCGGGAAGAACACGATGTTGACGCCGATGAAGGTCAGCCAGAAGTGCAGCTTGCCGGTGAACTCGGAGTACATGTAGCCGGTCATCTTCGGAAACCAGTAGTACCAGCCGCCGAAGATCGCGAACACGGCGCCGAGCGACAGCACGTAATGGAAGTGCGCGACGACGTAATAGGTATCCTGCAGCACGCGGTCGACGCCGGCATTGGCCAGCACCACGCCGGTGACGCCGCCCAAGGTGAACAGGAAGATGAAGCCGATCGCCCACAGCATCGGCGTCTTGAACTCGATCGAGCCGCCCCACATGGTGGCGATCCACGAGAAGATCTTCACGCCGGTCGGCACCGCGATCACCATGGTGGCGGCGATGAAATAGGCCTGCACGGTCGACGACATGCCGACCGTGTACATGTGGTGCGCCCACACCACGAAGCCGATGCCGCCGATCGCCACCATGGCGTAGGCCATGCCGAGATAGCCGAACACCGGTTTGCGCGAGAACGTCGCCACGATCTGGCTGACCATGCCGAAGCCGGGCAGGATGAGGATGTAGACCTCGGGATGGCCGAAGAACCAGAACAGATGCTGGAACAATAGCGGATCGCCGCCGCCCTGCGGATCGAAGAAGGTGGTGCCGAAATTGCGGTCGGTGAGCAGCATGGTGATGGCGCCGGCCAGCACCGGCAGCGCCAGCAGCAGGAGGAACACCGTCACCAGCTGCGACCATACGAACAGCGGCATTTTGTGCATGGTCATGCCGGGCGCGCGCATGTTGAAGATCGTGGTGATGAAGTTGATGGCGCCGAGGATCGACGACGCGCCGGCGAGATGGAGCGACAGGATAACGAAATCCATCGCCGGCCCGGGATGGCCGTAGGTCGATAGCGGCGCATAGATGGTCCACCCGGTTCCGGCGCCGTTGGCGCCCGGCTCACCTTCGAAGAACAAAGAGGTCAAGAGCAGCGCGAAGGACGCCGGCAAGAGCCAGAACGAAATGTTGTTCATGCGTGGGAACGCCATGTCGGGCGCGCCGATCATCAGCGGCACCATCCAGTTGCCGAAGCCGCCGATCATCGCCGGCATGATCATGAAGAAGATCATGATCAACCCGTGCGCGGTGACGACGACGTCGTAGTAGTGCGTCTCGTGGAAGAATTGCAGGCCCGGATACATCAGTTCGGCGCGGATCAGAATCGACAGCGTGCCTCCGACCAAGCCGGCAAACAGCGCGAACACCAGGTACATCGTGCCGATGTCCTTGTGGTTCGTCGAATACAGATACCGGCGCCAGCCGTGCGGGATGGCGTGTCCGTTATCGTCGCCGTGTGCCGCGTGTGCCATCGTGTCCATTGCCAGTTCCCTACGTTAGGCCGTCCGTCAGCGGCTTACTTTATTGCCCAAGATTATCGTCGCCCAAGCTTATTTGCCCGAGCTTATTGCTGCGCCGCCGCCATTGTCGTCGGCGGAGCGCTCACACCGTCGGCGTATTTCTGTTTCGCCTGCGTGGCCCAGGCCGCAAAGCCCTTGTCGTCGGTGACCCGCACCGTGATCGGCATGAACGAATGATCCTTGCCGCACAGTTCGGAGCACTGGCCGTGGAAAGTGCCCTGGACCGTCGCCTTGAACCAGGTGTCGTTGATGCGGCCCGGCACGGCGTCGATCTTGATGCCGAATGACGGCACGGCGAAGGAGTGGATGACGTCGGCGCCGGTCACCAGCACGTGCACCACCTTGTTCACCGGCACGACCATTTCGTTGTCGACGGTCAAGAGGCGGGGCTGATCGGCCTTGAGATCCTTTTCGGCGACGATGAGCGAATCGAATTCGAAATTGCCGTTATCGGGATAGGCGTAGCTCCAGTACCACTGCTTGCCGGTCGCCTTGACGGTCAGATCCGGCGTCGGCACGTCGAGCTCGGTGAACAGGAGCTTGAACGACGGAATGGCGATGAACACCAGAATGACGACCGGGACGATCGTCCACATGACTTCGAGCAGCGTGTTGTGGGTGGTGCGCGACGGCGTCGGATTGGCGCGCGCGTTGAAGCGGACGATGATGATCACGAGAAGAGCGAGAACGAAGATCGTAATGGCGGTGACGATCCACAGCACGTAATTGTGGAACGAGGCAATTTGCTCCATGACCGGGGAGGCGGCGTCTTGCAGGCCGAGCTCCCAGGGCGTCGGCTGGCCGAGCCCGGCAAAGGCCGCGCCGGCGCTGGCGAACAGGGCGATCACCGCGATGGCGGTCAAGCGTGACAACACCTTCATCTGTCTCTCTGCTCCCTGTTTCTGATCTTGGTCATGACTGCCGGCGAGCAGCGCAGACTATCTCGAGCGCGGACCGCAACAGTATGACGCCGCCTGCGTCCGGCGGGGCTTGCGCCACGGTTCTGGTTGGCAGGCATCGGCGGGATGGGGAAATCCCAGCCCCTCAAACCACAAATCGGGGTCTGCTGCAATGCACTCTTAACTCCGCGCGGCGGGGTCTGGATAAGCGCTGTGCGCAGCCACTTTTGGCCACGTCCGGCGGGGACCTTCATCCACCTTTCGGTGGCCACAATGCCTTGATTTGGATCAATCTTGACACCGTAGGCTCACGATGTACGCAGGCTCGCCCGGCGTCCGGGCTTGATGATTCGCGGTGGGACGCCCATCGGGGGCAGCTCGTCGAGGGAAACACGACCATGGGCATATTCGATGTCGCGCGGCGGCTGCGGGCGTCCGCATTTGCCGGCGCCGCCGTCCTGCTGGCAGCCGCGCTGCCGTTCGCCGGGGAGGCCGCCGCCCAGGGCGCGGTCCGCTCGGTCCACGGCGACTGGCAAATCCGCTGCGAGACGCCGCCCGGCGCCCAGAACGAGCAATGCGCGCTGATGCAGAGCGTGACGGCGGAGGACCGCCCCAATCTCGGCCTGGTCGTCATCGTGCTCAAGACCAGCGATCAGAAGAACCGGCTGATGCGCGTCGTCGCCCCGCTCGGCGTCCTGATCCCGTCGGGGCTCGGGCTGAAGATCGACAACAACGACGTCGGCCGCGCCGGCTTCGTGCGCTGCCTGCCGAACGGCTGCATCGCCGAAGTGGTCATGGACGACAACCTGATCGCCAAATTGCGCAACGGCCAGACCTCGACCTTCATCATCTTCCAGACGCCCGAGGAGGGCATCGGCTTTCCCATGAGCCTGAAGGGATTCGGCGAGGGCTACGACAAGTTGCCGTAAAGCCGGAATTTTCGCGTCGCGACTGCGCCCAGTGGTCGCGCTCGGGCGGCATCGGCGGCGATTGACGGACCCATTCGGGGGCTTACCCTCGCCGGCAAAGACCGGAGGGACGCTCGTGAGTGCAGGCCGCAAAATTGTTGCCGTTACCGCAATGCTGTTAGCCGCCCTTTTTGCGGCGACTTCGGTCACGCGAGCTGACGCCGATTACCCCAACCGCCCGGTGACACTGATCGTGCCCTACGGCGCCGGCGGCGTCGCCGACGTCGGCATGCGCATCCTCGGCGAGCAGTTGAGCAATCGGCTGAAGCAGCAATTCGTCATCGAGAACCGTCCCGGCGCCGCCGGCATCGTCGCCGCGCAGACCGGCGCGCAAGCCGCGCCCGACGGCTATACGGTGCTGATGACCGGCAACAACAACGCCATCGCGGTGGCGCTATTCAAATCGCTGCCCTACAACATCCTCACCGACTTCGATTCGGTTTCAACCGCCGCGTTCTTCGACGTGCTGATCGTCACCCGCGCCGGCTCGCCCCTGAAATCGCTCGCCGATCTCATCGCCGCGGCCAAGGCCAATCCCGGCAAGCTCAATATCGGCACCATCAATCCGGGCTCGACGCAAAACCTTGCCGCCGAGCTGTTCACCAGCACCGCCGGCATCAAGGCGGCGATCGTGCCGTTCCGTACCTCGCCCGACATGGCCGGTGCGGTGATGCGTGGCGACGTCGATGTCGCGTTCGAATTCTATGCCGCCCTGAGCGGGCTCCTCGCCGACAACAAGATCGTGGCGCTGGCCTCGACCGGCGCCAAACGCACGGCCTATCTGCCCGACGTGCCGACGGTGATGGAGAGCGGCATCAAGGACTACGACGTCGCCAGCTGGAACGGCCTGTCGGTTCCCGCTGGCACGCCGAAGCCGGTCGTTGCCACGCTCAACGCCGCCATGAAAGAGGTCATTCCCGGGCCCGACGTGCAGGGCAAATCCAGCCAGATGGGCATGGCCATGCGCTGGAGCACGCCCGACGACATGACGGCGCGAATGAAGGCCGACATCGCTAAATGGGGCGCGGTCATCGAGAAGGCCGGCATCCCCAAGCGCGATTGAGCCGCCCCTCGCGCGTTGCCGGCAAAGCGCTTATGTAGGGGTTCAGTTTCACCATCATGACGGTCAGGATACCGCAATGGCTGACGCCCCCATTTCCCTCGTCGATCGCGCCGGTCTCGACCGGCCGCGGCTGGCCAAAATCGTCTCCCGCGGCCTCGATGGCGCCGACGACGGCGAGCTTTATCTCGAATATCGCCAGTCCGAAGTTTTGGCGTTCGACAACGGCCGGCTGAAGCAGGCGACCTACGACACGTCCCAAGGATTTGGCCTGCGCGCCGTCAAGGACGAAGCGGTCGGCTATGCCCATGCCTCCGACATGTCGGAGGCGGCGATCGAACGGGCCGCCGACGCGGTGCGCGCGGTCAAGGGCGGCTATTCGGGCCAATACGCGGTACCGCCGCCGCGCAGCAACGTCAAGCTCTATGGCGAGGATAACCCGATCGGAAGTCCCGCTTTCGAAACCAAGGCGCGGTTGCTCGAAACCATCGACGCCTATGCGCGCGCCAAGGATCCGCGGGTGCGCCAAGTCTCGGCAAGCCTGGCGGCAACCTGGCAGGCGGTCGAAATTTTACGCGCGGACGGCGAGACCTATCGCGACGTGCGGCCGATGGTGCGTGTCAACGTCGCGGTCGTGGTCGGCGACGGCGATCGCCAGGAGAGCGGCAGCGCCGGCTATGGCGGCCGCGAAGGTTATGAGCGCTTCATCGCCACCGACGCCTGGCAAGGTACCGTGGATTCGGCCATCCGCCGCGCGCTGATCAATCTCGAAGCGGTGCCGGCACCGGCCGGCGAGATGGACGTCGTACTCGGCCCGGGCTGGCCCGGCGTGATGCTGCACGAGGCCGTCGGGCATGGGCTTGAAGGTGACTTCAATCGCAAGAAGACGTCTGCGTTTGCCGGACTGCTGGGCCAACAGGTCGCTTCGAAAGGCGTGACGGTCGTCGACGACGGCACCATGGCCCTGCGCCGCGGCTCGCTGTCGATCGACGACGAAGGCACGCCGACCAATCGCACCGTGCTGATCGAGGACGGCACTCTTGTTGGCTACATGCAGGACCGCCAGAACGCCCGCCTGATGGGCATGCAACCCACTGGCAACGGCCGGCGCGAAAGTTTCGCCCATGTGCCAATGCCGCGCATGACCAACACCTACATGCTGGCCGGCGACCGCGACCCGGGCGAGATCATCGCTTCGGTGAAGAACGGCATCTACGCCGTCTATTTCGGCGGTGGCCAGGTCGACATCACGTCGGGCAAATACGTGTTCGAGTGCACCGAAGCCTATCGGCTCGAGAACGGCAAAGTCGGCGCGCCGATCAAGGGCGCCATGCTGGTCGGCAACGGGCCGACCGACCTTCACCGCGTGTCGATGGTCGGCAACGATCTCGAGCTCGACCACGGCATCGGCACCTGCGGCAAGAATGGCCAGGGCGTCCCGGTCGGCGTCGGCCAGCCGACCTTACGCATTGATCGCATCACCGTCGGCGGCACGGGCTAGCGCTGCACAGCCCTAGCGGACGACTCCCGAAATACAGCACGGCCGATGCCGTGGCGGCTTGATCGTGTCCTTGAGGTAGCAGTGCGCGACCGTCACGCCGTAGCCTGGCCGGCGATAGGTAAAGGCGCGGCAGCGGTTCTCGGCCTTGCAGGCGTCGGCACAGGCCGCGGCCTTGGGATCGGGCTTCGTTTCGAAAGAGCGGTAATCGCCGCCGAGGCGATCGATGGAAAATTCGAGGTCGCCCGCGCGCGGCTCGATGACGCCGGCGCCGCGCACGCCCGACACGCAGCAGCTTGCCTCCACGCGGGGCACGACGTCGCGCTTGAGCCAGCACATTGCCGGGCCGCCCGAGGCCGGCGGATAGGAGAAGCTCCACGCCCGGCAGCGAGCCTCGTGCTCGCAGCGCGCGGCGCAGACCGCGGGATCGCCGTTCGGCACGGTGGCGCTGGTATAATCGCCGCCGGGCCGGTCGAAGCCGGATTGCGCCAGCGCCGGCGCGATGGCCGGTCCCGCCGCGGCGAGGAGCGCGATGCTCACGATGACCGCCCGCACCATGCGCCGTCCTCGCCTCTCCCGGGTCCATCGCCCGCTACAGAGAAACGTCCTTCCCGGCGAAATGCCACAAGAATCTTGACTTTTTGGCCGGTCATGCACGCCTTTGGCAAAGGCCTTGCCGGCAATCTTTAAGGGATATCCGCGCCGAATTGCCTCATCCCGCTGAACGATCCGTCCACCGCTAGTCCGCTAATATTTGCCCATGACCGATTCACCAAGCTTTATTTCGCGCACGACCTCGACAATTGCCGCGACGCTCATTCTGCTCTCGCCGGCGCTGTGGAATCGCCTGCCACTCCTGGAATACGACACCGGCGGCTATCTGGCGCGCTGGTTCGAGGGCTATCTGGTGCCGAGCCGCTCGACGACTTACGGGCTGTTTCTCACCGCCGGCTGGCCGCTCGACTTCTGGCCGATCGTTGTTCTGCAGGCCTTGGCGACGGTCTGGATCATCGGCCTGTTGTTGCGGACCCATCGCCTCACGGTCCATCCGATTGTGCTGCCGGCGATCACGGCGGTGCTGGCGTTGACGACGGCGCTGCCGTGGCTGGCGAGCGTCCTCTTGACCGATGTTTTCGCCGGTCTTGCCGTGCTCGCCGTGCATGCGCTGGTGTGGCACCGCGATCGCGTCTCGCGGCGCGAGCGCTATGCGCTGGTGTTGTTCATTGCGTTTGCAAGCTCGACCCATAGCGCCACCTTTGCGGTGCTGCTCGGGCTGGGAGCAGCGGCGCTGTTGTTGTCCTGGCTCAACGCCAGGCTCGTGCCGCGCGCGGGGCTCGCGCCCATGACGGCCGCATTGGTGCTGAGCGCCGCCATGCTGCTCGGTGCAAATTATATCGTCAGCAAGACGGTTGCCTGGACGCCGGGCGGCTACGGCCTCGCCTTCGGCCGCATGCTGCAGGACGGCATCGTCACCCGCTATCTCAACGACCATTGTCCGGATGCGCAGCTCAAGCTGTGCCCGTACCGCAACGAATTGCCGCTCGACGCCGACACGTTCCTGTGGGGCAAGAGCGTGTTCGACAAGCTCGGCCGCTTTGCCGGGCTCGGCGACGAGATGCGCACCATCGTGCTCGGCAGCCTGCGCGAATATCCCGCCATGCAGGCCGAGACCGCGGTGCGCGCCACCGCGCGGCAGCTGGTCGAGGTCTCAACCGGCGAAGGCATCGTCACCACGCTGTGGCACACCTACGGGATCATCGAGCGCTACACACCGTCGGTGGTGCCGGCGATGCAGGCGGCGCGGCAGCAGCACGGCGAGATCGGCTTTGCCATGATCAACATGATCGATATTCCGGTGGCCTGGGCGGCGATGGCGCTGCTGCCGGTGCTGTTGCTGCTCGGCATCTACAGCGCCGAATTCGCCGACCTCGGCCGGCTCGCCGCGACATTGCTGCTGGCATTGCTCGGCAATGCCGTGGTCTGCGGCGTCATATCGGACCCGCATGATCGCTACGGCGCGCGCATCGTCTGGACCGCGGTCTTCGCGGTCGCGCTTGCGGCGGTACGCGCCCATGCATTGGTACATGAACGCAGCGCGCCGCTCAGGCGCGAAAGTGCTTCGACAGTTTGAGGCCCTGCGCCTGGTAATTCGAGCCGATGCCGGAGCCGTAAAGCTGGTCCGGCCGCGCCAGCATTTTCTCGTAGACCAGGCGGCCGACGATCTGGCCGTGCTCGAGGATGAACGGCACTTCGCGCGAGCGCACTTCCAGCACCGCGCGCGAGCCCAGGCCGCCGGAGCCGGCATAACCAAAACCCGGATCGAAGAAGCCGGCATAGTGCACGCGGAATTCGCCGACCAGCGGATCGAACGGCACCATCTCGGCGGCATAATCGGGCGGCACCTGCACGGCCTCGTTGGAGGCCAGGATATAAAACTCGTCGGGATCGAGGATCAGATTACGGTCGGGTCGAGCGAACACTGGCTCCCAGAAATCCTCGACGTCATAGGCGTCGCGCTGGTCGACTTCGATCACCGCGGTGTGCCGCTTGGCGCGATAGCCGACGATGGCGCTGTCTCTCGCATGTCCGCTGTAGGCCAGCCTTGCGCCTTCACCGGAGAGATCGATGCTGACCGCGATGCCGTCGCCCATTACCGCGTCGTCGCGATCAACCAGCCGTTCGCTCAAGTGCAGCGCGCGCAGCGCCTCCGCGCCGAGCGCCGTGCCGCCGCGGCGCAGCCGCAGCTGCGACAGCCGCGTGCCTTCGCGCACCAGGACCGGAAACGTCTTCGGGCTGATCTCGGCGTAGAGCGGGCCTTCATAGCCGGCCGCGACCCGGTCGAAGCCGCGGGTCTCGTCGGCGATGACGCGGGTGAAAACGTCGAGCCGCCCGGTCGAGCTTTTCGGATTGGTCGCCGCCGCGATGTCGGCAGGCAAGGCGAGCCGCTCGATCAAGGGAACGATGTAGACGCAATTGGTCTCCAGCACGGCGCCGGCGGCGAGCGAGAATTCATGCAGCTTCAGCTCGACGATGCGTTCGGCGACCGTGGTGCCGGGGCCCGGCAAAAAACTCGCGCGCACGCGATAAGCAATGGCGCCGAGACGCAGATCGAGGCTCGCCGGCTGGATTTGCCCCGGCGCGAACGGATAATGCGCACGAATGCCGCCGTCCGCCGCCAGTTCCGCGATCATGCGGTCGGGCAGGATTCCTTCATCCGTTGGCGAGAAAGACAGCGGCACGCGGTCACCATTTCTTTTTCTGCCCCGCAAGCGGGGGAGAAGCCGAGCGAAGCGATGGCGGAGGGGGCAGTATTCGCAACCTGTGCAAGCCTTGATGCCGCAGGCCCCCTCCCTACCCTCCCCCGCAAGCGGGGGAGGGAATTTGTTGATCGCGATCTAACCTCAGGTGCGGTTTGACGCAAAGACGCCCGCGGCGTATAAGCCGGTTTATCCCGTGGTCATTTGAGCCGGCCGGCTTGCTAGCCACGTAAAACAAGTAGCTAAAAGGCCGGGGATGTGTGAGCCCGGCCTGAGGATTTTCCTCCCGGCCGGGTTTTGTTTTGTTTGGCCAATTCTTGCTTCGATTGGCCAATGGAGGTCACATGTCCGCGTCAGCGAAAAAGACCTATCGCCCCGAAACGCGCCTGGTTCAGTCCGGCACGTTGCGCTCGCCGTTCGGCGAAACCTCCGAGGCGATGTTTCTGACTCAAGGCTATGTCTACGACACTGCGGCCCAAGCGGAGGCGCGCTTCAAGGGCGAAGATCCCGGCTATCAGTATTCCCGTTTCGCCAATCCGACCGTCGACATGTTCGAGCGGCGCATGGCGGCGTTCGAAGGCGCGGAAGCGGCGCGCGCCACCGCGACCGGCATGGCCGCGGTCACCATTTCGCTGGTCGGTCAGCTCAAGGCCGGCGATCACGTGGTGGCGTCGAAGGCGATGTTCGGCTCTTGCCGTTACGTCGTCGAAGATTACCTGCCGCGCTTCGGCGTCGCTTCGACCTTGGTCGACGGCTGCAATCTCGAGGCCTGGAAAAATGCGGTGCGGCCCAACACCAAGACGTTCTTTCTCGAAAGCCCGACCAATCCCGCGCTCGACGTCATCGACATCGCCGAAGTGGCCAAGATCGCGCACGCGGCCGGCGCGACCTTGGTGGTCGACAACGTGTTCGCCACGCCGCTGTTCCAGAGTCCGCTCGCGCTCGGCGCCGACTGCGTGGTCTATTCGGCGACCAAGCATATCGACGGGCAGGGGCGCTGCCTGGGCGGCGTCGTGCTCGGCTCGCAGAAATTCATCATGGACAAGATCCATGTGCTCATTCGCCAGACCGGCCCGTCGATGTCGCCGTTCAACGCCTGGGTGCTGCTCAAGAGCTTGGAGACGCTCGCCGTGCGCGTGCGGCGGCAGACCGATAGCGCCGCGACGGTCGCGGTGGCGCTCGCCGAGCATCCCAAAATCTCGCGCCTGATCTATCCGGGCCGGCCCGATCATCCGCAGGCCGCGGTGGTGCAAAAGCAGATGCGCGGCGGCTCGACCTTGGTCGCCTTCGAGGTCAAGGGCGGCAAGAAGGCGGCGTTCCGTTTCCAGGACGCGCTAAAACTCATCCGCATCAGCAACAATCTCGGCGACGCCAAGAGCCTGATCACCCACCCGGCGACAACGACGCACCAGCGGCTGACGCCGCCGCAGCGCGCCGAGATCGGCGTCACCGATGGATTGGTGCGGCTCTCGGTCGGCCTCGAACATCCCGACGATATCGTCGACGACGTGCTCGCGGGGCTTGAGGCGGTGTGAATGTCATCATCCGCGAGAGCGGATGATCCACTATGCGCTGCGGATTTGTTTGGCCCGGCGTTTCGGGAAGCGCGCGTTCGGTGATTACTGGGTGCCCCGCCTCGCGGGGCATAACAGTCAGCGCCCGTGCGCCGCCGCTGATGCCACCGGCCGGGTCGCCGCTTCGGCGATGCCGGTGGCGAGGAGCTTTGCCACGCAGGCATAGCCCCAATCGTTCATGTGCAGGCCGTCGGGAGACACGAACGTGTCGAACGGCAGGTGCTGCACTTCGAACCAGCTGCGCATCACTGCGAAGCGCTTGAACAGGTCGACGTTCTCTTCCTTGGCCGCGGCCGCGATCTGCTCGACCATGCCCGGCGTCTCGGACTTCACCAGAACCTTCGGCGCATATTGCGGATCGATCAGCACCACGTCGGCGCCGGTCGCCTTGAGCTCATCGATGCCTTCGTGCAGCTGCGCCGAATGCGGCGCCAGCGGATGATCGCGCAGCACCGAATTGGTGCCGACCTGCCAGAGCACGAGTTGCGGATGCGCGGCGATGACACCGCTTTCGAACCGCGCCATCATGTTTTCGGTTTCGTCGCCGTTGACGCCGCGGTTGAGCACGGTGATGTCCTGCAGCGGGAAGCGCTGCTTGAGCTCGACGGCGAGCCGGCTCGGATAGCTGGCGTCGGGAGTGCTGGCGCCGGCGCCGGCGGTCGACGAGGAACCGATGGCGACGATGGTCAGCGGCTCGCCGCCGGCGAGGCGGCGGGCGGTGCGAACGAGCGGACGATCGAAATGGGTGAACTCGGTCGGCGCACTGCAGGTGGCCGGTGGCACGGCGTCCGGCGTAGAGGCCTGCGGCAAGGCGGCCGGGGTGACCGGTCGCGGCACTGCAGCAACGGCCGGCTTTGCCGCCGGCATCGCCGCCGGAGCGGCGGCAAGGGTGAGAGCGGGTGCGACAAAACGCGCAGGCTCCGGCATCTCTGCGTGCGCTGCAGCAAAAGTCGCAAAAACCGCCGAAGCGGCTGCGGCCCGCGCCACGCGGGCGACCATTATGGGTTTGTTAGGAGACATTAACGTGTCGTTTGCATTCTCGTGGCGTCCAGATGCGCGGCACCAATGATCTGGGTCGCCAAAGCCCGGCCTATACAGTCATGAACTCGTCGCGCCATATCATAGTTCTTGGTAGCGGTATAGAGATCGAACGTGCCGCTGTCGTTCCAATTGCGCATGATTCCGAGCCTATCGACCAGCAGCGCATTATGCTGCTGTGCAACAATGCGCATCACTTCGGCCAGCGTCGAAACGTCGAGCATGGAATCGGTGCGCGGGCTGTACTGCATGTTCATGAGGATGACATTGGCGCCCGCGCTCTCGAGCGCGCTGACGCCGTCGTCGAGGCTGGTGCGGAAGTCTTCGGCGGCGACGCCGTTGATGGCGTCGGCGGTGCCGGTCTGCCAGATCACCAGCGACGGCTTGTCGTCGGCGAGGATTTTCGCCAGGCCGGGGACCATCTCGGCGGTCGTGGCGCGCGGCTGAATATGCGCCGTCACCTTGACCGTAATGTCCTTTAATTGCTGCTGAAGCGCCTCTTCGAGCCGTGCCGGATAGGCATAGTGGGCGCCGTCAATACCGGCCAATGACGAGGAGCCGGTGCCGATCACGCTGATATCCAGGCGCTGACGCGTCTTGACCGCGTTGGTGACGTTGGTGAGCTCGCTCTCGCTGGAGAGAAACGAGTCCGGCACGACGCAACGATCCGTCGGCGCCGCGGCAGCGGCGCCGTCGATCAGCGCGATGGTCGTGACCAGCGCAAGGATCACACTCATGCCTCGCCTCCCGCGAGGTCGGCGTCGGGTTGCTTGACGCGCGAACTGGGGCTTCGCCCTTCTATCACCTTGTACCACGATATCAGGTTGGCTGTCCCGATCATGATGATAATCCCGGTAATGCTAATGGCGATCTGAATGAGCGGGCCGCCCGAATATTCGCTGATGACGAACTGGCCGGCAAAGGCGAGGAAGACGCCGAGACAGAAGATTTCCAGCGAATGCTGGCCGCAGCGGATGGCCGGCTGCAGGATCGGCCACTTCAGCCCCGGCCAGTCGCGCGGTATGAAGCGCACCGTGACCGCGGCCAGCGCCAGAAAATGCGCGAAGCGCAACACGTCGAGGTTGGTCTTGTCGATCGGGTACATCCATTCGCTCAGCCAGTTCGGCACCAGCCGCCCGAGCGGCTCGATGTACCAGGTCAGCGTGATGACGAAGGCGAACACCAGATAGGCGATGGCGACGGCGAGGACGGTGCGCGATTGCAGCACCGGCTTAAGCCGCTTGGCGCCGCCGAGCGCGCACCAGGCGCCGAACACGAACAATAATTGCCAGGCGAACGGATTGAAAAACCACACGCCGTTCGGATAGGCCGGCAAATTCCAATCGAAATTCCAGGTCAGCACATAGAGCAACGCGGAAGCCGCGAGCGCGAATGCCGGCTGCCACATCAGCAAGGCGAGCGCCGGCGGAAACAACAGCAACAGCACGATGTAGAGCGGCAGCACGTCCATGTTGACCGGCTTGAACTTGAGCAACAGCGCCTGGAAGATCGTGACGTCGGGCTGCTTGAGGAAATCCAGAATATTCATTTCCTCGGCATAGAGCGGATTGTCGAACGTCGCCGCCACATAGGCGATCTCGGCCATGAAAATCGTGAACAGGAAGATGTGGGCGACATAGATCTGCCAGGCGCGGCGCAGGATGCGTGCGCTGGCGATCAGGTAACCGCGCTCGCGCATCGCCCGACCGTAAACGAAGGCCGCGGTGTAACCGGAGATGAAGATGAAGATCTCGGTGGCGTCGGAAAAGCCGTAGTTGCGGATCGTGAACCAGTTGACGACGTTTTCCGGGATGTGGTCGAGGAAGATCAGCCACAGCGCGATGCCGCGGAACAGATCGAGGCGGAGGTCGCGCTCGGTCGCGGTCAGCGCCGCGGGCAGCGGCGCGGCCGTCGGCAGGGGCATGACTACGTCGAGGTTTGCAACCATTGTCCGCAGTGTCGCAGTCCGCAGTGTCGCAAGCGCGGCCAGAGCGCTCAGATCACCCCCGAGCACGCTTGCGCGTCCGCACGGTTATTGCAACAACGGGCGCGAATCTATTCACTTATGCGTGGAATCCT
>Ga0210398_10002964_pt1 | contig 16358 bp, 11 predicted proteins | sample IncBWC4OmetaG_FD_161047 | JGI IMG/M metagenome (GOLD analysis project Ga0210398, IMG submission 161047) | Forest soil microbial communities from Barre Woods Harvard Forest LTER site, Petersham, Massachusetts, United States - Inc-BW-C-4-O | ecosystem: Environmental > Terrestrial > Soil >... | reverse complement strand
TCTTTGAGCTTTGTCTTGCCGTGCAAGACCTGCCGCGACATTTGGGGCAGCACTCCGGTGGCATGGTTATTTGTCAGGGTCAGCTGGATTCTATTGTCCCGCTGGAACCTGCCACCATGCCCAACCGGGTAGTAGTGCAGTGGGACAAGGAAGATTGCGCCGACATGGGCATTGTTAAAGTTGACCTGTTGGGGCTGGGGATGATGGCGGTGTTGGAAGATTCCATCACCCTCATCTGCGATCATTATCGGGAAGAGGTTGATCTGGCAAAACTTCCGGCGGACGATGCAGCGGTCTATGGCGCTCTGCAAAAGGCCGACACGGTGGGCATGTTCCAGATCGAGAGCCGGGCGCAAATGTCGTGTCTGCCAAGGCTGCGTCCCACGCGCTTCTACGACATTGTGGTACAAGTCGCAATCATTCGCCCCGGCCCTATCGTTGGCCAGATGGTGAATCCGTTTCTAATGCGGCGGCAGGGCAGGCAGGAGGTTGTCTATCCGCATCCCTCGCTCGAGTCGGTGCTGAAGCGCACGCTCGGCGTGCCGCTCTTTCAGGAGCAGTTGCTGCGCATGGCGATGATTGCCGCTGGTTTCAGCGGCGGTGAAGCGGAGGAATTGCGCCGGGCATTTGGTTTCAAGCGCAGCGAGAAACGTATGCGCGATATCGAGATAAAGCTGCGGGAGGGCATGAAGCGCAACGGCATTCCTGCTGAGTCACAGGAACAAATCATTCTTTCCATTACTTCATTCGCGCTCTACGGGTTCCCGGAGTCGCATGCCGCCAGTTTTGCCCTGATCGCCTATGCCAGCGCCTATCTCAAGTGTCACTACCTGGCGGCGTTTACTGCGGCACTGCTCAATAATCAGCCTATGGGGTTCTATCATCCTTCAACCATCGTGAAAGATGCACAGCGGCATGGGCTGAAAGTGAAGCCGGTCGATATAACCTGTTCCAACTGGCTGTGTACTCTGGAGCCGAACGGCAATACCACAAGGTGGAAGTTATTGGAAGGGTCACGGCTTCAGCCGCGCCGTGCCTTAGGTGTCACAAAGGCGGATTTAGCCGCGGAGGGAACTAGCAATGCACAGGAAGCCGGAAGCCCTCAGTGGCTAAAGCCACACTGCTATGAGCAACTTGGCGGCGTGCCTGAAGGCGCGCCCCTGCAATACCGTAATTGCGAACAACGCTTCGCCCTACGCATGGGTTTTCGTTATGCGAAAGGATTACGCGAAGATACAGCACAAGCCATTCTGCGTGAGCGCAGCAAGCGCCCGTTCGAGTCAATCGCGGACCTGACATATCGCGTCCCCGAACTGCGCCGTAATGAATTGGTGTTATTGGCTTCGATTGGCGCGTTGAATTCTATCGGCTATGCAAAAAAAGAAGAGTTACTCACGAGCCTTGCGCCAAGCCACAAAGGGAAAAAGCAGCGTTTGCACCGTCGCGATACTCTGTGGCAAGTGGAGCGCGCGGCGCGCTTTGCCGGTCCGCTGCTGGAGGATATTCCCGAATCCGATGCGGCCTCCCCGCTTGCGCCCATGACGCCGGAAGAGCGGCTGGTGGCCGATTTCCACGGTACCGGGCTAACGGTTGGCCCGCATCCTCTGGCCTATCGCCGGGCCGATCTAAAGCGCGCGGGTGTGTTTTCAGCAAAGGAGTTGACGCAGGTTCCGCATGGCCGTCATGTCCGAACGGCAGGGTGTGTGATTGCCCGGCAGAGGCCGGGTACCGCCAAGGGTTTTGTCTTTCTCAGCCTGGAAGACGAGACCGGAATCAGCAATGCGATCATCACTCCGGATCTGCTGGAGCAGAATCGCATTCTGATTGTGTCGGAGAAATTCTTGCTATTGGAAGGTGTCCTGCAAAATCAGGATGGCGTGATCTCAGTAAAAGTAGATCGAGTTTCACCCATGCGCGACGCTTACGCTGCCGATACAGTCGATGTTACCGACGCCGATGTGCGATCGCATGATTTCCACTAACCGTCACTGCTTACTTCTTTCTTTCCCCGCCCGGGCGGGAGCGTGCGTTTCAATCCGTCCAGTTTCCTGTCCCGGATATTCATACACGCCGCGACCGGCTTTACGCCCCAGGCGTCCCGCCTTCACATACTGCACCATCAGCGGCGCCGGACGAAACTTCTCGCCTAGCGATTTATGCAGATATTCAAGAATGTGCAGCCGAGTGTCCAGCCCGACCAGATCGACCATCTCGAAGGGGCCCATGGGGTGGTTCAATCCCAGCTTGAGTGCCTTATCGATGTCCTCAGGAGATGCGACACCTTCCTGCAGCATGTAAAACGCCTCGTTGCCGATCATGGCATTGATGCGGCTAGTGATGAATCCGGGCGATTCCCTGATCACCACAACTTCTTTGCCCATCCGCTTGCCGACTTCAACCGCCGCAGCCAGCGTTTCCTCGTTAGTTTCCAAGGCCCGCACAATCTCCAACAGCTTCATTTTGTGCACCGGGTTGAAAAAGTGCATCCCTACACACTTTGGCGCACGATACGTCACCGAGGCAATTTCCGTAACGCTGAGCGAAGAGGTGTTGGAAGCCAGAATTGTCTCTGGGCGGCTGACCTTATCGAGAAGCGTGAAGATCTCGATCTTCGATTCCATCTCCTCGGGGACGGCTTCGATAATCAGGTCGGCCTCGCGTGCTGCCTGTTCCACGGAAGAAGCGTATTCCAACCGGCCGAGCGCTTCGTCAGCGTGGGTTTTCGTCACTTTTCCCAGTTCCACAGCTTTGTCCAGGTTGGTCCGTATTTCGGTTTCCGCCTTGCGCAAAGTTGTCGGTAGAATGTCTTCAAGGATGGTGCGATAACCGCCCAGTGCTGCGGCATGGGCGATACCGCGGCCCATAATTCCAGCTCCGATGACAGCAACAGTGCGGACCTCGGCCATGAGACTAATCCCCCTTTTCCAATTGCTCGACCACGCTCAGGAAATTGGGATCAGACTTGCGCATATAATCGGCCAGCCGCTGTTTCTCGTCGCCTGTGATCAGGTAGAGGCTTGCGTTGATTCGCCGGAGTGTTGCGGCAATGTCGTCTACATAATTCATCATGCGGATTAGTTCACCAGTAGCGGCCATAAAAGTCCTTTCATTTCAGCATACAGCGAGGAAGAATGCGTATCGTCATCCATCGGCGATGCGTTAAGTAAGCGCGCTGCGCAGAACTCGACTAGGAATATACGCTAATCTCTTATTTTCGCTGCCGCTCGCGATTAAGTAAAGGCGCATGGATCGAATGCTCTCAGGCAGCGCGGACGCTCTGAGTTGCATCCAACGCTAATCGCCATACGATGAAGCGCAGCGGGCCGGAAATCAACTGCTACCATGCCAACGAGTTCGCCGGATCTGACCGTTCCACCTTCAGCGTTGCCCGAGTGCTTTGACCGGCTCGCCGCTGCGAAGCACGCTGCGATACCGCTGTCCACCTACCGCTTGCAATTTAACAACAGGTTTCACTTCGAAGATGCTCGCATACTTGTCCCTTACCTTTGGCAACTCGGCATAAGCCACTGTTATGCTTCTCCGATCTTGAAGGCGCGCGCCGGCAGCCAGCACGGTTACGACATCATCGATCACAAGCAGCTTAATCCCGAGATTGGAACCGAAGAAGAATTCCGAAGCCTGGTCGCGGAACTCAAGAATCACGGTATGGGTCTCATCCTCGACACGGTACCCAACCATATGGGAGTCGGGCACGGGACTAACCCGTGGTGGCAAGACGTGATGCAGAATGGACGCGCCTCAGCCTACGCTGATTTTTTTGACATCGACTGGGAGCCGCTCAAGGCTGAACTGCGCAACAAGGTCTTGGTCCCGATTCTTGGAAAGCCTTACGGAGAGGATCTCGAAGAAGGAAACATCCAAGTCCATTTCGAAGATGCCCATTTTGTAGTGAAGTACTTCGACAAGACATTTCCGGTCGATCCGCAAACGATTCCGTTAATCTTTGCGTCGGCTGCTGACCCCCGCCGTTCCCGAAGCAACGACGCCGACCCTGCGCTGGTGGCGTTGTATTCGCTTATCCATTTCTTTGGCAAGCTTCCGGTCCACAGCGTTACAGACCCTGATCAAGTATCTCGCCGCCAGCGCGAGATACCGCCCTTGTTCGATCAATTGCGAAAGTTAGCCAGCGAATCGTCCATTGTACGGACGGAAATCAGCGAAGCTTTGAAAGTACTGAATGGGGCTTCAGACGATCCGCATACGTTCGACCGTCTCCATGAACTCCTCGAGGCCCAGGTGTACCGGTTTGCTTTCTGGCGCGTGTCGGGAGAGGAAATCAATTACCGCCGATTTTTCGACATCAACGACCTGGTTGGATTGCGCATGGAAAACCAGCGAGTATTTGCGGAAACGCACAAGCTTTTCCGCTCGCTTCTGGCGGAGGATCTTATTTCCGGCTTGAGAATCGATCATCCCGATGGACTGCTGAACCCGACGCAATACTTCAGGCGCCTGCAAAGGCTTTTTGCCGCCAGTCAGTGTTTGGGAGACCCGCCCCAACCTCCGCTGGCAGCGGATGGTATTGAGTTAGAAGTACACAGCGTATTTTCCCAGCTCGATTCGATCAACCGGCAAGCCCCACTTTATTTGCTCGTCGAGAAGATTTTGGAGCCGGATGAAGACTTACCTCGCTATTGGGCTGTAGACGGCTCGGTCGGGTACGACTTTGCCAACCTCTTGAACGGAATCCTGATCGATCATCGTAATGAGCGATTTTTCACCAATCTCTATCATCGGGTGATTGGGGGATCTGTCAATGTCGATCGGTTGATCTACCAAAGTAAGAAGCTCATCATGCAGCGAGCCCTGGCCAGTGAAGTCAATGTGCTGACGCACATACTCAACCAGATCTCTAATCGGGATCGTCGCGCCCGCGATTTCACCCGTGGCGTACTGCGAGAGGCGATTCGTGAGACGATCGCCTGTTTTCTCGTCTATCGGACGTACATTGACGAGCGGGGAAATGTGACGGAAAATGACCGCCATCACATTCATCAGGCGATTAATCTGGCCAAGCGCCGCAACCCCTTGTTAGCGTCGGCAGTGTTCAATTTCTTGCAAAGCATTCTGTTGCTTGAGGGAGATGGCGGCGATGCGACCATTTACGGCTACCGCGAGCAACTGTATTTTACGCTGAAATTTCAGCAGCTTACGGGGCCAGTGATGGCCAAGGGGTTGGAAGATACTGCTTGCTATGTTTACACGCGGTTTATCTCGGTGAACGAAGTCGGAGGCTCGCCTGCAAACTTTGGAATTCCAGTGTCCGAGTTTCATCGGGCGAACCAATCGCGGGCACAGCACTGGCCGCACACGATGTTAAGCAGTTCAACCCACGACACCAAGCGTAGCGAAGACGTGCGCGCTCGTCTCGATGTGCTTTCCGAAATGCCCCGCACTTGGGCGGCGCAGGTCATGAAGTGGCGGCGTATCAATCGCAACCGCAAGCCGGCGCTTCTTGACGGACGAACCGTTCCCGATGACAACGAAGAGTATTTGTTGTACCAGACTTTGGTAGGCGCATGGCCGATGCGCATGGTGGGCGAAACACAACGGATCGAATTTGTTCGCCGCCTGCAGCATTATATGGAAAAGGCGGTTCACGAGGCGAAGGTCAATGTGAGCTGGCTCAACCCGGATCCCGATTACGTAGCGGGCATGAATGAATTCTTGGAGAAAATACTCTCGCCAACCTACCGGGGAAAGACGAACCTCTTTTGGGACTTGCTTCAAAAATTTCTTCCCGCGGTATCTTATTTTGGTGGGATCAATGCGCTGACCCAAACCTTGTTAAAGCTGACTGCTCCGGGCGTGCCCGATGTCTACCAGGGGCAGGAAATGTGGGATTTCAGCCTGGTCGATCCGGATAATCGTCGCCCGGTTGATTTCCGGCTACGTTCGCGGGTTCTGGGAGAACTACGCGCCCGATCCGAAGATCGAAAGGCCCTATGTCGGGAGCTATTGCGCGAATTCCCCGACGGAAGGATCAAAATGTGGGTCACGATGTGTGCCCTAAACTTGCGGCGAGATCATAAGGATTTGTTCCAGCAGGGCACGTATGTCCCTCTGCAAGTGACCCATGGCAGGGAAGAGCACATTGTGGCGTTTGCCCGAGTACATGAAACAGAGGCGATCGTAGTTGCGGCTCCCCGCATGAGCTATACGCTCATGAAGGGACGGGAAGAACCACCCATCGGTGCGGTTTGGGCTGACTCGGAATTTTCGTTGCCCCCCCAGTCGACCGGCAAACGGTTGCGCAACATCTTTACCGGAGAAATCTTTCCGACGGGGCAACGCCTGCTATGCCGCGAAGTCTTCGCGACCTTTCCCCTGGCTCTGCTCGCTGCGCAGTGACGGCACTTTCGCACAGACGTCGCGATCGGTAGTCTCAACCAGAGTCGCCATTTTACTGGCAAGTTCGGGAGTAAGAGCATCTGCTCGCAGACGCCAGGACCAGTGGTCTCCAGTTTCGCTCGGCACATTCATTCGCGCCTCACTTCCGAGGCCAAGTACATCCTGGACGGGGATGAGACACAAAGTGGCGACCGATGTTAAGGCGGCGCGAATAAATGCCCAGCTTACTCCATCGTCGCCGATGCCCAGATAGGCCGATGCCAGCTTCTTTTCTTCGGCGGTGGCCCCGGTGTTCCACCAGCCGACCGTCGTGTCATTGTCGTGAGTGCCGGTGTAGACGACGCAATCGGGATCGTACCTATGCGGCAAATAAGCATGCGCACCCTGATTTCCGAATCCGAATTGCAGAATCTTCATGCCGGGAATCTGCAGGTTCCTGCGCAGATGATGGACTTCCGGTGTTATGTAGCCCAGATCTTCGGCGATGAACGGCAGCTTGCCGAGGGCACTTCGCAGGGCTTTAAAAAGGTCATCGTTGGGACCTTCGACCCAATGACCGTTGACCGCGGTGGGCTCGTCAGCGGGAATTTCCCAGTATGCTTCAAAGCCACGAAAGTGATCGAGACGAACGATGTCACAAGTGTCAACCGCCCAGCGCATTCGTTTGATCCACCAGCTATAGCCGTCGGACCGCAAAACGGGCCAGTCATAAAGCGGATTACCCCATCGCTGTCCAGTTTCACTGAATGCGTCGGGAGGTACGCCCGCGACAACCTCTGGGGACAAATCTTCCTTCAGGCGAAACATGTCCGGATGGGTCCAAACGTCGGCGCTGTCATAGCTGACGAAGATCGACACGTCGCCGATGATACGGACACCACGTTCAGCGCAATAGGAGCGCAGCGCACGCCACTGTTCAAAGAACGCAAACTGCAGGAAGCGTTCTTCGTCCAGACGGCTTCGAAACTCGGAATGCAACTTTGTAATCGTGTCAGGGTTTCGCCTGACAAGTTCAATCGGCCATGTGTTCCAAGGTTGCTGACCATGTTGTTCGCGCAAAACACTAAACAGCACGTAATCTTCCAGCCACCATTGGTTGTCGAAGCAAAAACGATCAAAACGCTCGCGCGACGGACCGGTTGCGGACCGCAGAAACTTGCTGGCCGCCTGACGCAACAGAGGAAGCTTGTGAGCCCGCACGCTCTCGAAGTCGACAGAGGACTTTCCGTCGGGAATTGTCGCGACGCGTTTGGCATCGACCAAGCCCCGCTCCGCGAGGCGCTCCAGGTTGACCATCAGCACGTTGCCGGCAAATGCGGAGGTGCAGGAGTAAGGTGAATTTCCGCACCCGACCGGCTGCAAAGGCAAGACCTGCCATAAGGTTTGCTTGGCTGCGGCCAGCCACTCCACAAAACGGTACGCTGCCGGGCCCAGGTCCCCGATTCCGCCAAGCGAAGGCAGGGAAGTGGGGTGTAGCAGAATACCGGATGAGCGTTGTGAAAGCATGGCAATTTTTCTAGTGGATCCGCGAGTCGGGTCAGTACCGGTGGTTAATGCCGCACAAACAAAGGTGGCCAGCAGGTCGTCTCTGCTGGCCAGAGAATTAGCTGCTGCTCACTCTTACGTTCCTTCGGAAAGCGAAAGCAAACGGTCCATTTCTTTCTTGTTGACCTTGATCTTGCCCTCTTTTTCCAGCTTGGTGCGCAAGTTCTCCACGTAGAGACCTTCATATTCTTCGCGCTTCTGTTGCAGCAGCGTTTCTTTGGCTTTGTCCCACCCCTGCTTTACATGTTCTGGCGTGGGCGCTTGTACCTCAACAATTTTCAGCACGACGCCATTTGGTCCGGCTTGAATCGGACCGCTGATTTCGCCGCTCTTCAAAGTGAACGCGATACTCGCCTGCCCGGTCATGGCTCCCAAATCAGGGACCTGCGAAGTACGATCAACCAAATCACTGGTCTTGACGGTAGCGCCTACTTCCTTAGCCGCCTTTTGCAAATCGTGATCAGCGTGCGCGCGGTCCGACAATTCCTGGGTCTTTTGAGCCAACAGCGCCTGGGCGCGCTGGTCTCGGAATTGGTCTTCCAACTTTGTCTTGACCTGTTCGAAGGTGGGAGTTTGAGGAGGCTGAATTTCGGTTATCTGGTAAACGACGTAACCCACTGGAGTGGGCGCGATGGCCGGAGGGTCATTCTTCTTAGCTGCAAACAGCGCGGCCATGAAATCAGGGGCGCTGCCAATCCCTGGCAGTTGGTCTGTCTGGGTAATCAAATCGGTCGTGGTAATGGGTAGATTTTTCTCTGCGGCGGCCTTGTCCATCCCTGCGGTGCGCGAAAGCGTCTGTATCGCGGAGGCCACACCTTGCGACTCGGCCGCAGCCTTCTGTTTCTTCAGAACCGGCTCGATTTGGGCCTTAACTTCATCGAGCGGCTTCAGTCGCGCTTCCTGCTTTGCTTCTATGTGAATGATGTGAAATCCGTAGGAGGTGCGGATGATCCCAGTGGTTTGACCCACCGGAGTGCTAAACGCGGCCTGCTCGAACTCAGGAACCGTGCGCCCGCGTGTGATAGGGGGCAGCAACCCGCCATCTTTGGCGCTTCCAGGATCGTCAGAGTATTTCTTCGCCAGATCGTCGAAATTCACTCCTGTTTTTAGCTGCTTGGAGATGTCCTCGGCCTTGGCCTGCGCCGCTTGCACACCCTTCTGATCTACCTTGCCGTTGGCATCAGGGGTCGGAGTCTTGATCAGGATATGGCGAACCGTGACAGTCTCGGGTATGCGGTAGTCGTCTTGGTGGGCCTTATAGTACTGCTGGAGCTCTGCCGGCGTGATGGAAACCTGATCCGCAAGCTTTTCCGTATCAATCAGGATGTAACGCGCCTTGAGCTTCTCGGGAATCGAATTCGCATACACTTGTTTGTTTTGCTCGTAAAATGCTTTCAGTTCAGCGTCGGTGGGCTTGATTTGCTTCTTGACGTCTTCCAGCGTGACCACCGCATAGTCGAACTTTACCTTGGTATCTTGCGTCTTCACTTCATCAGCAATGTCTTTATCGCTGACCGAAACCGCCGCGCTGACCGTCGCCAGCAATTTTCGTTGCGCGATTTCTGCTTTGATCTCCCGCTCAAACTGCGCCACGCTCAAATTAAACTGGGTTGAGACGACTTCCTCATAAGCCTGCTGGCCAATGAAGTTGCCGTTCGGGAATAGCACCTGGCCCATTTCTCCCTGATGCAGATCGTTCCGGAGTTCGTCGTCACTTACACCAAGACCCATCTTGTCAGCTTCATATACGATCGCCTTTTCTGTGATGAGGCCTTGTGCCGCGCGTTGCATCAAATAAGGCATGATCGTCGGAGGAATATTTCCTTTGAACTGCTGACGTCCGATCAGGCGCGCTTGTTGGGCTACGTCTTGGATGCCGATCTCCTGATCGCCGACTTTGGCGATGACGCCCTGGGTGGTCAGGCCACCGCCGAGATAATCACCGAAAAGACCGCCGGGAACGAGCGTGATGACCATCATTACGCAGATGACAACCAGGATGCCGCCCAGAATGATTTTCTTGAGTGGACCCGGTTTTTGCAGAAATCGAAGCATGTGTTAAGAACTCCAGAATGGTTGGGTGAATCATTCATTATAAACCAGAGTGCCGGCGTCAGCCGCGCGCAGCCCGGACCAAGAGCACCACATTGCGTATGCCCTAGAATGCTGGTGGACGCCGCTCAGCGGCGAAAATCCCCCGCACAAGGTCGCGAACTTCACCTTTGCGCTATTGGTTGTGATGTAATAGAAAGAGCTTAGTATGTTGAAATCTTCACCAGTTGCGCACCGGCGTGTCGTCGCCTACAAACGCCGGGCTCGCGAACTAAAGATGATCGCCAAGGGATTGGCTTCGACCGACCACCCGATGTTGGCACATATCATCCCTATTCGCCGTTGCAATCTCGCTTGCACCTATTGCAACGAATACGACGACTTTTCCAAGCCGGTTGCGGTTGAGGTGATGAAAGCTCGCATCGACGATTTGGCGCGCTTAGGCACGTCCATTGTCACCTTTAGCGGGGGCGAGCCTCTGCTCCATCCCGAGCTCGATGACCTCATAGCCCATATTCGCAAGCACCCGATGCTGGCGGCCATGATCACCAATGGGTATTTGCTCACGGCGGATCGCATCAAGCGCCTGAATCGCGCTGGTCTCGACCACCTTCAAATTAGCATCGACAACGTGATGCCTGATGAGGTCTCTAAGAAGTCGCTCAAAGTGCTCGACAAGAAGCTGCAGTTGCTGGCGGAACATGCGGACTTCCACGTCAATATCAATTCAGTAGTGGGCGGCGGCATTCACAATCCGCATGACGCCCTGGTGGTGGGGAGGCGTGCGGTACAACTCGGATTCACATCTACCATCGGTATTATTCACGACGGCGAGGGACAGCTTCAGCCCCTAAGCGAAGCCGAACGTGAAGTATTCATGAAGATGAAGGATCTCGACAAGCGGCACTATTCGCGGCTCAACTGGTTTCAAAACAACATTGCCAATGGAAAGCCGAACGAGTGGCGCTGTCGCGCTGGTGCTCGCTATCTCTACATCTGCGAGGATGGGTTGGTGCATTATTGCTCGCAACAGCGCGGCTACCCCGGAATACCGCTCAGCCAGTATTCCGTCGCTGATATACGGCGCGAGTTCCTCACCGAAAAGAGTTGTGCGCCACACTGCACAGTGTCCTGCGTACACCAGGTTTCGTACATGGACCACTGGCGCGCTCCGCAGACGATTCGAGCTCCACAATCCTCCGTCGATGCCGGACAACTTGTACAGATCGAGTAGGGGATCTTCGGTTCTGCTCTTCAGAAAGTGAATGGTGGTTTCGGATCTCGACCCATCAGGACTGTCGATCGCCATCAGCGACTTAGTTTCAAGTTCGTCATGCAAGCAGTTTGTTGAAAGCCGAGTCGTAATCGCGGTTGCCAATTCGGGGTGCGATCTGGCTGAGCCGCAAGAATGTGTCTAAACCGCGAATGTTATAATCGGTGCTGCCCTTCTGAGAGTTTTCCCAACAAGCGGGCGCGTAGCTCAACTGGCAGAGCAACTGACTCTTAATCAGTAGGTTGAAGGTTCGATTCCTTCCGCGCTCACCAACTAACCCTCGCGGTTTGCGGTGCTTAGCAGCAATTCTTTAGGCACCGCCAAATCCACGTTTTCGGCACTGTGCCCAGAATTGTGCCCACCCAAACGCGAGAGCGCGTTTAGCACTGCATTCTCAGAGGGGTGGACGTAGCGTTGCGAGATGCTGATATTGGAGTGCCCAGCCACACATGCCAGCGTCCAAGAGTCACAGCCGCTCTCCCCGAGTCTGGTCAGGAATGTGTGCCGAATTGAGTAAACATCGAAAGGACGGACCTTCGACAGTTTGAGAGCCTTCTTGTGCTGCAGTTTTAGGCTGTCGTGATTGATGTGACCGTCTTTCGTCTTTGCAGGCCACACCCAACCGTCGGCTGGCTCTCCGGCAGCCTTCCAGCGATCTTCCAGTACCATGCGGACGCGAGGGCTGAGCGGCAGAACCCGCCGGGCCGCTTTCGTCTTCCCCTTGGCGATCAGCAGCACTCCGTTTCGGCCAACGTCCCACGAGATATTCTCCCATCTGAGGGTGTGGCATTCGTCCGGGCGCATCCCGGTATCGAAGAGCAAAACCGACACATCGTGCAGGAGAGGCAAGGCGGCAGCGAGGTATAGCTCCTCTTCCTTTGGGTTGACGACGCGTTCGCGACGGTTTTCCCCACTGAGAAACTTGACTCTGGGCGATGCTTCGAGCGCACCCCACTCCACCGCGAGACGAAGGACTCGCCGTAAAGCTCGCAGACAACTGTTCACCGAGCTAATCTGCAAGCCGTCGCGTAGCCGCTCGGCTGCATACTCCGCTACCGATTCAGGACCGATCTCGTTCAGCGTGAGATTCGCCAACGTCTTGGAGTTTTTGAGCGAGTCAATCCCGAACCCGTACCAAAGCCACGTTTTAGGCGACGTACGTTCGAATGTGGACTTCGCCCAAGGTTCAACCCGCTCGATGCAGAAATTCTTCAGGATGGGAATCACTTTCTTGTCGCGTATCCCCACCTCGCCCTTGGCCAGGCTGGTCCTGTGTGCCGCCTCCATCTGGCGTGCAATTTTGTCGTTCCCCTGCTTTGTGGACTCCCGGATCATTTCGCCGTTCCACATGAATTTGTACCAATAAACATCACCACGTTTGTAGGTGCCCATTTAGTTCCTCCTTTTGTGCTTTCTTGATTCCGATTTCAAAACACCCAAGACCTTGCGCCTCCCCTTCGTTGTCGCGCCGCTGCCCCTGTCTTCCATCTCGTCTTTACTGGGGTGCTTAGCCTGCCAATCCATTGCTCGGCAGTTGGAGCCGCAAAACCGTCCTCGCCGAAGCCGCTCCACGATAAAGAATCGTCCGCAACCTGGCCTCTCACACAATTCGACCGGGATAACTTCTTTCAGTTCCCCGTCTCCTTCGCGGTAACGGCCGATCTGCCTCCAGATGAACAGACAGAAAGGGGACATGATGGACGGGAACTCCATAGGCATTGCAACGTAGAAAGCCGCGCCACGACGATTCGGATCGAAACTGTCATTGACATGGAATTCCCACTTAATGCTTTCCACGTTGCGCCGAAGGAACACGAGAGCATCTTTCGCAGCGTCGGGGTCGCCGACCTGTCCCGGCCGCGACAACCAGCGAAGCACATTTCTAATGTCCTGCTGATGTTTCGCCACCAAAACTTCAACTGATTGCTCGCCTTCGAACACGGCGTTTGCTTCGATGGAAAACGCTGATGGTATGGAGGCTTTCAACTTACCCGCAGCCCCGGGGTCGATCCAGCGGAGACACTCTCGATAAAGCGCGTCAAAGTTTTCCGCATAATCGGCATTGGAGAGATCGGCATTTGCATAACCGACGATTTTCTCCCATATCTCTCTCAAAACAATCGACTTAGCTAATCGACCCAAATTTTCAATCCTCCATAAATAACGCTAGATAATCATCTAGCGTTAGTGTACAATTGTTTCAAGTCGCGGTCAAGAGAAAACTTCAAATCCGGGACCCGAAAGGTAGGAGGTGAAATTACTTGGGCGAAACGCAACTATTAGACATTCATGAGACAGCGGAGATGCTGCGGCTCAAGGTATCGACAATTCGTGCCTGGGTGTTACAGCGCCGCATACCGTATGTGAAGTTGGGTGGAAGGGTATTGTTTCTCCGTGGAGAATGCGAAGCATTTATCCGCGCAGGTATGGTCGCGCCAGACCATAGATCGAAGGCAGGGCTTGCTGAAGCCTATGCGTAGAATCTAGCCGGGTTTTAGGAGCCAGCCTGAATCCGGCTCCGGCCCGGGTAGGTCTTAGTAAACTCCATGATTAATAACGGCTTATGCGGCACATAACATGCCGTAGAAGCCTCGATCCTTGTGAGGAGATTAAGTTGATGATAGGAAAACAGTCGAAGAATCATGCGTACTCTCGCGCCAACTTGAAAGGAATCCGATGACGAAAGAAGAAATACGCAAGCGTAATCGCGTCATCGCACTTACCGCCATCTATGAGCCGGAAGTGAGTTTGTTAGAGATCGCCAACAAATACGGCATCACCAAACAACGCGTTAGCCTGATTTTAAAGGTCCAAGATGTAGACCGTCGCATTATCAAACAGAGGAAGGCCAATCGCGAGCAGTCTTATCAAGAAGCGCTTCGGGAAGCGAAGATCAAGCGAGAAGCGACTACCCTCCCAGGAGGTAAAGTGCGGCCCGAGTACCGGGTATATAGAAATATGATGAGCCGCTGCTGTAATCCACTAACTCCGGCCTATAAAAACTATGGGGGCCGGGGGATCGATGTGTGTGACCGTTGGATAGGCAAGTTCGGCTTTGATAATTTTATCGAAGACATGGGGCCCCGGCCAGAAGGCACTTACGCAAATGGTCGGGCAAAGCACTCAATCCACCGGAAAGACAACGACGGCAATTATGAACCTACCAATTGCAAGTGGGCAACACAAACGGAGCAATGCGCCAACAGACGTAAATCGCAACGCAAGGCAGTAGGTCACGAATCCGCATTGGAGCCGACTGAGCTAGTGTGCATTCTATACGATAACCAACAGTGGATACCTCCCAGTGCACACCAATCGGTTTCGGAGGTCCGCGCAACCTAGACCGACGAAACCATCGTCCGGCAAATGGGGCGCGTCGGAAGCCTGCGCCCTATTTCCGGTTGGCCAGCTTATGGGGAGCTGGGAATTTATCTTGCTTCCTACTACGGCAGGTGCTAGTTCCTCCTCCCGCTCCATCCTGGCCTTATTAAGGGCAAGCGCGTCCTGTTAGCTATCGCAAGATACCTATTGCTAGCAAATATCACCCTGGCACATCGCACCCGTCACTTACCGCATTTATTCACTAGCTGTCTAGCTTATAACCATCGCTTGTCCCACTTTCATAGCCTAATTAATCGCCTGCAATACAGCAGTCAATCTATCAGCGCGTGCAAGCAAAGCAATCCAATGAACCGATTACTCCTGCTACTCCGTGTTTATTGAACCTTTCTTTGCAACGACTTAGCGGAAAATCTATTGACTTTCGAAAATCAGGTTAGAGAATTATAGTATCCCATTCAAAGCTAACCTTTGTCTCGGGTGTACATTTCAAACCAAATTAGATTGTCTAGCGCCTAGATTCAAAAGAGGCGCGGTAATACGGTAATAGCAACAGAAGGACTTTCCTGCTAATTACAGGTTTTTCGGGGCAACGGAAACAACAACGTCCTGGGGCACGAGGGTAAAAGGTATTTTTCCTCCTCAAGACAAGTAGACGAAGTGCTGTAGCTACTTGGACTAAAGACCCCTGCGGCAGAGTGCACAATGGCTCTACCGTCCGTCAGATATCAAACAAAAAAAGTCCACAAGACTGGGCACGAGTCGTAAATTGATCCTTGGGTAGCGGGGACTAAGGCGACAGACCAAAAACTCCAACGGCATTAAGGCGGGAGTAAGGTCAAATGAGGGTGCTGCTATTGCTGCTGTAGGGTTTGGTTCCTATGGCACGGTTCACGTAGTGTGAGTAATATTTATCATCTCCCTAGCGAGTTGTGTGAGTGAAGTACGGCTAGTGTGGAGGGGTATTGAATCACTCTATTTGAATGAGGGATGTTGGTGTGTCTACTCGCTGCCCTATTAGGACAGTGTAGAGCTTCAGCCGGTACTTAAGTGGTATATCAAAGCACAAAATGGCGAGTAGCTGCTGTAGTTCGAAGATATAGCCCTCAAGGCACCCCCTACAATGCCTCGTAATCGCGTCAGGATGACTTGAGAGCGACGACAACGCTCCGGACACCCTCTAGGGTAGCCTGATGGTAGAAAGCCCTGTAGCAGCCGCTATGACGCAAGACACTAATGTAGGCTCCTGACTGGGTAGTGACGAGCGCTGTTACCTTCTTTCCTATTAGGACCGCACCCTGACTTATAGGTATAATGTACATTATTCAATGTGGCAGGCTATGACAGCATAAGACAGGTAGGTACGATCAAGTACAGCTCCGTGCACTATCCTGCACGGCAGCCCCCCATACAACCTGTATCCTAAGTACAGTATTAGATAGATATTATACTAATGATGGTAGCTTCCGTTTTGTGTTTGTCTATTTCTCTGTCTCTGTGTTTCTATTGGTCTCTATCTAGGTAGCGAACGCTACAGCGGGTGCTATAGCGGTCGCTGTCAGGCGCAGATACAGCGCGGTGTGGAGGTTTATGGATCGACCGCAGCCGATTCCAGGTGGTCATGCCTTGCGGAAATCCTTCCTTATGGGAGTGCTGGGGGAGACGACAGCACCTTTGGATGCCTGCTTTAGGACAGGCTTCGACCATTTGGATGTGCTGCTGACCGCTAATTCCGATCCCTTCTTCAGGCCCAGGAAGAAACTAGCGGCCTACTCGC
>Ga0210398_10002963_pt1 | contig 16358 bp, 13 predicted proteins | sample IncBWC4OmetaG_FD_161047 | JGI IMG/M metagenome (GOLD analysis project Ga0210398, IMG submission 161047) | Forest soil microbial communities from Barre Woods Harvard Forest LTER site, Petersham, Massachusetts, United States - Inc-BW-C-4-O | ecosystem: Environmental > Terrestrial > Soil >... | reverse complement strand
GGTGCTGCGCCCCGATTCGCATTTCAACCTGGTGCGTCCCGGCCTTGCGACCTATGGATTGCCTCCGGTGCTGGCGGTGCGCGAAAAAATCGACCTTACTCCGATCATGACCTTCAAAACCCGCCTGATGCAGACCAAGCGCGTGGCCGCGGGCACCGGCGTTGGCTATGGCCATACGTTCGTAACGCAGCGCGAGTCGGTGATCGGAATTTTGCCCGTTGGATACGCCGACGGATACCGGCGCGGGCTGCAGAATGGATGCGAGGTGCTCGTCGGGGGGCGGCGCGCACCGGTGGTTGCCGCGGTCTCGATGGACTTGACGGAGATCGATCTCACCGATCTGCCGGGCGTCGCGGTGGGCGACGAAGTGATATTGTGGGGACGCAGCGGCGACGACACCATCAGCGTCAATGATGTGGCGCGCATTGCGCAAACAATTTCCTACGAAATGCTTTGCACTGTGGGGCGGCGCGTTGCGCGAGTCTACCGCGGATGAAGAACGATTGAGAAGAACATGGCAACCGACAAGGTCTTAATCAAACGGGCTCTGCTGGGAGTCTCCGACAAAACCGGGCTGGTGGATTTCGCGCGCGTGCTCCAACGCCACGGCGTCGAGATTCTCTCCACCGGCGGCACCAAAGCCGAATTGGAGAAAGGCGGCGTGCGGGTAAAGTCGGTTGAAGATTTTACCGGCTCGCCCGAGATGCTCGATGGCCGCGTGAAGACGCTGCATCCGAAAATCCACGGTGGAATCCTCGCGCGCCGCGCGGAACCGTCGCATCAGCAACAGATGCGTCAGCACGGCATCGAGCCAATCGACCTTGTGGTGGTGAACTTTTATCCGTTCGAGCAAACCGTCGCGAAACCCAACGTCAGTCTCGAAGAGGCGATCGAGAACATCGATATCGGGGGACCAACGCTGGTGCGCGCGGCCGCGAAAAATCATGACGATGTCGCAGTTGTCGTCGATCCTGCCGACTACGCCGCGATCGCGCAGGAGCTCGCAGCCAATGGCGGCGCGACCACTGCGCAGACTCGCTGGCGCCTCGCGCGCAAGGCTTTCGCCCGCGTGACGGCTTACGACTGCGCGATTTCGAACTACCTCGGCACCCACAGCGGCGTCGAGGACAACGGACCGCTCGGCGAAACGTTCAGCCTCTCGATGGAGCGCGAGCAAGGTCTTCGCTATGGCGAGAACCCGCATCAACAGGGTGCGCTGTACGGCAACTTCCTGAAAATCGCCGAACAGCTGCACGGCAAGGAGTTGTCCTACAACAACGTCATCGATATCAGCTCGGCGATAAATCTGATCATCGAGTTTCAGAGCGAGCCGAAAGCGGTGGTGGCGATTCTCAAGCATAACACTCCCTGTGGCGTCGGCGTCGCCGACACCATGAAAGCCGCATGGGACAAGGCTTTCGCGACCGATCCCGATTCTCCTTTCGGCGGTATCATCATCGCGAATCGGCCATGGGACCTGGAATTCGCGCGCACCGTCGACGAGCTTTTTACCGAAGTCCTCATCGGCCCCGACTTTGAGCCGGGAGTGCTCGAATTTTTGCGCAAGAACAAGAATCGCCGCGTGATGCGCTTTCATCCGGAGGCGATCCATCGCGCGGAATTCGACTTGAAGCGCGTGCTCGGCGGAGTGCTGGTGCAGACTCCCGACCTCGCGATCGAAAATCCCCGCGAGGCCAAAGTCGTCACGCGCCGCGCGCCGAACGAATCAGAACTGCGCGCGATGGAGTTCGGCATCAAAGTGTGCAAGCACGTCAAGTCCAACGCGATCGCCTTCGTCACCGAGGATCGCACCCTCGCCGTCGGTGGCGGCGCGACCTCGCGTATCGACCCGGTGTATGCTGCGCGCGAGAAGGCCGAGCGGCTCAAGGTGTCGTTGCAGGGTTCGGTGCTGGTTTCCGAAGCGATGTTCCCGTTTCCGGATGGCCCGCTGCTCGCCGCCGAAGCGGGCGCGACGGCGATTGCGCAGCCGGGCGGCGCGATGCGCGATAGCAAGGTCATCGAGGCGGCCGACAAATACGGCCTTGCGATGGTCTTCACCGGCATTCGTCACTTCCGTCATTAGCCTGCGGCGATGAAAGTTCTTGTCATCGGAAAGGGTGCGCGCGAGCATGCGCTCTGCTGGCGGCTTCATTCGAGTCAGTCGGTGTGGGGATTGTTTTGCGCGCCGGGAAATCCGGGAATCGATCAGCTCGCCAAGCCTGTTCCCATTGCGCAGAACGATTTCGCCGCGCTAGTCACATTTGCCAAAGAAAATAAAATCGACCTCACCATCATTGGTCCCGATGATCCGGTGGCGGAGGGCATCGTCGACGAATTCGAAAAAGCCGGACTCAAAGTGTTCGGTCCTTCGAAGGGGGCAGCACAACTCGAAAGCAGCAAAGCATTCGCCAAGGCGGTGATGCGCGAAGCCGGCGTTTCCACCGCCGACTTTCAGGTCTTCGACGATCCCGAGGCTGCGCGTGCCCATGCGAAAAGCCGTGACGGCAAAGTTGTGGTGAAGGCCGATGGCCTCGCGCTGGGCAAGGGCGTGGTGGTATGCCGCGACCTCGAGACCGCCAATGCCGCCATCGCGGACGCGATGGAGTTGCGCAAGTTCGGCGCCGCGGGAAATCGCATCGTGATCGAGGAGGTGTTGTATGGCGAGGAGCTGTCTTTTTTCGCGCTGTGCAACGGTGACGACGCAATCGCGCTCGGCCTCTGTCAGGATCACAAAGCCATCTTCGACGGCGACCAGGGTCCCAACACTGGCGGAATGGGCGCGTACACGCCGGTTCCGCAATTTCCTGCGTCGCTGGAGGGACGTCTGCTCGATGACGTGGTGCGCCCCGTCCTGCGAGTGATGAAGGCGCGCGGTATACCGTTTCGGGGCGTCCTCTTTGTGGGCCTTATTATCGATGCTGATCGCATCAACGTGATCGAATTCAACGTCCGCTTCGGCGATCCGGAATGCGAGCCACTGATGATGCGCTTCGACGGCGATCTCGCGGAGACGCTGCTCGCCTGCGTGGAGGGAGATCTAACCAAAGCGGCGAGTCGGCTTTCGCCGAAGAGTGCGGTGACGGTGATCCTCGCGTCGAGTGGCTATCCCGGCGAATATCGCAAAGGAATCCCGATCTTCGGCCTCGAAAAAATCGAAGGCAGCGCACCCTCGGATCTCAAGGTCAAATGGGCGATGGAAAAAACCCGGGTCAAGGTTTTTCACGCCGGTACGGCGATGCGCCCCGGGCCTACGGGAGGCCAGCTGGTGACCGACGGTGGCCGTGTGCTTGCCGTCACCGCGATTTCCGACACGCTGCCAAAGGCGGTCGCGGCGGTATATCAGGCCGCCGATATGATCGAGTTCGAGGGCAAGCAATTGCGCCGCGACATCGCGAGCAAGGCGCTCGCTTATCTTTCGGGTAATCGCTGAGGATCAGTGCCGGCCCAAGCAGTTGAAATCGTCGAGCTTGATGACGCGGTTGCCGCGCTCCGTTCGGGTGATCTTGTGGTCTATCCGACCGAGACATTCTATGGGATCGCGGCTGATCCATTTTCGCTCCCGGCGCTCGCGAAGTTGTTTGCGATCAAGGGACGCGATGCGCAGAAGCCGATCGCGCTGATCGCTGCCGATTCTTCAATGGCCTTGGAGATTGCCCGCGAAGTGCCGCGGGCGGCACGGCGACTCGCGCGAGCATTCTGGCCGGGAGCATTGACGATTGTGCTACCGGCGCGCGCGGGTTTTCCAGCACAATTGGTCGGACCTGACGGAGGCATCGGCGTGCGAGTGTCGCCGCATCCGATCGCGCAAGCTCTGAGCCAGAAACTCGGGCGACCGATAACCGCAACCAGCGCCAACCGCTCGGGCCAGGAGCCGGCGACGACGCTGAAGATGGCGCGCGAATCGTTGGGAGATGAAGTAAGAGTGTTTTTGGAAGGTGGAATCCTGAGCGCCTCGGCGCCGAGCACCGTCATCGCATGCGATGCGCGCGGCTATCGAATCATCCGCGCGGGCGCAATCACGGAGAACGACCTGATCGCCGCGCTTGGCAACGGGACGATCGAATGACGCATTTGTCCAGGCGCATCGAGCCGTTCCGCGCGCTCCTCTACAACCAGGCGCGCGTCACCAACCTACGGGAGGTGGTCGCACCGCCGTACGATCTGATCAGAGCTGATCGTCAGAATGAGCTCTACGATCGAAGTCCCTATAACATCGTGCGGCTGGAGCTGGGGCGCGAGACTGATCGCTATGCGGCCTCGGCCGCGACCCTCGCAATGTGGCGAGCCGACGCAACTCTCCAAGTGGCGCGGCGTCCCGCCGTCCATCTATATACGCAATCGTTCGAAGTCGGCGGCCACAGACTCAAACGCGATGGATTCGTCGCGCGCGTCCGCCTCGAAAATTTCAGCCAGGGGCGAATCCTCCCGCATGAGAAAACCTTTCCGGCCGCCAAGGCAGATCGCCTCAAGCTTTTGACGGCGCTCAACGCCAACGTCAGTTCGATTTTTGGCCTCTACGCGGGAAACCATCTGGAACTCGACGAGCTGATCGCGAACGTCTCGGCGCGCGCGCCGCTCGCGGACGTGATCGATGATCTCGGTATCGAGAATCAGCTGCGCGCGATCGAGTCGCCCGAGGAAATCGCGACGGTGCAAGACGCGCTCGAATCGTCGTTGATTCTGATTGCCGACGGGCACCATCGCTACGAGACGGCGCTCAACTTCCGCGAACTTCGCCGCACTGCGGAGGGCAACCCCGGAGCGCTTCATGCGTACGACTACACGATGATGACACTGGTCGGACGCGACAGTGCGGGGCTGGTGATTCTCCCGACGCATCGCGTAGTTCAACATCTGAATGCGGATGCGCGTGCATCGTTCTCCCGTCGCGCGCGTGAGATCTTCGAGGTCGAGGCATTCGACGATCGCGATCGCATGCGCGCGGAACTTGCGCGGCGAGGTCGCGGGACCATCGGCGTGGCGTTGCGAGGATCTTCCGCTGTTTGGCTGCTGCGGCTTCGCGAACGGCAAGCGCTGGAAACCGCGCTGCCGGATATTCCACCGATTGTGCGCGAGCTCGACGTATCGATTCTGCATGCACTCATTTTCGACGGGATTTTCGGTGTCAAGCCCGAAGCGATCAAGGCGGGCGGCAACCTCGAGTACACTATTGATGTCGCTGGCGCTCTCGAAACGGTAATCTCAGGGCGCGCTGATGGCGCTTTCCTGATGAACCCGCCATCAATCGAAGACGTGCAGCGCGTGAGCGATTCGGGCGCGACGATGCCGGAAAAATCCACCTACTTCTATCCGAAGCTCATCACCGGATTGTTCATGAATCCTCTCGACGTTGACTGAGAGTCGCGATGGCCCATCGCCATGATCTCACGCTGGTACTGGTCCGCCATGGCGAGACCGAGGGCGAATCGAGCATCCGCTATCACGGACGCAACGATGTCGCGCTGTCGGCGCTGGGCCGTGCGCAGATGACCTCCGTACGGGAAGAGATCGAGTCGCGCTTCGGCCACAACAGGTTCGATCACATCTTTGCGACGTCGCTCAGCCGCGCGATGGACGGCGCGAAGATAGTTGCCGGTGAAGACGCGCACATCGTCATCGTCGAGGAATTTATCGAAGTCCATTTTGGGCTCTTCGAAGGTCTCACCAGAGAAGAAATCCAGGCGCGGCATCCGATCGAGTTCGCGAAATGGCGCGCCGATCCCCTCGCACCTGCGTACACTTATCCCGAGGGTGAGAACCGCGCGGATTTTGCGCGGCGCGTCGAACGTGGCCTCGTCGCGACGCTGGAACGCATCGATGCGGCGCGACGCGAAGAGTCCGAGCGCGTATTGGTCGTCGCTCATCGCGGGGTGATTCGCACCATTGTGCGCGCGCTGACCGGCATCGAGCCCGAGGTCGATCTGGGATCGATTCAAATTGTGGCGCGCGACTCCAAGTGGCATATGCTGGTGCTCGACTTCAGCGCGCATCTCCGGCGAGAATGAGCGCCGGGAGGTGACCCTCATGAAATACACGCGCATCTACGCCGACGCGAAGGGCGAAACTCATTTGCAGGATGTCGAGCCCGAAATGAAGGACGCCGGCAATGCCTCGACGATGTCGGATTTAATCGCAGCCAAGGGCGTGATCTTTCGCGACACCAACAGCGAGGAATATTTCATAGATTGGCATAATGCGCCGCGCCGTCAGTTCGTGGTGAACCTCGCCGGCGAAGTTGAAATCACGGTCAGCGACGGCGAAAAGCGCCGCTTCGGGCCGGGTTCGATCCTGTTGGCTGAAGATGTTACCGGCAAAGGTCACATTTCGCGCGGGCTGGGTAAATCGGAGCGCCGGACGCTGTTCATCCCGCTTGCCGACAAGTAGTGGGTGCCACAGGCTTCAGCCTGAGTTTCGGAGAATCACGGGCTAAAGCCCGCGCCACCGGGCTGTTTCGGTTTCACACCTGACAGCACCGCGAAGATCAGATTGCGATACGAGCACGCGACATCGATGAAGCCGACGTCGCGCATCCACACCAGTTGCTGACCCACAGTGGCGGGCAGATCCTGCTTCATCCGCTCCAATGCGGCTGCGAGGTCGCGCTCGGCGATTTTCAGTTCGCGGGCGCGCGCCATCCAAACCTCGCGCGAGTGCCGGTCGCTGGCGGCGGTGTCACCCGCGACCTGATCGGCGTTGATGAAGGCGCCACCGGGAGTCAGGTACTTGAAGACGTCGCCAAACAGGTGACGCTTGCCGCTGTCGGGCAGGTGATGGAGTGCGAGCGCGGACACCACCGCGTCGTAGGATTTGGTTTCCTTGCTCGCGGCGAAATCGGCGGTAACGAAGCGCACCCGCTTGCCGAGCGGCTTCAGTCGGGCGCGCGCAATCATCAGCATCTCCGGCGTGACGTCGAACAGCGTCAGGCGCGATTTGGGGAACGCCTCGGCGATCATCGCGGAAAGAATTCCGGTGCCGGCGCCAAGATCGAGGACCTCGAAGCGATCCTCGGGTTTGAACGGGATCAGCTCGAGCGCGGTGCGGTAGAAATCGTCGAAGCAGGGCACCAGTTTGCGCCGCGGCCGATCGTAGCTATCGGCGTCGGCTGCAAAAGCTTTGCGAACCGCTTGGGCCATGGCGCCAGCCTAGCGAGTTCAACGGCGTTGGGCGAGAACCGCCGGCCTCAAGTGCAAGGGCCGATGGATTCCACCGGATTGGCCGGATTGTCCTGCCAATCGAGGTAACTGAGATAGTAAAGCGCGATGTCGGTATAGCCAGCCTCGATGAACGCCATCGCAACCAGCGATGACTGCGCGCCATCGTGGCAATAGACGATGATGCGATCGTGAGGACGCAGTCCGAAATTGACGAAAATCGAACGGAGCCGCGCTGGCTGATCGAGCAGGAAAAAGGACGGATCGCTGACTTGAGGCGTGAAGAGATTGATGAGCGGGAGATTCCTCGCGCCGGGAATGTGGCCACCACGCTTGATACCGGGAAGCAGTACGCATCCGTCATACTCGGCGGGGGTGCGGACATCGACCAGCGTCACCGAAGGATCGCCGAGCACAGACAAGACCAATTGCTGATCGACCAGATGAATCGGCGAGTCCTTCACCTCGGGTCCGAAGGTGGCCGGCATGATGGGACCGGGTGTGGTGGTGAATAACTCGCCACTCGCGATCAGAGGCTGCAGCGCGTTGAAACCTCCGTTGACCAGGAAGGCGCGGCGCACTCCAAAATAAGCGAGCAAAACACGCACGCGCGAGGCGAATTTGAGCTCGCCATCGTCGTATACGATTACCGTGCTGTTGGCGGTGATGCCCAACGCCCCGAATAACTGAGCCCACCCCGCCAAATTCGAAAACGCGCCCGGCGTCTCGCTGAAATCGGTCAGCGCGTCGACGTCGACGGGGACAGCATCGTTGACAAAACCGGGATTGGCGATCTCGAGGGCCGATTGCGCCGACAGCAACACCACGCGGGAGCGCCGGAGCATCGCCGGCAAATTGCGAGGCTCGATCAGATATCGACGTGAGAGCCCGGTTGCATCAGAGGTGCTGGCGCTACCGGATGATCCGGAACCACATCCTGCAACGATGACCATCAGTGGAAATAACAGCAGCGCCGATCGAAACCGCATCCTCATAGAAGATCCCCATCGTTTCCTAAACTCACACGCGCTGCAGCACGCCCAGCCAGCGCCGGTCGCACTCGGCGAGCGGCGTTACAAATGACAGGTCGGCATAGACCGCGATCATCTCGAACAGCCTCGAGGCTTTCGCGGCAAGCTCCAGCAGCGGCGGCACGGTGTAGCGAATAGGAATTATGTCGCGAGTGGTGACGACCTGATCCGGCTGCTCCTGAAACTTGATCTGACACTCCAGCTCGAAGATTGACTGGGTCGCCGAGTACCATGGAAACGGACGATCGTACGTGGTGACCTCGACCGTCGCGTCATCGGTGCGAACTTTGCGCCTTTGCCAGCGCTTGCGCTCGCGCACCATCCGGATGCGATCCATCTTGTCGATGTCGATGCAGTAGAGGCCGCCGCGCCGAATTAGCCGCCCGACCGATTGCAGATGTGAAAGGAGATCATCGTTGGTGATCAGAACGGGAAAGGTCTCCGACATGAAAAACGCCACGTCGAAGGGCCGCTCCGGAATCGAGAATTTATCGATCTCGCGCCGATAGAAACTTACGCCAGCCGCATCGCGCGATCTTTTTTTTCCCGCCGCGATCATCGTCGGCGAGCGATCGATGCCGACTACACGCATCCCCTCGCGCGCGAGGATTTGCCCATGCGGCGAATCGCCCGAAGCAATATCGAGCACACGCCGGACCGGTTTCTTCAAATGACGCCGCCAGACCTTCTTGAGGAACTCGGTTTCCTCCTCGATCTCGCCGGGCTTCTCCATGTGCACGCGCCGAAAGATCGAAGGGTATTGGTAAACACTCGGCTCCATGGGCACAGCAGCTTAGCTGGGGGCCGGGATGATCGGAAATTCTGCTTGAGAAAATCTCAGGCGCAGCGTGATAATGCCGGTTCATTGAACGAACGTTTAATGATTGAGGATCGACATCATGGGCAAGCCGCTTGAAGGTCTGAAAGTTATCGAGGTCGCGCAGGAAATCCAGGGACCGTTCGCCGGATTATTTCTCGCCGGCCTCGGCGCCGACATCATCAAAATCGAAAACAAAGAAACCGGCGACCTCAGCCGCTGGATGCTCGCGCAATTGATCGGCGGGCCCAACGTCAAGAATGCGGAGGTGTCGCACTACTTCATCGCGATGAATCGCGGCAAGCGCAGCATCACAGTGGACTTGAAGAAGCCCGACGGCATCGAGATCGTTCGGCGTCTCGCGAAAACCTGCGACATCCTGCTCACGAACTATCGTCCCGGCGTGCTGGATCGGCTCGGCCTCGGTTTCGAGGATCTCAAGAAGCTGAATCCGAAAATCATTTTCGCGCAGGGCAGTTCATGGGGCCCGACCGGGCCGTGGAAGATGCGGCCGAGTCGCGACACTTTGGCGCAGGCCGCGAGCGGCATCATGGCAAAGGGCGGATTCGCAAAGGATCCTCCGCTACCAGCGCCGATTTTCGTCGCGGATCATTCCGGCGCGCTCAGCCTTGCGGCGGGAATCCTGGCGGCGGTGGTGGCGCGCGATCGCACCGGCGAAGCGCAACGCGTCGACGCATCGATCTACGGCACCATGATCGCGATGCAGGGCATGGAGATAAATTATACTTCGATCACCGATCAGGAGCCGGAGCGCGCGGGCCGTGGTCATCAATTCCTACATGGAGTATGGGGCGCGTTTCCAACCAAAGATGGCCACATCTGCATCGCGGGCGTGGACGAAAAACGCTGGCCGGTGTTCTGCAAAATCATGGGCATCGAGCATTTGCAAAACGATCCCGAATACGGCGACAACGTGACGCGCAATTTTCATGGCGACAAAATCCAGGGCGTGCTTGATGCGATCTTTCCGAAGAAGACCAGCACGGAGTGGCTCGCCGAACTGAATGACGCCGACATTCTGGCAACCGAGGTGGTCGACTATCGCAACATGCTCAAAAGCGAGCAGGCGCGCCTCAACGGATATCTGCTCGTACTGGATCATCCGGTGGCTGGCAAAGTCCTCATCAGCGGACAGCCGGTCACGATTAATGGTGAGATTCCGTCGCAAGCTGAGATGCCGCCCGAGCACGGCCAGCATACCGAGGAGATCCTCCTGGAGGCCGGCTACTCATGGGAGGACATCGGACGGCTGCGCGAGACTGGCGCGGTGTAATCCGCGCGGCATAGCGAACAGGTTTCTTTCGCTCTAAAATGCGAACCTCTTAATGACGAGAGGTTGTAGCATGGCATCCGGCACTGACATCACGGAAATCAAGGCGCGCGAGATTCTCGATTCGCGTGGTAATCCAACCATCGAAGTAGACGTGCGACTTTCCTCAGGCGCGATGGGGCGGGCCGCAGTGCCCTCGGGCGCCTCGACCGGGGTTCACGAGGCGCTTGAGTTGCGCGATGGCGACGCGAAACGCTACGGAGGCAAGGGCGTCCTCAAGGCGGTCGGCAACGTCACCAGGACGATTGCCGGGGCGTTGCGCGGCTTCGATGCTACCCGCCAGGCCGACCTCGACGCGCGCCTCATCGCGCTCGATGGCACCGAGAACAAGGCTAGCCTCGGCGCGAATGCGATGCTCGGGGTCTCGCTCGCGGTCGCGCATGCAGCGGCCGCGGCGAAAAATCTCCCCCTCTATCGATATTTGAATCCCGACGCGCACATCATGCCGGTTCCGATGATGAACGTGCTCAACGGCGGCAGTCACGCCGACTCCAGCGTCGATATGCAGGAGTTCATGATCGTGCCGGTCGGCGCGCCCTCGATGGGCGATGCGGTTCGAATGGGCGCCGAGGTTTTTCATGCGCTCGCGAGCGTGCTCAAGAAGGGTGGCCATTCCACCAACGTCGGGGACGAGGGCGGCTTCGCACCGAATCTCAAAAGCAACGAGGAGCCCATCGAGGTGATTCTCGAAGCGATCGCCAAGGCCGGCTACAAACCCGGCGCCGACGTGGCGATCGCGCTCGACCCCGCCTCCAGCGAATTCTTTGACGACGGGAAATATGTGTTCGCGCGCTCCGACAAGAAGGCGCGCACCGCCGACGAGATGGTGAAGTTCTATGCCGACTGGGTTGCGCGCTATCCTATCGTGTCGATCGAAGATGGCCTCGCCGAGGACGACTGGGCCGGTTGGAAGACGCTAACGACAGAACTCGGCGCGAAGCTTCAACTGGTCGGCGACGATCTCTTTGTCACCAACACCAAGCGCCTCGACCGCGGCATCCAGCAAGGCATCGCCAATTCGATTCTCATCAAGGTGAATCAGATCGGTACGCTGACCGAGACGCTCGGCGCGATCGAGATGGCGCGCAAGGCCGGCTACACCTGCGTCATGTCGCATCGCTCGGGTGAGACCGAGGACACCACCATCGCTGATCTCGCGGTTGCCACCGGCGTTGGACAAATCAAGACCGGCTCGATGAGCCGCAGCGAGCGCACTGCGAAATACAATCGTTTGATTCGCATCGCCGAGGAGTTGGGCAGCCGCGCCATTTATCCGGGCGCGTCGGTGTACAAACGATGAGCCGGCCTCCAGTTGCGGCGCTGATAATTTTCGACGGCTGGGGCATTCGCGCGGCCCGCGAGGCCAACGCAATCGCGATGGCGAAAACCCCGGTCATGGATCGCCTCTATAAAACCCAGGCCCATTCCGAGGTTGACGCTTCGGGCGAGTCGGTCGGGCTGCCGCCCGGCATCATGGGCAACTCCGAGGTCGGCCACCTGACCATCGGCGCCGGCCGGGTGATTTACCAGGATGTGATGCGCATCACCAAGGCCATCGAGAAGAGCGACTTCTCGCGCAACCCGGCGCTGCTGGGCGCGATTCGCAACTCCGCCGGCCATACGCTGCACATCTGGGGCTTGCTCTCCGATGGCAGCGTGCACAGCCACATCGATCATGTGATCGCGCTGCTCGATCTGGCGGTGAAAAACAGCGCCGGCGAAATTGTCGTGCACGCCGTCCTCGATGGGCGCGACAAGCCGCCGCGCTCCGCGCTGCCATTTATCGATCGAGTCGAAGCGAAGCTGAAGGAACTCGGCCGGGGCCGCATCGCCACCGTCAACGGACGCTACTATGCGATGGATCGGGACAAGCGATGGGACCGGGTCGAGCGCGCATGGCGCAACATCGTAGAGGGTGATGCTCCAGTGGTCGCCTGCGCGCGCGAGGCGGTAGAGAAATCCTACGCGGCGGACAAGAGCGACGAATTCCTCGAGCCGGTGTCAATCGGCAAGCCGAGCCGCGTCAACGATGGCGATCAGATCATCTGCTACAACTTCCGCGCCGATCGCGCACGCGAATTGAGCAGCGCGCTCGCGCTCGAATCATTCGGCGGGTTCGCCCGCACGCGCGTTCCGAAGGTCGGCTACGTCTGCATGACGGAATACGATCGCGCGATGAACCTGACGACTGCATTCGGTCCCGAGGATTTGAAGAACACGCTGGCCGAGGTCTTCGCGCATGAGAAAATCCGCAACATCCGCATCGCCGAGACGGAGAAGTACGCGCACGTCACCTACTTCCTCAATGGCGGCGCCGAGAAACCATTTCCCTTCGAGACGCGCGTACTGATTCCCTCGGCGAAAGTCGCGACCTACGACCTCGAACCGACGATGCGCGCGAAGGACATCGCGGAGCGCGCGGCGAAAGAGGTGGCGTCGGGCGACGTCGATGTCATCGTCATCAACTTCGCGAATCCCGACATGGTCGGACATACCGGCGTGATGGATGCGACCGTAACCGCCGTCGAGGCGACGGACGTCGCGCTCGGCACCGTCATCGAAGCGCTGGAAAAACGCGGCGGCGTCGCGCTCATCACCGCCGATCACGGCAACGCGGAATTCATGGCCGATCCGGCGACCGGCCAGGCGCACACCGCGCATACGACGTATCCGGTGCCGTTGATCATCTTCGATCCTTCGTACACGGGCCGTCTTAAAGATGGCGCGCTATATGATGTGGCGCCGACTTTCCTGGCGATGTTAGGCATTGCGAACCCCGCCGAAATGACCGGCCACGACCTGCGCATCCTCAATCCGCGACCGTGAGTCGTCGTGGCACAGCCTGCGCAGAAATCCAGCCGCGGAGCCCCTAATTCGCTAGCATCGAACGGATGAGGGGAAGGTGTTGGCGCCCGAGGTAAACCTCGCCGTTCACGATGTAGCTGGGTACCTCGAAGACGCCTGCTTCGCGAAACTCCGATTGAATGCGCGCTAGCTCGGCGCGCCCTTCATTCTTGACGAAGGCCTCGAATCCAGAAACGGACGCCCCGGTCTCGGCGAGCAGGGCCGCGATCGCGCGCTCATCCTCGAGGTTGAGGGCTTCGCGCCAGTAGCGCTCGAACACGCGCTCTACGAACGCGCGCGCGATCGAGGGTCCCTGGCGCTTGGCCCATAGCAGGCCGATGGCCGCGACCGTCGAGTCCGTCTCCCGATGGAGGCCGCGAAGCTCGATGCCACGGTCCGCCGCATAGCGGAGTACATCGCGATCGATGTACTCCGCGCGAATGCGCCGATGGCGCGAGCCGCGATCGTTTCCGGTATTCGCCGGGCCCGGCGTATTTCCTTGGCTGAGAGCGAGCGGCAGCCAATCGATAGCGATTCCGATCTCGTCGGCCAGTGCGCAGGTTGGGGCGGTCGCCAGGTAGGCGTAAGGATTCTTGAAATCGATCGCGAACGGCAGCGTCGATTTTTCGCGCACGCGCTCCGCGGACACATCCTGATAGGCAGTATCGGGCGGAGCACCATCGCGCCCAGTTAGTATCCAGCGGATGCGCGGCAGATGCTCGCGCCCGAAAAACTTCTCGCCGTCGAGGATGTAGGTCGGTACCCCGAAAATGCCAGCCTCGAACGCCGCGTGCTGGATGGTGTCGTGGAGCGCGCGCCCCTCGCCGGCCGCATAGTCCTTGAAGCCCGGAGTAGTGGCGCCAGCTTCCTTGAGCACGCCCTCGATGACGGCGAAGTCTTCCACATCCAGTTCGCGTTTCCAGAAGCGCTCGTAGGTGATGGCGGTATAGGCGCGGAGCACCGCGGGACTTTGCGCCTTGGCCCATAGCATGCCGATTCCGGCGAGCGAGGTATCCCAAATCTTCACGGTGCCGCGCACGATGATGCCGCGCATCGAACCGTAACGCCGCACGTCGCGATAGGCGTATTTCACCCGCAGCCACTGGCCCGCAGAGCGCTGTTCCTCGACGACCTTGCCCTCATGATTAAGCTTCGCGGAGCCGAGGTAGCTGGCAATGTCGAGCGTGAACGGGCGCCAATCGATCTCGAGGCCGAGCTCTTCCGCCATCGCGTAGGTTGGAGCGATGGCGAGATACGCGTAGGGACTTTTGTAATCGATGTAGACTATGAGTGGCGCGCTGGAGGCGAGCGGATCGAATGCGACGGACGACATGATGCGATGCTAATGGCGAGGCGCTGCCACTGTCCACCCTCTCAGGCATCGTGGCGCGCGCAGCACCTCACCGTCACGTCACAGTGCTTGCGCGCAGCCAACGCAAGCACTGCGCCGCGACACCTCTCCCGCGGGAAAATGCGGGAGAGGGAAGATGCAGCGTTACCAGCGAATCACCTGCTCATAAACCTTGGGCAACTGCATCGGCAGCGACGCGATGTCCTCGATGACCAGGTAGCGCGACGACTGACACATCTGGCGCAAGTAATCGTGGCCGGTCTTGTCCACCGTGATGCAGAACGGGAGCACGCCCGCGAGCTCCAGCTCCTTGAGCGCGACCATGGTGTCCTGGATGCCGTAGGCGTTGGAGCGGCGGTCGTGGCCGTAATCGAAATCCTGCGGAAATCCGTCACTGAGCAGGATCATATGCTTGGAGCGTTGCGACACGTCCTTGAATTTTTCGCGCACGTGACGAATCGCCGCGCCCATCCGGGTCGAGCGCTTGGGCTCAATCGAACCGATGCGGCATCGGACCTCGTCGGACATTTCCTGATCGAATTCCTTGATGACGTAGAACTCGACGTTGTCGCGGCCGTGGCCCGAGAATCCCATGATGGCGAAGGCGTCGCCGATTTCCTCGAGCGCCTGCGCCATGATGATGAGCGCTTCCTTGTTGACGTCGATGATGCGGCGCGGCCGCTGGCTCTGTTGCGGACGGCGCTGCCAGGCCTTCATCCAGTCGTCGTCGGTGTCGTCGGCGTCGTTGAACTTGCGCGGCTCGCGATGAATCGGCTCATCGGTCGAGGCCGACATATCGAGCAGGAACAGGGTGGCGACATCGCGCGATTCCTTTTTGCGCGCGCTGTAAACGCGGACGTCAGGAACCTGGCCCATCAGCCGCGCGACCTGCATCTCGATGGCGCGATCGACATCGATTTCGTCGCCGTCTTCGAGCCCGCGCACCATCCGGAACGAAGCGGGGCGGATGCGCTGGAATTGTCTCCGCACCACCGGCAGCATCTCGGAGTAGCGCTGCAGCGTGTTGGTATAAAAATCGCCGTCGTCACCGGAAACCTCGACCTCGCGCAGGCGGCACCAGTTGCGCCGATAGTCCGCCAACACGTAATCCCATTCGTCGTACGCGAAGTAGGAATCCTGCTTGGTGCGGCTCATCACCAGGCGGCCATGCCCCGACATCGAGCCGATCTCGCCAAGCTGCTCGCGCATCTGCTCGAGCTCCTCGGCCTGCTTGCCGCTGAGCTGAGTGAGGTACATGCCCTCGCCGTCGGCAGCTCCGCTGGATTGCGAGGGATCGATTTGCGCGCCCTGCTCCAGCAGCTTCTTTAACTCCTCGGGTGAGAGCGCTTTGCTCTTGCCGCCCTTGGGCGATTTGCCGGAGACCTGCATGTTGACGTTCTCGTCGGTCTCGCCGCCTTCGGAATCGCCATCGCCCTGCTGATCGCCTTCGCCGGAATCGCCTCCCGATCCTTTGATCGCGCTGATGAGATCGTTGCGCACCTGGTCGGCGCCTTCGAGAGGATTGCCTTCGCCGGCCTCCTTCGCCTGTTTGATCAGATCCTGGATCCAGGTGTAGAGCGCGCCCGCCTGCCGCGTGCTGTCGAGTACGTTGGCGCCGGAATCACGCAGTGGCTCGAAGTACATCGAGGCCTGCGCGGCAAATCCCGCGGTCGCGTATTCGTCGGGCGAAACAAGTCCGAGCGATGCCCGCACGAGGAGGGTGCTGAGCGAGAGCGGGTTGAGGCGGTTCACCAGCGCGAGGTTGAGGTTCTCGACGCGTGGCGCGAGACCGCGATAGCGCCGGCGCAGTTCC
>Ga0210398_10002961_pt1 | contig 16365 bp, 13 predicted proteins | sample IncBWC4OmetaG_FD_161047 | JGI IMG/M metagenome (GOLD analysis project Ga0210398, IMG submission 161047) | Forest soil microbial communities from Barre Woods Harvard Forest LTER site, Petersham, Massachusetts, United States - Inc-BW-C-4-O | ecosystem: Environmental > Terrestrial > Soil >... | reverse complement strand
AACGTCCCGCAGCACTGGATGCCGAACGATGCCAACAGCTCGACCGGCACAAACTTCGTGACGCTTCGTTCGGGCTCATTCGGTGGCTCGCTGTACGTCGAGTCGACCGTGATGTCGCTCGGCTCGTGGGGCGCCGAGGGCTTGAATTCGGACACGAACTATGTCTCGAGTGTGCTGTGCCCGGCATCGGATCCGCCGGACAACATCTACAAGCGCGGCTGCTTGTACGTGTTCGGCAGCATCATTCAGAACCTGCGTGAGACGGTGAACTCGGGTTCCGGCGGTGTGGCCGGGTACGGGTACGCCAAGCGCTATCAGTACGACATCTGCGCGGTGAAAAATCCGCTGCCATACTTCCCGACGACGGGCCGGTTGGTGTTGAACAAGTACTACGAGCACGACCCGAACCACTTCAGTGTCTCGGCTTTGTATAGCGCGCTCGCCTTGCCGTAGGGATTTGTCAGGACGAATCACAGAGCCCGGGCAGCGATGCCCGGGCTCTGTGCATCCGGGGCTGCGCCCCGTCATATTGCCTTTGCGCGCATGTTGCGGATCGCTGTGCTGACGATCTCGGACGCCGGATCACGCGGCGAGCGCGAGGATACCTCGGGTAACGCAATCGCGGCCTGGGCCGCCTCGCGTGGCGCCGTCGTGGCCGCGCGGGCCATTGTGCCGGATGCGTCGGCCGCGATCGCGGCGCAACTCGTCGCCTGGTGTGACGCGGACACGTCTGACGTGGTGTTGACCACGGGGGGCACAGGATTGAGCCACACGGACGTGACGCCGGAAGCGACGCGCGCGGTCCTCGATCGCGAGGCGCCGGGGATCGCCGAGCGCATTCGAGGATTGAGCCTCGAGCGTTTCCCGCGCGCGGCGCTGTCTCGTGGCTTGGCCGGGCTCAGGCGGCGAACGCTGATCGTGAACCTGCCCGGGTCGCCGGGTGGCGTACGCGATGGTCTCGCGGCCCTCGACCCGATACTCGATCATGCCGTGGACATCATCCGCGGCCGGGCCACGGATCATTCATGAAGATCCTGCTGACGCTGACTGATGTCGAACCCGCGGTGCGCTTGAATGCGCTGCTCGAGCAGTCGGGCGTCGAGACCGAGGTCGTCTCGCCGCTCGATGACGTTCGCTCGAGTATTCGCCGCTTCAAGCCGGACATCTTGGTCTTATCCGGCGCCTTGCTGGATCCGCAAAGCGTGTCGCTCGTCCGGGAAGAGCTCTGGGAAGGGACGCCGGTCGTGGGCCTCTCCGATGTGGGCGACCCGGAGATGGCCGAGCGGCTCCGGACGTTGGGCTACACCGAGATTTACGTCAAGCCGATCGCGTACGCGGACGTCGTCGCCGGTCTGCGTCGCCTGGCCGACCGGCGTGCGCTGGCCGTCGCGACCGGCCTGTATGGCGACTCGCCGGGCATCCGCGAGGTGCTGGTCAAGGTCGAGCAGATGGCGCCGGTGTCGAGCACCGTCTTAATAGAAGGGGAGAGCGGCACCGGGAAGGAGTTGGTCGCCCGCGCGATGCATCAATTGAGCCGGCGCCGAGGGAAGCCTTTTATCGCGGTGAATGTGGGTGCCTTGCCCGAGACGCTGGTCGAAAGTGAGCTCTTCGGACATGAGAAGGGGGCGTTCACCGGAGCGGCCGAGCGTCGCATTGGCCGGTTCGAGCTCGCCGACACTGGCACGCTTTTTCTGGACGAGGTGGGAGAGATCCCGCCCAGCACGCAGGTCAAGCTGCTGCGCGTGCTCGAGGAGCGCGAGCTGACGCGGGTCGGGGGCACGCAGCCGATCAAGGTCGACGTGCGGGTGATCGCGGCCACGAATCGGCCGCTGCGCGATGCGGTGGAGCAGGGGACGTTTCGCTCCGATCTCTACTATCGGCTCAACGTGCTCGAGATCTACTTGCCGCCGCTGCGCGAGCGGAAGGAAGACATTCCCATCCTGGTGCGGCGGTTCATCCAGGAGTTCTCGGCGCAACACGATCGGCCATTCCACGGGATCTCATCGGACGCGATGCAGGTGCTGGTCGACTATCCGTGGCCGGGCAATGTGCGGGAGTTGCGCAATCTCGTCGAGAGCATGGTGGTGCTCTCGCCGGGACACGAGATCGGGCCGACCGATATACCGAGACAATTTCGCGACGCGAGCGCGCGCTTTCTTCCGGTGCCGGTGGGGCCGCTCCTGCGGGGGCGTGACGGCGTCGACGGGCGCGAGATGGAGTTCATCGTGCGGAGCCTCGTGGAGCTCAAGCTCCAGGTCGAGGAGTTGCGCCGGCGGATTGACGCTGAGCGTGCGTCGCCGGGGTGGGTGGGCGAGCTGCAGCCGGTCGGCGGCGCTGGCGGGTTGCCGCCGGCGGGGCTGCCCGCAGGGATCGAGCCGCGCGATTCCGCGCCAGTGCCTAATATCGTGACAATCAACCCTGGGATGACGATGGCGCAAATCGAGCGTGCGGCCATCGAGGCGGCATTGAAAGAAACACGTGGAAACCGAAGAAAGGCCGCTGAGATGTTGGGGATCGGCGAGCGTACGTTGTATCGCAAATTGCGAGAGTATCAGATTCCTGACACAGCGATGGTGCTTGATTAAAACGACTTACGTTCGCATATTCGATCGCGCTTTGAAGTAAGCACATCCGTTGGTTGTGGGACACTTCGACCTGCGGGGACGGCGATGTCGTTAGTCGTCCGCGTCACTTTTTCACCGGACACTCGGAACGCCGTTGCCAGGTCCAGCCAACTTGTCCTCTCAACTGTCGAGTTCGCCACTGTCGATTGCAGGCAGCGTGTTGCCGATTCGGCGTGCGGAGGAGTTGTTGGCGACGTTGCCCGGCGTCGTCTCGGCGAAGATCGTGGTCTCGGACGCGGGCACGGTCGACGAGATTCACGTGCTCACGACGTCGGAGTACACGCCCAAGCAAACCGTGCGCAATATCGAGAGCGCGTTGATCGCGCATCTCGGGATGCGCGTCGATCATCGCAAGATTTCGGTCGCCTCTTCGAGCGAGCCGCCCAAGCCGCGCGAGACACCGATCGATCCGGCATTAGTTCAAGCCGTCGCCGAGGATTTAACTCGGCGACGCTTGTATTTCGAGGACGTCGAGGTGCGCCGGTCGCGCTCGCGCGGTGTCACGTGCCGCGTAACGCTGCGGAAGGGCGACTCGTCTTTTGTAGGAGAGGCCGAGGGCGCCGAATCGGAGCGTGCCCGTGTCGACCTCGCTGCTCGCGCGGCTATCAAGGCGATCAGCCAGGCCGAGCGCGGCGAGCGCACGCTCGCATTGGATGGCGCCAAGGTGATTGACGCCTTCGACCGCGCGTTCGTCTTCGTCGGCGTATCCGCCCGCGTGGGGCGCGAGTCCGCGCTCCTCACGGGCAGCTGTGAAATCAAGGAGAGCGCCGAGACGGCGAGTGTGCTCGCCGCGCTTGACGCCACGAATCGATGGATCGCGTACGGGCGGTAGCAATCGCACGGCGTGCGATTGAGAACGGGCGCGGTCTGTGATGGGTGCGTGAGAGGTCAGTGGCACTGCTCGTTCGCACTGTTATGGGAGCGAGCGTGAGACCCTTTTCCCTCTGCCAACCAGTCACGAACGTAGATCAAAACTGAATCCCCCGTTCGCGGACGAGCGGAGCTGAGCGGGCTTACACCCGAAATCCGAGCGGAGCCTACCACGAAGCGCATGAGGCACAAGCCTGCATGCGACTACGACAGGGAGGTGACGCCGAGTGTTGAGTCTCCTGCTCAAGCTATTTTCTAGTTGTTCTGTACTCGCAGGTTGGGAGTAAGTCCGTGAACGGGGGTTCAAACACCTGCGAATGAAACGAACCCCAATTGCAGTTTTCGCAGCGACAAGCAGCATAGTTACTTGTGCCGTCGTTTGGGCGCTCTACCAACTCGCGCCCATCTCGATCGCTGCGAATCCCGTCGTGCTGGGTGAGCTCGTCGTACTCGCCGCGATCGGCGTGATTCTCGATCACACGCGTGTCAAGCTCCAGGGCGGCGCGAACATTACGATTTCCTCCATGGCGCTTGGTACGGCGGCGCTGTTGGTGCCGGACTGGGCCACAGCGTTGGCAGTCGCAGCGTCCAGTGTCGCGACACAAGTGCTTGCCCGCAGATCAGCGCTGAAGGCATTAGTCAACGTAAATGCCACCACTCTGGCCATCGCAGTTGCGATTGCGGTGCATCGGCTCGTCGGTGGCGACTCGCTTCTCTTATTCGCCAACAAATCACCGGTCACAGCACTCTACGCATTCTGGTGGAGAGTTCCGCTATTTGTCATAGTCAGCTTCCTAACGTCGTCGTTAGTAGTCGGTAGTGCGATTGCATTGGCCACCCGAAGCAGTGTCGTTGATGCATGGAAAGCGAATTTTCGCGAATCGCCATCGGTGATGCTAATAAGCATTCCGGCGCTTGCCCTGTGTGCCGGATGCGCGGTCTATCTCGGTCTGCCCGGCGCGATCTTAGTTGCACTCTTACCTGCGGCCTCAATTCGTCGGCTTGTTGAGCAAAACAAGCAGCTGGAAGTGCGCCAGGCTGAACTTGAGCAACAAAAGATTGCTCTAGAGCGGACGCACAAAGAAGTGCTGCAACTCATCGTATTATCAATTGAGGCCCGCGACCCCTACACGTCGGGCCACTCGCAGCGAGTGCAGCACAACGCAATGATCTTTGCTCGCGGTCTCGGATTCGACGACGCGGAAGTGCACAAGATTGGCGTGTCCGGTGTACTCCATGATGTGGGGAAGATGGGAGCTCAGTATGCCCCAATCCTTGCGAAACCTTCAAAGCTGACCGCGGAAGAGCGAGCCATTCTCGAGCGTCATCCTGTTGACGGCGCAAACCTAGTCGGTACGATCACAGAGTTGAGCGACGTTGTCCAAGTCATACGTCACCATCACGAAAATTGGGATGGAAGTGGCTACCCCGATCGTCTTGAGGGTGAGCAGATTCCTCTTCACGCTCGAGTCATTCGAATCGTCGATACTATCGATGCGATGACGACAGTCCGTCCATATCGCGCTGCGCTCGGAGAAGCCGATGTCCGTGCGGAATTGATTAAGTACCGAGGAACGCAGTTCGACCCAACACTTGTCGATGCCCTATTAAAACCGCATATCTGGGCGTCGATCTTCCCTCCGGTAGCACCGAGCGCAGTGGCGCGCGAGTTTACACCGCGGTTTGGTGTGCGTCGAGTAACCGCAGAGACGCTGAAAGTCAGCCGCGGATAGCCCGGCAGGTCGCGCTCATCCTGGTCGAACTGCGATCAGTGAAGATCCCACTAGCACGCTTCCGTGGAGCTCCCCGCGGCCCCGAGCGCGTCCTGGAATAAATCGGTTAAGTAGGCGGGAGGTGCATACCGTTCCCTGCGATGCTCGCGAAGGTAATCTACCAGGATCGTCCGTGCCCGAGTTTCCTGGTTCTGGGCTATCAACGCCCTGCAGAGGGCAAACGCGGTGAAGTCTTGACTTCCAAGCGTCTTCAGGCGTCCGAATTCGTGCTCAAGAGTCAAGATAAGCCTTGTCGGTGGACGCACTCTGTCGCGAGTAATCGCCAACAGCGTAGATACAGCCAAGTGAAACTGTCTAGTCCGGCCGCCGGCTTGGCTGGTCTGAGTGCGCCACTTTCTGAACAGCCGTGCATCGCAGACGCGTATGGCTTCCTTCTTATTGCCAGCGATGAAAGCAATCATGGCTTTGAGCTGCGCGATGCCTATGACGCGATAAGGAAAACGACGCCGATCCTCGGCGTGGACAACTTTATGCAGTAGGTCACGCGCTGAGTCGATGTCTCCTTGCTCGACGAATGTTTCGCTGATCTGAGTGATTGTATGCAGCACGTAGCTGCGGCTATCCATCCACTTCGCTAGCTGCAGAGCTTCACTCAAGGCGCTGCGCGCTTCGTCGAATTGTCCGAGCAATCGCAAGGTCAGCGCATGTCGCCTGAGACTCTGTGCGAGAAAAGTCGCGGATCCGCTGAGACGTGCGTAAGTGACCAAAGCGTCGCCCGCCTGCGCACCCTTTTCGATATTTCCGACATAGGTGTCGTACACCATAGACATCGTCAACCAATCCACCGGCCGAACGGTGACTTCCCCCGCGAGCGAAAGAAGGCGGTGGTGGAAGTGCTTCAGTCGCAGGGGATCATGCAGATTGAACGCACATATCATCGCGCAGATCCCCGCCCTGACACGAGTGCTGGACGCCGCGGACTCGTCGCCCAAACACGCCGACGCCTCAATGAGGAGCGGCTCCACATCCTCGAGCGCGTACATTCGCGCCTCCAACACGTCGATTTGCCACTGCGACCAAGTCGAGCTCCCGATGCGGAGACTTTTCCGCAGCCGGCTCACCTCAGCGGCCGCCCGCGACACTCGCGCCAGATCCCCCACGGCAAGCAGTGCCGGGATGATCTTTTCCTGAACCAGCACGCGCTCCTGGTCGCTCTGGCACCATTCGATAGCATGCCGCCACATCGCAGTCGCTTCATGCGGCAGTCCGAGCTTCAGGAGCCGGTCGCTACACCGTCCGAGCATCGCGATCGCGTCGCGATGCAGGCCCGCCAAGCGATAGTGATTCGCGCAATCCCAGAGCAAGCTCGAATCGTGCGGCGGCTCGAGTTCCGATTGGAGCACGTTCGCGATTTTCCCGTGAGCCAACTGGGCCGTCGTCGAGGTGAGCCGGGCGCAGACCAAATTGGCGAGCGCGCTATGCATGCAGTGTGCGATGCCGTGTTCCCATCGGATGAAGCCTTTTTGTTCCAGGCTGTCCATCCGACTCACGAGCTCCGCCTCCGGGAGCTCCAATAGACGGACCAGTCCACTCGTCGTCGCATGCTGTCCAAGCATCGCGATAGTCTGAAGAACGAGCAGCTCGCTCTCGCCAAGGGCGCCAATGCGCTCGTGCAGCGCGGACTCGATCGACGGTGGTACGGGATGTCGATGTCCGCAACTTTCCCAGTAACGAGCCAACTCGTGTATGAGTTGTGGAGAGCCACCCGCCATCTCGAGGTAGAGAGATTCCAGATCCGTACTGAGCCCACTGTGGTGTGCCGACGTCAGGAGGCGCAACAACTCGGTAGACTCCGTCCGGGTGAGCGGGTCCAGCGCGTGCGACCGCAAGCCTCGATCAAGGGTCGCGAGCCGTGCCGCTGGCCCGGAGAGATCTCGCGCAGTCATGAGCACCAGCAACGACCTGGAGTGGCTGGCCGCGACGATGTCCGCAACAATTTCGATCGACTGTTCGTCGGCTTGATCAATATCATCGATCACCACGAGAAGACTGATCTCGTGCGTGACCGCCGCAATGACATCCAGTATCGAACGCTTGATCGCCGCATAGATGAATGACGGCGCATCCCGGCCATCATACGCGACAGGCATCTCGAGAGATTCCCCCGTCAATCGTCGCAAGTACTGCAGGGAGGCCGGCGAACACCCAATGGCGCCAGGAAGGCGTTGAATCACCGATACGACTTTCGTCAGCACCGACAACGGGCATCGGGATTCACTCGGCAAACATTCCGCATGCACGACATGGACGCCTTCAAGCGCCGCGGTGCGGCTGATCTCTTCAATGAGACGAGTCTTCCCCAGCCCCGCACCACCTTTGACGAGATATCCACCACCCGCACTTCGTCGCATCTGCCGAACCATTGAGGTGATTGCGGCGATCGCGGACTCGCGACCAACGAGAGGCGACTCAGCAGGCGTAAACCGGTCGGAGATGCGTTGCCGCAAGAGCGCGCTCGGCAATCCGACACTGCACGCATCAGCGGCGAGATCCTTCTTATATCGCTCCAGCAGACGTACAGCCCCGATCTTGTTGCCTCCCATCGCTCGGGCCTCTGCAAGGCCAAGCGTGGCTTCTTCGTTCAACGGATCGATTGCCAGACAGCGAAGCGCGGCCACTTCCACTTCGAGCCAACGCCCATTTTGTCGCCGCACTCCGATCGAGGCCACAAGGGCTTTGCAAATCTGGAGATTGACCTGGTCCCGAAGCTCCTGGAGCCAACGATCGAATGTCTGAGATACGCCCGGGAAGTAGCCGGGCAAGAATTCTCGCAATAGCGGGCCAACGTCCCGTTGACAGCTCGCAATGGCATCGCGGTAGTCGATGCTGACGTCCTCGGCCATTAACCCAATGCTCGCGTCATTCGTCACAAGCTGGATGCCGGCGCGCTTCAACGCGTAGATCGTCTGACGCAATCGATGCCGAGCATCGGCGTCAGGGATGTCTGGCCACAACAGTGATTGGACTGCAGAGCGGGGGAGCAGTTTGCCCGCCTCCACGACTAGTCGTAGCGACGCCGCAAATAACATGTGCGATCCTGGGTCGATTCTGTGCCCAGCGACTTCTACCGCGCAATCACCCATAGACCGCAGCGCTACGACCATTCCAATACTCCTCACCTGGGTTACGACAACGCTGTCGGTCACCGTCAGCGAAGTGTCAGAAATCGAGAACGGTGAAAATAGCAACGTTTGAGCGCATTTCCGCCGTTCAGGATGTGCACAGCAACCCAGTAGCGCTCCTGAGTTAAGTCAGAAGCGGGCGCCACGACCGTTATCTCAGGACCTAAAGGTCCGCTGGAGCAGCGGCGAAGGTGCCGATGCCGCTGTCCGAGCGTACACGGCACAAGTGAACACGGTTAGTTGGCACCGTTACGATGATTGTCACAGCCGCGATAAGCCGTTACTGCAACGGCCTGCGATGAAACGATGATAGCGCGTGTGACGGCACGAGCGGACGGTCGTGCGCGTGCGGCTAACGGTCGCCGCGAATCTCGATCAGCCGCTCAACGCCGATCCCCTCGGCCTCGGCCTGGAAATTCACGAGGACGCGATGGCGCATCACCGCAAGGGCAACTGCGCGCACGTCATCGATGTCCGGGATCGCCCGGCCATCCATCGCAGCGCGCGCCTTTGCGCCGAGAACCAAGTACTGAGAAGCACGGGGCCCCGCGCCGTAGCTCACGTACTTCTTGACGTCGGCCGTGGCCTCGGCCGCAGCAGGCCGCGTGGAGCGCGCGAGCCGAACGGCGTATTGGACGACCGTAGGCGGAGCCGGGAGACGACGAACGAGGTGCTGCAGCTCGGCGAGCTGCGTACCGCGCAAGACTGGAGTGATCGTCGTGGTGACGTCGCTCGTTGTCGTGGCGACGATCGCCTCCTCTTCATCCTTTGTCGGATAATCGACACGCAACTCGAACATAAAGCGGTCGAGCTGCGCCTCAGGCAAAGGATAGGTGCCTTCCTGCTCGATCGGATTCTGCGTGGCAAGCACAAAAAATGGCGATGGCAAATTCCGCGTCTTCCCCGCCGTCGTCACCGCGTGCTCCTGCATCGCCTGCAGCAATGCCGCCTGCGTCTTCGGCGGCGCGCGGTTGATCTCGTCCGCCAAGACGACGTTGGCGAACACCGGACCCTCGAGGAACGTAAACTCGCGATGCCGCGTCGCCGGATCCTCCTCCATCACTTCCGTCCCGGTGATATCGCTCGGCATGAGATCCGGCGTAAACTGCACACGATTGAACGTGAGCTCGAGCGCCTGCGCGACGGTCTGCACCATCAACGTCTTGGCGAGTCCCGGCACGCCGACCAGCAACGCATGCCCACCCGCGAGCAACGCGGCGACGAGATTGTCGACGACCTCGCGCTGGCCGACGATGCGTCGGCCAATCTGCTCGACTAACGCTCGACGCCCAACCGCGAGCCGGTCGAGCAACTCGAGGTCGTGATCATCGGGCTTCGAACGCGTGTCACGGGCAACCGCGGGAGGCGTGGCCATGGCACCAAAGATCGACCCGGGGGCCGACCTAAGGGAAGGGCGACGGCGCTACGGCAGCGCGAATACGGCTCGCGCGGTGCTCGGATAATTGGTGCTCGTCAGCGTGGCCACAGCGACGAGCGAGCCATGAATCGCCGGATGCTTCCACGTCGCATCGTAGGAGAGCGACTCATGCGCATCGAGCGGCTTGTTGCGCAGTGACTGCGTGAACATCTGCCCCGTACTCCAGCGCCACACCTCGCCACCCGCCGCGTCGTACACCACGACGTCGTACGTCTGACCACTCGGAAACGTCAACTCGACCTTCCGCGCCCCGGGATTCGTCACCGTCAGGTCGAACTTCACCTGGTCCCCATCAACCGCCACACCCAACGCCGATGTCAACGTGATCGGCACCTTTCGACTCGGCGCCGCGCGCGAAGACAAACGCCCAGCGGACACGTTTGGTGTGACAGACCCCGTCGTCAACGAAGGCGCCGCCGTCAAATGCGTTCGGGTGACACCGATATACGCGATCGCGCCAGCGACCAAAACGAATTGAACGAGGCGGGCGTTCATGAGTGCAAGTAGCACAAGTGCGACGGAGGAAACAACATCTGAGGAGGCGGGGTCAGCAGAAAATCACGAATATTTCGGAAGCGAACTTATCAACACTTGCGTAAATCGTCAAGACACATTACACGCCGTAAGTCATAACACAACGCATACTTGCCGTGCAACCCCGAAAGGTCTTCGGCATGCATTCGGCTGTCGAGCCCGGTTTGCTTGCGAAAGATTTCACAAGCCGGTACTTTCCTGCGCGCCATGGGGCGGGACGGCGCTTCCGCAAAGGGCGGCCGAGTAAAGGGAACGTCGCCGGCCGCGCTCGCCGGCGCGGGCTTCGAACTGGCCGGCTGCATCCTGCTTGGGCTCTTCGCTGGACAATGGGTCGACAAAAGGCTCGGCACCGCACCGTGGCTCCTGATCCTCGGCGTCTTCGCGGGCGCCGCGGCGGGTTTCTTCAACATGTATCGCATCCTCACGACGGCTGAGCGACGCACGAAGTCACACGACGACGCGAGGACGTCGTCGCCCCCGCCACCATCACAACCATCATGAGCGTCGACATGACCGCGGGACGTCGCCAGAGTCCGATTGCGACGTCACTCGTCGCGCTCGCGCTCGGCGCCGTCGTCATCATGGCGCTCGCCGCACTGCTCGATGCGACCGTTTTTCCCTCGCCCGCCGCGCGCCGCGCGGTCCAAATCAGCGCGGCCATCGCCTACGCCACCCAGCTCGCTGGCTTCGCGATGCTCTCGCGCCTCCGCCGATGGAACGTGATGGCCGCCTGGGGCCTCTCCGCGCTCTTGCGTTTTGCGGCACTCGCCGCTTACGCCCTCTCACTCAAAGCACTCGCGCTTCCAGCCGAACCCGCCCTGATCAGTTTAGTGACGTTCTTCTTCGTGACGACTCTCGCCGAACCATGGCTCCTTCGATCATAAAGTCTGTTCTGCTCGGCCTTCTGCTCGCCGCCCCCCTGCAGGGTCAGGAGGCACAGGCACCAAAGGTCGACATCATCACCCCCCACATCACCGACTCGCACGAGCTCGACGTCCCCTGCCTCGAGCCTGGGCTCGTCTGTCGGGTCGATCTCCCGCGTTGGCAGCCCGTTCATGTGGGCTCCGTCACACTCGACCTCTCGCCGACGAAGCACGTCGTCATGCTCATCGTCGCCGCGCTGCTCTGCACCCTGACCCTGCTGTCAGCGGCCGCCTGGCACCGGCGCCATCTGAACGACCCGGCCGCCCCCAGAGGATTCGCGGCCGGGATCGAGGCGATGGTCCTCTACCTTAGACAGACCGTCGTACTCCCCAATGTCGGCCCCCATGGGGATGCCTACACGCCGTTTATCCTGACCCTGTTCTTCTTCATTCTGTTCGCGAACCTGCTCGGGCTCATCCCGTACGGCTCGACCGCGACCGGCAATATCTCCGTGACCGCGGCCCTCGCCCTGATCTCCTTCGTCGTCATCGAGATCTCGGGCATGATCGCGCTCGGCAAGAAATACTGGAGCACGATCTTCTATTGGAATCACGACCTGCCGATCCCGCTCCGCATATTGCTGTTCATTATCATGACGCCGATCGAGATCGTGTCCAAGCTCACGAAACCGTTCGCGCTCACGATCCGTCTCTTCGCCAACATGACGGCCGGTCACGTCGTCCTGCTCGTGCTCATTGGCCTGATCTTCACGTTCCACAACCCGTGGATTACCGCCGGCCCGGTGTTCCTGGGCGTGGCGATCTCGCTCCTCGAATTGTTCGTCGCCTTCCTGCAAGCGTTCGTGTTCTCGCTCCTTACCGCGGTGTTCATCGGCCAGATTCGACAAGCCGCCCACTGACGGCCGCTCCCGTCAGATGAGCGTCGTAGCCGGCCGGACGGCCGGCGAAGCCCATTGAGGCCCGGGCCTCGGTGATGGGCAGCCTCCTCGGATCACGAGAAGGCGGAGCGGATGGGTAGGATTTCTTTCGTTTGGAGAACGTCATGTTCCACCACGTACTGCCGCTTCTGCTTCAAGCCGCCGGCTCGTTCTCGAAAGAGTACGAAGGCGCATGGGCCATGCTCGGCGCCGGCATCGGCGCTGGTCTGGCCGTCATCGGCGCCGGCATCGGCATCGGCCGCATCGGCGGTCAGGTCGCCGATGGAATGGCGCGCCAGCCCGAGCTCGCCGGCACCATTCAAACCGGTGGGTTGATCCTCGCGGCGCTGATCGAAGGCGTCGCCCTGTTCGCCGTCGTTATCGCATTCTTGATCCAAGGTCGCTTCTAACCAATAGAGGGTGAACGGGCCCGGGCCCGCTCACCTGTTTGGAGATCGCTCGTCATGCATGCTGTGATCCTTCTGCAACAAAATCCCGAGACTGGCGGTGGGAACATCTTGACCCCGAACGGCGGGCTCATGGTGTGGACCATCGTCATCTTCCTGATCCTGCTCGTCGTGCTGTCGCGCTACGCCTTCAAGCCCATCACCGCCGCCGTCCAGGCGCGCGAGAAAGCGCTCGAAGATGCCATCGAAGGCGCCAAGCGCGATCGCGACGAAGCCGCGAAGCTCCTCGACGAACAGCGGCGCCATCTCGAAGCCTCCCGCGACGAGGGCCAAAAAATCGTCGCGGCCGCCCGCGCCGCCGCCGAGGAGGTCCGCTTGGGACTGCTCGAAGCGGCCCGTACGCAGCAGCAAGAGATCCTCGAGCGGGCGAAGCAAGAGATCAGCCGGGAGCGCGATGACGCCATCGCCGATCTCCGCCGCGAAGCCATCGACCTCGCGATCCTCGGCGCCAGCAAGGTCATCGAGAAGAACCTCGATGACAAATCGAACCGCGACTTGATCGAGAAGTTCCTGACGTCGCTCGACGCCAACTCGATCACCCGCTGATGCGCGCCGCGACCGTCCCTCGGAATTACGCGGAGACCCTGCTCGCGCTCGCCATTCGCGCGCAGGATGCGCCGGGGTGGGGCACGATGATCACCGATGTCGCGAACGCCGTGCGCCGCGACCAGACGCTGCGGCGATTTCTCGAGTCGCCGAAGATCGCGCCGCGCCTCAAGAAACAGATTCTGGCGAAAGCCCTCGCCGATCGCGTCCCGCGCATCTTCCTGCGCTACCTCGAGTTGCTGATCGACAACCGCCGGCAAACACTGATCCCCCAGATCGCGGTCGCCTACACCGATCTCCTCGAAGAGCGCGAAGGGCGCGTGCACGCCGATGTCACCGTCGCACGCACGGTCGATGCCGATGGCGAAGGGGCCATCGCGCGCAACCTGAGCCGCGCACTGGGCAAGACTGTCGTCCCGCACGTCTCCGTCGATCCGGCGATCCTGGGCGGCCTCGTCGTCCGCGTCGGCGACACAGTCATCGACGGCTCCGTCCGCCGACGCCTCGCACTCCTCCGTCGCCGCCTGACCGCGGGCAGCGCCACGGCGGATCGAGCCTAACGCTTACACCCCGCTGACGACCCGGCGTCGCCGTAGCCGCGCTGCCTTCGTTCTCGCGCTCGGCGCTATCGTCGCCGGGACGCCCGGTCGAGATCGTCTCGGAGCCCAGGCGACCACGCCACCGTCGGGCGACACCATTGGGTACTGGCAACAACACGTCGCCTACCGCATCGTCGCACGGCTCGATGAGAATGCCGCGACGGTGCACGCGTCCGGGACGCTCGTGTACACGAACAACTCGCCCGATACGCTGCGCGAGTTGTTTTTTCATCAGTATCTGAACGCCTTCCGGCCTGGATCCGCGTGGAGTGCGGTCGACACGCGCGAAGGCCGCGTGCGGTTCCAGAACTTGTCGGATCCCCACTACGGCTACGAGCGCTTCACCGCACCACCAACGATCAACGGGACCCCCGTAGCGCCTGAATATCCCGGCGCACCCGATTCCACGGTAGCGCACTTCGCGCTGCCACATCCATTGGCCCCCGGAGATTCGTGCGTCATCACGCTGCGTTGGGATGCGAGGCCTTCGACGGTCCTGAGACGACAGGGGCGACGCGGACGCAGCTACGACTTCGCGCAATGGTTTCCGAAGGTCGCCGTCTATGATCGACACGGTTGGGAAGCACCCGCGTTCACTCCCGCGGGAGAGCTCTATGGCGAATTCGGGACCTACGACGTCACCCTCGTCTTGCGCGATGACCAAATCGTTGCGGCGACCGGCGTCGTCGTCGCCGGGGACCCTGGGTGGACGCACCGTCCAACGTCAGGCACCGGCGACGAGCCGGGATGGCGCACGGTCAGGTTTCGGGCGAACAATGTACACCACTTCGCCTGGACGACGTCACCCGATTACCGCTACGAAGGCGGCGACTATGTCACACCGGCGGGGACGGTCGCCGTCCACGTCCTGTATCGCCCAGGGGACGAAGCCACCTGGGGACGTGGCATCGCCGTCCGACGGACCGAGCAAGCGCTCGCGTGGTTGGAGAGTGTCTACGGCCCGTACGCGTACCCGCAGCTCACGAACGTCCACCGCCTCGAAGGCGGCGGCACCGAGTTCCCCATGATGATCATGGACGGCTCGGCCTCCCAAGGGCTGATCCTCCACGAGGCCGGACACCAATACACGTACGCGATGCTCGCCAACAATGAGTACGCCTCGGCCTGGATGGACGAAGGTCTCTCCGACTACCAGACGGGATGGGCCGAGCGACTGACGCGCGCCGATCGGCATCAGGCTCCAGGGGAGCTCCAGATCCCGATCTCGCAGGAAGGCATCGCTTCGCCACGCGCTCGCGGATACCGCGCCCTCGCCGTCACGCCACTGCCCGCCGAACGCGAGGACATCCGGCTCGACAGTCTCGACATCGTGCACCGCGACCAACCCGTCGGGTGGTCCGCGAACCAGTTCAGCGAGTTCGGCATCTACAATGCCATGGTGTATGGTCGTGCGGTCCGCATGTATGGAGCGCTCCGGGACATACTGGGCGAGACGGCGTGGCGCTTGCTTCTCCGCGGCTACTACGCGCGCTGGAAGTTCAAGCACGTCGACGAGATGGCGTTTCGCACCGAAGCCGAACGCGCCGCGGGACGCGACTTGAGTTGGTTCTTCGACCAATGGCTGCGCAAGGTCGGCCTCGTCGAGTACGCCCTCGGCGGCTGGACCGCCGCTCCGGATGGCGATGGGTGGACGAGCAACGTCACCGTTGTTCGCCGCGGGCCATATCTGCATCCGATGCCAGTTGGCATCAGAACGTCAGACGGGTGGACGTTCGGACGGTCGGAGCCGCTGCGCGATCCGGATACCGTGCATGTGCGGACCCGATTGAAGCCGCTGGAGGTTCGGCTCGACCCCGATCACCTGACGGAAGACTGGTGGCCATTCGACAACGGCGAGGTCACCGTCCCATGGTTCGACAGCCGAACGGCGCGCGTGACCTTCGACTGGCCGCTCCTCGACCAGTGGCGCGAAGAGCGCTTCGTGACCGCCATCCTCCCGTACGCATGGTACAGCGATCCGGGTCACCTGACGCCGGCCGTGCGCATGCGCCTCAACTATCAGGGATGGCTCGACCGACTGACGATCGGCCTCGCCGCGCCGACCGGGCCGAATGTCCCCGGGCGGTCGCACGTGCAAGGATGGTTCACGCTGAACGACCCCGCGGTCAGCGCCAAGGTGTCGCCCCAGATCAGCGTCAGCGACTGGGACCTCGACGGGATCGACAAGTTCGTGCTCCAGCGCACGTGGAACGCGAGCCCGTTCGTCTACGCGAATGGACCACAACGGACGATCGCCCTGGCATTCACCTCGACCATCCCGTACGACTTCGTGTTCGTCGACCCCACGCGCTGGGAGCGCCATTCGGTCCTCTCGCTCTCGGGCACGGGCTCGATCCGCGGGCCCGCGCCGGATTCGACGCGCGTCGACGCGTTCCTCGACGCCGGGTTCGTCAGCGGCACCAACGCGACGCGAGGCTACATTCGCGCGGACGCCACCGCGAAGCGCGTCTGGTCGACGCCGGATGGCGCCCACACGATCGGCATTCGGGGATTCGCGAGCTACGATGCCCGCGCACCGATCGAGCGCGCGGTGTTCCTCTCGGCGGTTGA
>Ga0210398_10002960_pt1 | contig 16368 bp, 12 predicted proteins | sample IncBWC4OmetaG_FD_161047 | JGI IMG/M metagenome (GOLD analysis project Ga0210398, IMG submission 161047) | Forest soil microbial communities from Barre Woods Harvard Forest LTER site, Petersham, Massachusetts, United States - Inc-BW-C-4-O | ecosystem: Environmental > Terrestrial > Soil >... | reverse complement strand
GCTGCGCGTCGCAGGTGCATTCGATGGATTTGAGCTCGCCGTACGCACCGTGCTCGGCCAGCAAGTCTCGGTGAAAGGCGCGAGCACCCTTGCCGGACGCTGGGCACAAGCTTTCGGCGATCCCATCGCGACTCCTTATCCGGAACTCAGTCGATTGAGTCCTAATGCTGAGCGCATGGCGGACATTCCCGCCGAGCAAGTCGCCGCACTGGGCATGGTCGGCGCCCGTGCCCGTTGTTTGGTCGGCCTTGCCGCGGCGGTTGCCCAGCGCCGGATCGCGCTGAGCTATGCGGCAAACGTGGAAGAGCAGATCGACGGTTTGATGCGTTTGCCCGGCATCGGACATTGGACGGCAAATTACATCGCCATGCGCGCGCTGCACTGGCCCGACGCTTTTCCGACCGGGGATTTGGTGTTGATGCGGGCCGCAGGGTCGAATCAAAAGCAGTTGCAGCAGCGCTCCGAGGCTTGGCGCCCGTGGCGTGCGTATGCGGCACACTATCTTTGGCAATCATCAGGAGTCGCGCCATGAACGTCTTTTGTTATGTCGATAGTCCCATTGGCCGCTTGATGCTGACTTCCGACGGCACGGCGCTCACGGGGTTGTACATGAACTTGTACCGCAACAAGCCGAGCAAGCTGCCCAGCTTAAGCGATGAATGGATTCAGAATGCGACCATCGATCCGTTGCCGGTTGCTGCGCGTCAGCTGAAAGAATATTTCGCAGGGCAGCGGCGCGAGTTCAATTTGCCCTTGCGGCTGGCGGGCACCGAATTTCAGCAGCGCGTCTGGCTCGAGCTGACGAGAATTCCTTTCGGTGAAACACGCAGCTACGGACAGCTTGCCAAGCGCCTGAACAATCCGAACGGATCGCGGGCGGTGGGACTCGCGAATGGGCGTAATCCGATTGCCATCATCGTTCCGTGTCATCGGGTCATCGGCGCCGACGGTTCGCTGACGGGCTTCGGCGGCGGCATCGAGCGCAAAGAATGGCTGCTGAGCCATGAAGGTCTTCCCGGTACTCGCGAGCTGCCGCTGGGCGATTCGGCCGGCTCGGGGTCGCCGCTTAAATACCGGGCTAGATCAGCGGCAGCATGATGGTAAACACCACCCCGCTGCCATCATCCCGGTTCGCCGCGACCGCCGTACCGCCGTGAAATTCGGCGATGAGCCGCACGATGTATAACCCTAAGCCGAAATGCGGCTTATCGTCGCCGCCCTCACGCTGTTCGAACAACGATTCGAACAGGCGGCCCATCAAGGCTTCGGGGATGAGCGGGCCGTCATTGGCGACTTGCAGACAATAATTCGCCTGCACACGTTCCAAACGCACGGTGATCGCGCCGTCCTTCGGGCAAAAATCCACCGCGTTCTCAATGAGCTTGTCGAGCAGCTGGACCATGAGATCCGGGGCACCGCGCGCAAAGCAGGGATCTTGCGGCGTTTGCAGCGCGAAATGCGCACCGGGAAAGCCATCGCGGTAGGCGGCCACCGCGGAGATCAATAATTCCCGCAGATCGAAATTCACCCGATCGGATTGCTTGATGCTTTCCTCGACCCGCGCTGCCGCGCCCAGCGCGCTCAAAATGGATTGCAGCCGCTGGGTTCCTTCTCGAGCGCGAGTGATATAGCGGCGCTGATCGTCACGCAGGCCTTCTGACTCAAGATTGTCCAGCGAAGAACGCACGATGGTCAGCGGCGTGCGCAACTCATGGGACAGCTTGCCGCCCAAGGTCCGCAGGTATTGCGCATGTTCATTCAAGCGCGCCAGCAGCCGCTCGAATCCGCGCGACAAAGCGCCGATCTCATCCGCGCTCGCCGATTCGGGCATGGTCAGTTGAATTCTGCCGTCGCTGCCCACCGCCGCATCGGCGGCATCGCGCAACCTGCCGATGCGCAAGCTGAGCCAGGTGGCGAAGGCGAACATGATAATGACCGCGGCGGCGGTTGCGATCAGCGTGAGATTGAACAAGCGGCTGAGCGCGCGGTCGCGGAGCGCCAACAGCTGATCTGCCGCCTGCTGCAGAACGACTGCGCCGTGCAAGTGGCCGTCGATCACGATCGGTGCCGCGGCGGTCAAGAGCAATTCGCGGTTGCGGCCGCCCAGCACCCATTGCGCATGCGGATGCCCATTGAGTGCCGAGCTGACACTCTCACCGCTCAAGTGATCGGGCGCCGCCGACAGAGTCGGCATGTCGGAGGTGTCAACGCCCAAAAAATAGCGATACCAAATGGGTTCGGATTCTTCCGTTTCGCTCCGCTTTTTCGAGACCACAGTGCCGGCGGTGCCCAATTTGAGCGCGTTGGCATCGACGACGGTGGCGCTGGTGCCGTCGCCGATAAAGGTCTCGAGCAGCGAGTTGAGACCCGCGGTTGCAAAAAACAGCCTGCCGCCTGCGGCGCTGTCAGCCGCGAAACCGGCTTTCCCCTTGCCGCGCCCGTCGAGTGCCTCGACCCAGAGATGCCGGCCGACAAAGCTCAAGGGTATGCGGGCTTCCAGATGGTAGCCCGCCGCCGTCTGCAGCCAAAATGCCTGAATTCGCGGTTCCGCGACGACTCGATCGAGGCCATCCTCTCCCTTGACCACGCTTTGCGCGGCAATCAGCCCCGGTGCGTCCGTTCCGAAAAAATAAGCCTCCCGTCCGTTGGGTCCGTCCAGTGCCAGATTCACCCGATCGAAGCGATCCGCCTCGGGCCGCACGTTGATGGGCTCTGGGTCGAAATGCGAGTCGTGAACTTCGATGAATAGGTACAGAAAGCCCTCGGTCGAGCCGGCCTGAAGGCGCGCGTGATACCCGGTCGTGGTGGGCAGCAGCGTCGGCTCGGCCGGAACATCCCAGTCTTCTCGATAGCCGTCGAGCAGCGGCTGCGTCACCAAAGGATAAACATAGAGGTCCCCCGCGCCGGCCGAAAATGGCTGAGTATCCTCGGCATCGTGGAACACGCGTTGTGGCTGGGCGGATAGGGCATTGGCAATGGTGCCGGCGCTCGCCAACAAGGATTGTTCCTGCGAGCTGCGCAGCGCGGTCTCGAGCTCTTTAGCGTATTGGCAACCGGCCCACGGCAACACCAAGGTGGTGAGCGCAACGATCAACAATTGCAGTCGTATGCTCACTCGACCCAGCGATAGCCCATTCCATACACGGTCTGGATGGCGTCGAAAGCGGCATCGACCTGCTGAAACTTGCGCCGCACCCGCTTGATATGCGAGGTGATGGTGTTGTCGTCCAATACCACATTCGCGGCGTCCATCAATTGCTGGCGGTTTTTCACATGGCCCGGATTTTTCGCCAAGGCATGCACGATCCAAAACTCCGTCAGCGACAGCGTGACCGGCAGGGCGTTCCACGTGGTTTGCATCTTCTCGCCGTCGATCGATAACGCCCCGCGCCGCACGATTTCAGCGGCATTGTCGGGGCGGCGCAGAGCATCAATGCGTCTGAACAGGGCCGCGACGCGAGCGGCCAAGTGCGGCAGGCTGACGTCCTTGGTGAGAAAGTCATCGGCGCCCAACCGTAAACCCGACACCGCATCCAACTCGCTGTCCCTGGCAGTCAGAAAAATGATCGGCAATTCCGCGGACAGCGCGCGCAGATCGCGGCACAGATCGAAGCCGCCCTCGGCCTCGTCCTCGAGCGAGATGTCGATGATGGCAAGGTCGGGCAGGCGCGTGTTGAATGCCTGCATGGCCGTGCGGCGATTGCCATAGGTCTTGATCGAATAGCCGTGACGCGCCAGCGCCGCCGCGTAATTTTCGCGCAAAGCCGGCTCGTCCTCGACGATCGCAATCTGCTTTTTCATCGCTGAATCATAGCTGAACGGCCTCAGGTTCGGCGCCGAAAACCGTTGCCATGATTCGCCAGAATTGGCCCGCGGTTCGCCCGATTCGTGTCTTCAAAAACCAGCGTTTCTGCGCGGACACTGGCCATGAAGCTAAGAGGAGAGCTGACCATGACGACGACAACTCTAGGCCCAAGACATCCCTCCGGATCGTTCTGGTCTGCGCGGCGCGAGGCCTCGTTGAATTGGCTGGCGCTCGGCCTGCTGCTCGCAGCCTGGAATGCCACCGATAATGATGCGGCGGCAAATGCGCGCCCTCGACCGGAAGCGCTGCGCGGGTATTCTTACGTCTCGGTGCGGGCGGCACAGCGGGTGGCGGCGCATGACCGTTAAATCAATTGCTTGCAAAGGTCACAAATCCGTCAACGTACTGTAAAGCTGGATACCTCTAATGGCGGGGCGTCATGCTCGCCATTGAAACTACTAAACAGATACTAATCGTCGATCGGGATGTTGCAGCAGTGGAGCCGCTCCGCCAGAAATTGGGCGAGGCAGGATTCACGGTGAGTGCAATCACCGATAGCTCGGCGGCTGTCACAGCCGTTGCCGAGCGGCCGCCGCATCTGCTCATCATCGATTGGAACGTGCCGGGATTTGCCGCGCTCGACGTGATTCAAAGGCTGCGCAACGCCAGATCGCCGCAAACCATTCGACTGATCATTTTGTCGGACCTGTCCGATGAAGAGCATGTCGTCACCGGCTTGAATCTGGGCGCCGACGACTACATCACCAAGCCGTTTTCATTGCGTGAAGTCGTCGCCCGGGTGTGCGTTCTGCTCCGCAGCCATTCTCATGACACCAGTCACCTGGCCCTGTGCTGCGACGAGCTGGTTCTCGACGCGGCGACCAACCGAGTCACGGTTCGGGGCAAATTGATGAACCTACGCGGCGTGGAATATCGCTTGCTCGAATTTTTGATGGCGCACGCCGGTCGAACATTCAACCGCACCCAGCTCCTGAGCCGCGTTTGGGGCGGCGACACGGAGGTCGACGAGCGCACCGTTGACGTCAACGTGCAGCGGCTACGGAAAATCTTGAGCGAGCGGGGCTATGAGGCCTATATCCAAACGGTGCGGGGCTTCGGCTATCGATTCGCCCCGCCTGCCTATACGGAATGAGCGATTCGTCACGTTTCTATTGTTCCACGTGATGTTCCACGCCTAAGTTCCTTTTTTGTAAGCAAATCTTCTTCCGCAAGTCATCCTTTCGTAATACCAAAACGCGATCTTAGGCGCGTCGGAGGTCATACGGAGGATGAGATATGCAGGAGCGTAACGCCCACTCGCCGATGCGATTGCGAACGGTCTTCATCTCAGATATCCATCTGGGTTTCAAAGGCTGCAGCGCCGAATGGCTGCTCGATTTTCTGCACATCATAGAAACCGACACGCTGATCTTGGTCGGCGACATCATCGATGTGTGGAGCATGCAAAAAAACATGTTCTGGCCGCAATCGCACAATAATGTGTTGCGGACCATCCTGGGCAAGGCCAAACGGGGCACCAAGGTGATCTTCGTCCCCGGGAATCACGACGAGGTGTTCCGCGACTTCGACGGCGCGGTGTTCGGCAATCTCGAAATTCATCGCGAGTACATCCACGAGGGCGCCGACGGCCGGCGCATGCTGGTGCTGCACGGCGACGAATTTGACAGTGTCGTAAAGTGCAGCCCGTGGCTTGCCAAGCTGGGCAGCAATATTTACGACATCCTGCTGGCCGCGAATCCCTATATCAACTGGTTCCGGCGCAAGCTCAATCTGCCGCACTGGTCGCTATCCATGTATCTGAAGCACAAGGCGAAAACCGCCGTGCAATACATCGGCAGCTTCGAAGAAGCCGTGGCACAGGCTGCGCGCAAGCGCGGCGTGGATACGGTGGTTTGCGGCCACATTCACCGTGCCGAGATTCGCGACATCGACGGTATCCGCTACTGCAACGACGGCGACTGGGTGGAGAGCTGCACCTCGCTGGTCGAGGACATGAGCGGCCAGCTGCGTCTGATCGATTGGCCCAAGGTACGCGAGCAAGCACAGCCGGCACCGCTGCCGCTGCCCGTGGGTCAGGCCGCTTAATTTTGGAGTGACGATGAGCGAAGTGAATGTGTTGTGGAGTTCGCCTTGGCTGACGCTGCAAAAGAATTTGGCGGGCAGCCTCGCCGCGGCGGGATCCGTCGCGATCGGTTCGAGCTGCGAAGCGCCGGTTCATGCCAGGGCATTGCCCACCAGCTCCTGGCTGGTGCGCGCGCGCAGCCGCAAGGTGCAGGTGTCCCCATTCGTCCAATAAAATCGATTTAATCGATCCCCCATCGATAATTCGGCCGCCTGGCGCGGCCTTTTCTTTAAACAATTTGCCGCATCACTGACCGCTAATCGTCATGTTGGCGGGGCAGTATCGAGACATTCCTACTTGGGCCGCGGAGAGAACCCCATGAGCAGTCTCGATTTTGATCTGGATAGCCAGATGAGCCACCTTGAATCGGAGTGGCGCCAGGCGTATGAAACCAGCATTGGCGCGCGCGCGGAACTCCAGGCGCTCGCCGCTACCCCCAAGGCCAGCGCAACGGCAATTGCCAAGGCGCAAACCCGCCTCGAGCGCGCGGAAGGGGCGAAAGCACACATCATGGCGAAGATCGAGCGGCTTGAAGACCGCTTGCTGAGCCACGACTGAGGGATGCGTTCAAAGGAGAAGGTATGATCGACGGTTACACAGATCGGGATGCGGCGGCAAATCTTCTCGAGCGCCGCTGGTTCTCGTCGATCACCGCCGCACGGGTTGCGGAAGCAGAATGCGAAGTGCTACGTGAAGTGCTGGAACTGGCTGAAACGGCCTGGAGACGCGCGCGCACCCAACTCGCCGAACTTGAATGTTTGCGCGACGCCTTGGGCGATGAAGTTGCGGCACTCGATGTATGCGAGGATCCAACGCCGGCTTCAACCCTTCCTCGGCCTCGCCGGGTGATGTCGGCGGCGTAAAACCCGGGCAGCCCATAAGAACAACCAGTTAGGCACAACGCGCGGCGCTTTCTGACGCATTGCGACGCAACGCAGCGTGTGAGGGTTGTAGCTGCGACCCAGACATCCCGCGGAATCATTTTCAGTCGAGCCCCCGATTTGGCGTCCATGCAACATAAATTTCACTGAACCGTTATTTAGATCCGCGGAACGGCTGTCAGCATGCGGGCTGTTCACTTGCATTCGCCAGGGATCGCAGGTAGGGCAACGGCTCTTACTATAAATTTCGGAGGGTAAATTAATGAAGACTCAGCTAACTGTTGCAGCTGCTGTGGCCAGCATCCTGCTTGCTGGTGGCGCTGCACGTGCCGCGGCGATTGTGCCGAATACTGGGGATGGCAGCCTCATGTTCTTCGTGACGGACACGAAGACCAATCAAACCTACACGGACGTGTTGACCCAGGATGTCAACGGTTATTTTTCGGTTGCACAAGCGACCGTTCCCGCTCCTACCAACGGCATCGTGAACGTGCTCAACGGGGATGCGAATTTTCAAGTTAACCTGAGCACTGACTCAGTCCTAACGTCATTCTTGACCGCCGCCGGGAGCGACCCTCTCAGTTACGGCATCATCAGCGGCGCTTACTCTGGAGCGCTCGGCTCGGGACAGCGTCCCACCGGCAAGGTGCGCGTTCTAGCAACATCGCTGAGTCAAACCTCTGTTCTGCAGAACGTCGAAACCCAGATCGTCAATGCCATTCCTAGCGGCATTCTGAACGACACCAACTTGCTCAACACCAACTTGGGTGGTGCGAATTCCACGAACCAGGGTGTGTTTGGCACATCGACCAGCGCAGGTGGCACAACGCTGAACCTGTACAACGGCGGCTTGGACATGAGCGGTGTAGCTCCGGGAACAGCTGTGACGTTGTACGGCGTTACCGGCAACGGCTCGGGCAGCGGCACGACCACGGCCTTTAGTCTCGGCACCGCGTTATTCAGCCTTGCCAACGACACTCTGACATTCACGGGCAACGGCGGCAGCACGCCGGTTCCGCTTCCTGCAGCCCTGTGGCTGTTGGGCAGCGGCCTGCTGGGCTTGGCGGGCGTTGGTCGCCGCCGCACGCTCAAAGTTGCCTAGGTTTCGAATCAATTTTAAGGAGTTCAATTCATGCGTAAGATTACTCTCGTGGCGGCCGCCGTCACCGCGGTGCTGGGCACTGCGGTGGCGCAAGCGGATCAGCCCACCATCGCGGCAGTACAAGCGGCTATCACCGCGGGGACTGCTGCTCAATTCTGGATCTCCGGCTCTTCGGCCGCCAAGAACGGCACCAAGGCATTTATCCAGGCGCAAATTTGCGGCGGCGCTTTGACGGCTTTCACGTCTGCCCAACCAGTATCAAATCCGGACTTCAATGCTTGGGCGTGCACGGGCGTGGCCGGCACTCCAAACCCGGGCGTAATCAACGTGATCTATTATCGCGCGGAAGGCGGTTCGGTCGTTGGCGTGTTTCCCATCATCAACAACACCCCCATTTTTTCGCTCGACTTGAGCGCGGCGAATACGACCTGCGTCTTGGCAGGCGCGGGCGCTTATAACTGCCCGGTGGTCGGCACATCGCTCGGCAATGGGCCCAGCGACGGCTGGGGTCCGGGTGGCGTGGTCAAGCACATTTCGGACTTGGGTATTTCTGACTTGGAACCGGATGCGTTCGTCGGCAACAATTCTCCGTATGCCGCAGCTCCTCCGGCTGGCTATGCTGCAGGCACTTTCGGTGCTCCGCATAGCCAGGCGCAGCTCAAGGCAATGCCGCACCAGACGATTTTCCAGCAGACCTTTGGCATCATCGTCAATACCAATTTGGGCACGAATTTGCTCTCCAAGTCGGCCATTGCGAACATTTTGAACGGCAACTATGTCGATTGGTCTAGCGTGCCTGCCTTTGGCGTCGCAGCACCGGGTGCGGGTGTTAAGGCCGCATCGACAACCATCTTTGTCTGCAATCGTGAAGTCGGTTCGGGGACCCGCACCAGTGCCGCAATCTATTTCTTGGGCGACCACTGCGTGACAGGCGCATCCTCCGTCTCAGAAGGCGGAAACGACAACTACGCTACGTCGGATGAGTTGGTGTGCGTGAACAACAATGGTGCCGCCCAAGGCGCGCCCGCGGGCTCAATCGCGATTGGCTATGCCTCGGTGGACAATATCAGCAAGGTCGGCGCCGGAACAGCCAATCCGAACGTGGAGTTCGTCAACATCAATGGCGTGGTGCAGAGCAACTACACCAGCGCTTCAGGGCAAAACGACTATGCCTTCGAGGCGACCGAACAGCCGAATGGGGCGAGCGTGAATCCGTTCGCGGCGGGCTTCAACGGATTCATCGTTCCGAAACTTCAGGCGATTGGTACCGCGCCGCAGAGCGCGCAGGTCAACGCCCTTCCGGGTCAACCTGCCGGCAATATCGCGCAGCTGCCTTTGCAAGTTCAAGGTGTGATCTTCACCACGGATTTCGATCGTGGTGCAGCCGCCGGTAACAGCTGCAATTCGTATGCTGAGATCAATTAATAGTATCTGACGACAAACTCGCGCCGGCTACGAAGCCGGCGCTCCCTAACAGCTGGTCCCTCGCGAGAGGGACCAGCTTTTTACTATGGACGCCCGCATAGTCGCCGACTGAATTAGCGAACAGTGAGCGTTCGAGGTGCAGCGTGATTGTCGATTCTCTTCGCATTTGCGCGCCGCGCGGCCGCGTGCTCACCCGATTGGTGGCCTTGTCTTGGACCCTCTGCGGACTGATGGGATACCTTGCTTGGGCTGACACGCCGCCCGCCACCGCAACGAGCGCCGCGGCGTCACCTGAGGCACTACCGAAGTTTACGGTCAATGAATATCGCGTGATCGGCAACACCGTCTTGAACTCACGTGATATCGAGACCGTGTTGTATCCATTGCTCGGGGCGGACAAGACCTTTCCCGACGTCGAAGCGGCGAGGGCTGCGTTGGAGGCCGCCTATCACAACCGCGGGTTTGGTACGGTGTTCGTCGACATCGTGCCGGGAAATGACCTCGCGGAGGGTTTGGTGCGGCTGCGCGTGACGGAAGGCAAGGTCAATGCCGCCACCATCAGCGGAGCGAAGTACTTTTCTGAAAAGCAAATTCTCGAACAGATTCCCGCCGCTGCACCGGGCTCGGTATTGAGCATACCCGACTTGCAACGGCAATTGGCGGACGTGAATACGCAAACCGCTGACCGTTCGGTGGTCCCTATTCTGCGCGCCGGTCCCATACCTGGCACGGTCGACGTCGCATTCAAGGTCGACGACCACTTGCCCTTGCACGGCAGTGTTGAGCTCAACAATCAAGCGACGCCCGATACGGACGCGCTGCGCGTGAATGCCAGCTTGCAGTACACCAACCTGTTCGCCGACTTGGATGCGATTTCCCTGCAGTACCAGGACACGCCCGAGAAATTCGGCGAAGCCGCCGTCGTCGCCATTAACTATGCATCACGGCCCGTTTTTACAACCTGGCGTCCATCGGCGTATTTCATCGATTCCAATAGCAACGTCACCACCATTGGTACTCTCGGCGTGGTGGGCAAAGGCCAGATCAGCGGCCTGAGGTTGAGCGATATCCTTGAAGCCGACAGCGCCGCAAATCAGGCCGTGGTCTTCGGCGTCGATTACAAGCATTTTCGCCAGACCATCGATCTGGCAGCGGCCGCGGCGCTGGATACGCCCATCACGTATGTCAACGTGAGCATCGCATATAGCGGCAGCTGGCACGAAAACAGCTTGTTTGAAACACTCAACCTGGCCGCGAATTTCGGTCCGCGCGGCCTCGCGCGCATCAATGGCGCGGATGAGTTCGAGAACGATCGGTTTGAATCGCGCGCCAATTATTTTTATGTGCGCGGCGATGGCTCGCTCAGTTGGGGCGCGCCCCTGCATTGGCGTCTGACAGTACGCGCGGCCGGACAATATACACGTGAGCCCTTGGTGACCAACGAGGACTACTCGCTTGCCGGGGTTGATGGAGTTCGCGGCTATCTCGAAGCGGAGGTGCTCGCCGATACCGCGGTCAAGGGAACGGTGCAGCTGCAATCGCCGACGTGGCGGCTGAAGGAGCGCAGCCTCGTGGATGGGTTTGTTTTCTTCGACGATGCGCACGGCAGCATGCTGGATCCGCTTCCCGGAGAGCCGACGCACTTTGATCTGCGAAGCACCGGTGCGGGGCTTGACCTGTTGCCAGGCGGTTCGTACACCAGTTCGGTGGTCTGGGCGCTACCCTTGGTCGATGCCACCAGAACCCGGCGATACGACTCGCGTGTGCTATTTCTGATCCGCGGCAGCTTTTGAGCCTCGTGCCGCTCGCTTGCAATAATCGGCTCTTATAATTTTGCCGATGCACGTATCCGGCAAAAGAACTCGTTTGGAACATTGCATCGCCTGCTCTTGCGCGCTCGTCGTGGCGCTGTCAGGAGATGGGAGCCGCGCGGCGCAGTTGCCGATTCCGTGCTTGGTGCATACCTGCGGCACGACCGGTCCATCGCAGTTCGTTACCTCGGGAAGCGCGACGGCGGTGCAAGCCGGTAATTCCTTGACCGTGCAGCAAAGCAGCAACCAGGCTATTTTGAACTGGTCGTCTTTTAATGTAAGTGCGGATGGCAAGGTGGTTTTCAATCAGCCGACCGCCACGTCCATCGCACTGAACCGCATTTTCGATGTCAATCCCAGTACCGTGTTCGGCTCGGTTTCGGCCAACGGTCAGATTTATCTCATCAATCCCAACGGCTTCGTGTTCGGTTCAACCGCGCAGGTCAACGTATCCGGGCTCATTGCTTCGTCGCTCGGCATTGCCGATTCAACATTCACTTCCGGGCTCTTGGCACCGCAGCTGCTGGCCAATCAAACACCGGCGCTGAGTTCGAACGCCGCGGTGCTGGCGGCAAACGGCACACCGGCGTTTGACAGCAGCGGCAATCCAGTCCTGGGCTCCGTCACCGTGGCGGCGGGTGCGCAAATAACTGCAAACTCCGGCGGCCGCATCATGTTGGCCGCGCCCCTGGTGCAAAACGCAGGCTCAATTCAGGCGCCCGACGGACAAGTCGTGCTCGCCGCCGGACAAAATGTGTATCTACAGGCGAGCAACGACCCGTCGCTGCGCGGCTTGATCGTGGAAGTCGATGGTTCCGGCACCGCCTGGAACCAGCTGACCGGAGCATTGAGCGCCCCGCGCGGCAACATCTCGATGGTCGGCCTCGCCGTCAATCAAGATGGCCGTATTTCGGCCACCACCACGGTCTCCGCAAATGGTTCCGTCTCCCTGGAAGCCGGCGGCGGGAATAAGCCGAATTTTGGCGGGGCGCAGATCAGCTCGAGCCAGGGCGGTACGCTGGAGCTTGGCGCGCAGAGCAGCATCGACATTTTGCCGGAACTCAACGACACGGCCACCGCCGTCGTCGATCAGCCGCAGTTGCCGTCCACCGTCACCCTGTCCGGTCAACAGATACTGATGCACGGCGGCGAGATCACGGCGCCTTCCGGCATATTGAAAATCACGGCATCCGCCAATCCCGGCGCGGGTGTCGTAACCGACGGCAACACCGATGCGCGCATTCGTATCGATGCGGGTACCAGCATCGATGTGTCCGGTAGTACGGCGGAACTGCCCATGTCGGCAAATTTGGTGGCGGTGCAGCTCCGCGGTACTGAGCTGGCCGATGACCCGACTCAGCAAAATGGGGCGCTGCGCGGTCAGACGGTGTATGTGGACGCGCGCGTCGGCACCACCATCGCCGACGTCTCATCGGCGATTCAGGCCGTGCCCATGAACATTGCGCAACGCACCGAGGCGGGCGGGAGCGTCACCATCGAATCCGAAGGCGATGTGGTCGTGCAGCAGGGCGTCAGCATCAATGTGTCGGGCGGTAAAACCGTATATGACGGCGGCATACTGCAGACCACGCAACTCATAGGCGCGAACGGGAACCTGTATGACATCGGCAGTGCGAACCCGTTGGTCACGTACACCGGGGTACTGAATCCCACCTTCACCCAAACTTTCAACAAGTGGGGCGTGCAGGATATCGTCGCCACGCCCGGATTGAGCCACTATGAAGCTGGTTACGTGCAAGGCGCCAACGCCGGCAGCGTAACACTTGCGGCCCCCAGCCTGGTGATGAACGGCACGCTGATCGGCCATGTCGACAATGGCCCTTTTCAACGCACCGCGGCCACGCAGCTTAGCGGCGGGACACTCACCATCGGCTTGAGCGGGGGTCTTCCCGGAGAGACTGGGCCCACCGATTTTCTTTCGCCCTCGGTGGAATTTACCAACACTCCGGTCCCGGTCGTGGTCGATGACAATGTGCCGCTACCGCCTGCCACGCTCGAGCTGCCGGTGGATTATTTGATCAATGGCGGATTCACCAACACAGCGATCTACAGCAATTTTCGCGTGAGTCTGCCGGCCAATCTGCCGTTGCAATTGATTCCTGGCAGTGCATTGACTATTCAGGCGCCGCGCATCGATATTTTTTCCGACATCACGGCGCTCGGCGGCGCTCTTACTTTCCAGAGCGTGCAGACGGTCGGCTCGCAAAGTGCGCTCATTCCCCGCGCCGGCATCAGCATCGGCGACGGCGTGACGCTCGACGTACGGGGTCAGTGGACCAATGATTCGCCGACTCTGAATGCCCTGCCGGGCGTTTCGCCCACATTGCAAAACGGCGGCAGCATTGCGCTTGAACTCACTGTGCCTGGCGGCGAACTGGTTCTGGGCGGCGACGTGTCGTTGCAGGCGAGTGGCGGTGCGTGGATCAACAGCGCCAACCAAATGACCGGCGGCAAAGGCGGTAGCATCGCTTTGCTTGCCGATCCTGCCGGGTCGGCGTTCCAGGTAGGGCCGAACGTGGCGCTGGATGCCTTCGGAGTCGGCACGGCAGCGGGCGGCACGCTGGACTTGTCTGCGCCTCGACTCGCGTTAAGCAATGGCAGCGGCTGGACGACGGTGCAGCGCATCGACGACACCGCGAGCCCGAGCGGGTTCTTTGCAGTTTACGCACCGCTGTTTTCAAATTATGGGTTCTCCAACGTTACCTTAAACGCATCGGGCCTGCAGTCAGTCGCCGGCAGTCCGGCCGACGCGCTCACGGTGGCCGCGGGCACTCAAGTCATCGCGCAAACCCAGTCGCTGCAACTGAATTCCGGCTACCTCACCCGGCCAACGGGAGGCACGGTGGCGTCGTTCGCCCATACCGTGGTCCTGCCCGAAATCGACCGGCCGGCAGAAAGCGTGACGCTGACGGTGCTACCCAATGGCGCGCCGCCAGGCTACGCACCGGTCATCGGCGCGAACAATGTCGGATTGCTCGACTTTCAAATCGGTGCATCGATCACCGTCGATCCGGGCGCAGCCATTACCCTGGCCGGCGTGGGCGGTGTCTCGATGAATGGCACCCTGCGCGCGCCCGGCGGCGCGATTACTTTGGAAACCTTGACACCGAACAATCCCAACCTCGATCCGGGCTATGTCGCAGGGCTCAATGTCGACGTCGGCGCAAACGCCATTCTCGATGTGAGCGGCACGGTGCAGCTCAAGCCCAACGATGCGGGGCTGCGATTGGGCAGCGTTCTGTCCGGCGGTACCATTGACTTGTTCGCGGATCGCGGCTCCGTGGTCACGGAGCCTGGCTCCATGATTGATTTTTCAGGCAGCAGTGCGTTGCTGGATGTTCAGAGCGGGATGGGTACCGGCTCTTACACCCGAGAGACGGTGGCGAGTGCCGGCGGCGCGCTCAACGTGCATGCACCGGAATCGGTTGCACTACTGGGTTCGATGCAGGGATCGGCGGGGGCGGGCCAATTGGGGCAACCCGACGCCGGATCGCTCGACATCGTCTTGTCGCGTTCCGAAAGTTGGTATTCCGTGCCCAGCGGGCTGTTACCTACATTTCCAACCACGCCGCGCATCATCAGCATCGTGTCGAGCACCGCGGGTTCACTACCCTTAGCCGCGCAGTATGGACTGACAATACTCGGAGCGGATCAGCTCCTGCAGTCGGGTATCGATTCATTGCGGCTCGAAGCCGGTAGCGCGCAGTCCATCGATGCCAGCCGCGTAGAGATCGATACCGATGTGCCGCTCAACTTCGTGCGGCAAATAACGTTGGATGCGCCGGTCATTGCGGTGGGCAACGGCTACGATGCTTCGTTAAGTGCCGCGAGCATCGCGATCGGCAATTCACTGTCATTCCAGAGTCCTGCGGCAAGCTCCGGCGACGGTATTTTCAACGCCTCCGCGCAGCACTTGGATTTGTTTGGCTCCGCTGTGTTCAACGGCACGAAATCAGTGACCTTGAGCAGCGCGGGCGACATCTTGTTGCAGGGTGCGGCGGGCGGCGGCGGTCAATTCGCCGGCAGCCTCACGACGGGCGGCGACCTGACCTTGAACGCCGCAAGAATCTACCCCGCGAGCGGCACAGCGTTTTCGATCATCTCCAACGGTACCGGTAACACCATCGCTATCCAGCAAAGCGGCGTGTCGCCCGGTGTTCCTTTGAGTGCCGCCGGTTCGATCATGATTGCCGCGGATAACATCACCAGCACCGGCACGCTGCTTGCGCCATTCGGCGCTATCGACTTGGAGGCAGGAACCGCGCTGACATTGGGGTCGGGCAGCCTCACATCGGTGAGCGCAGATGGTGCGGTGATTCCGTACGGGAACACGCAGCTCGGGGGCAAGCAGTGGGTGTACACGAGTGTGGTCAGTTCACTGCCTGCTCGCCAAGTGACCGTGAACGCTCCTGACGTGACCATCGCCGCGGGAGCCGTGGTGGACCTGCGGGGAGGTGGCGATTTGTATGCCTATGAATGGGTGCCGGGCACCGGGGGTACCTTTGATAGGTTGTCGAACGACACCAGCGCGACGGGCGGCGGCATAGCGGGACTCTATGCCATCGTGCCGTCCATGGTAGGTCAATATGCCCCGTACGATCCGGTCACTTGGGCAGGTTCATCATTGGCGCCCGGTACCAGTGTCTACTTGAGCGGCGGCGGCGGCATCGCCGCCGGGATCTATCCTTTGCTGCCGGCGCGCTACGCACTGCTGCCGGGGGCGCAGCTGGTGCAGGTGGAATCGGGCTTCCAAAACATCATGCCCGGACAATCTGCCAGCCTGCCGAACGGCACTCCGGTCGTCGCGGGTTATTTGACCTTCGGAAACACCGGCAATCACCCCGCGGACTTCACGGCGTTTGCGATCTGGCCCACGAGCTACGCGCATACCATTGCGGGTTATCAAGACAGTTTCGCCTCCACATTTTTTGCGCCCGCTGCGGCCGCCGGCCTGTCCGCGCTGCCGGCCGATGCCGGGCGTCTGTCGATCAGCGTCGGTGCGGGATTGCAAGTGGCTGGCAATGTATTGGCAGCCGCGGCTTCGAGCGGACAAGCGGCCGAGATCGACATCAGCGCCTCGGCGCTGGATGTCACAGCACAGGCGGCCAATCCGCTACCCGGCGCCGTGGACCTGCCGGCGTCGGTGATTCAAGGCTGGAATCCCGGAACGCTGATTCTCG
>Ga0210398_10002958_pt1 | contig 16376 bp, 17 predicted proteins | sample IncBWC4OmetaG_FD_161047 | JGI IMG/M metagenome (GOLD analysis project Ga0210398, IMG submission 161047) | Forest soil microbial communities from Barre Woods Harvard Forest LTER site, Petersham, Massachusetts, United States - Inc-BW-C-4-O | ecosystem: Environmental > Terrestrial > Soil >... | reverse complement strand
CGAAACCGAATGACTTCATCATGGGCAATGGCGGGCAGGCCTTCTGCACCGCCACCGGCCTAAACTCGCCAAGCGGCGGCACCTTCGACTCCGCATGGTTCACCGGAAACACCATCGATGGCCCGACACAGACCGACGAGAACAATTTCTGGATGCACTTTACGAATGGCAGCAGTCTCAGCCCGTTCACCGTCACATTTGCCGAATCCTGCGACTTCAGCCAAAGCGATTGGGCCGGCCGCCTAGCCGCCTATCAGACGAACTGAGAAACTAGCGCCGCGCAACAGCCCAAAGTCCTTACCCCGCACGTCCCCGTTGCACCCAAGCTCGAGAAGCGCTTCAAATGGAACAAGCCCTCCGTCCGGCAATCGGCGGTTGGCGGCCTCTGGATGACAAGCCCCAACATGAAGGCATCCCTGTACCTCAAAAATGGCTTGAAGACCGACCCCCTAACCGTCACGCCCATTCTATATCTCAGTAACGGGGTCCGTTATCCGCTTCCCGCCGTGACATTGGAACCTTCCGGAACAGCCATCGTGGATATCAATCAGGGATTGGCAAGCCAGGGGATTGCGCCTTACGCGCAGCTCTCCGGCTACGCCGAAATCGAATATCAGTGGCCCTGGGCTGCCGCACTCGCAACAATCAGAAACGTCGATCAGGTGAACAGTCTGATCTTCCTCTACACATTGCAACAACCTCCCCAAGACGTGCCGCAAGCCGCCGCTGCCGCAGCAACCACCCCAACCCTGCACAGCTTCGAGGGCTCGTGGTGGAAGCAGGAAAAGAACGTCTCCGGTTTCTTGGCGCTCGCAAACGTTACCGGGGCAGCCGATCACCGCCGCGGTGCGTCTCACGGATAGGGCCGATGCTCAATTGGAGAATTATCAGTTCACAATTTCACCCCACGGAACCAAGTTGCTAACCCTGACCGAGTTGCAGTCCACCGCCAGCGATGTCGGGGGCGTTTATGTGACCCACGATGGACCCGACCGCGCATTGGCCATCAATGGCGGCCTCGTGGACCAATCGGTCGGTTACTCGGCGCACCTGTGGATGTTTCCTTCCCCTCAGTCCGCCTCTACTGCGACAGCACCGGCCGCGCCTCAGGCGCCCCCGGAATATTCGGCCGCACCCCAGGCGCCCTCGGAATATTCTTTCGCGGAACTAGGCCTCATGAGCGGCGCAGCCGACCCCATGATGGCCTTTCCCTCGGGGACAGTATTCACGCCCTATTCGGTCGTCCGCAATATTTCGGACCAGCCTGCAACGGTGACTCCCTCCCTGTGGTGGATGGCAGGCGGTGCGCCGAAGTCAGCACACCTTCCCGCAATCACACTCCCGCCCCACAGAACCGTGGACCTGAACGCCCCGGCCATGCTTGCCGCAGCTGGGTTGAAGGATTTCAACGGCAGCGTTAACCTCATTCTGGACACCAAAGGCCAAGACGGCGCGCTGGCGCTAACGGGCGGGAGCGTGGACCAGAAGTACACCTACGTTTTCGAGGTGATACCCCATGGCATCGGGGCGAGCTCTTCCAAGTCGCTCTGTTACTGGAGCACTGGCAACGGTGACGACACCATGGTGACACTCTGGAACCCGGCGGATGAAGAGCAACAGCTGGTCTTCACGCTCTTCTATTCCGGGGGGCACTATGTGCTGCCCATTCCCCTTGGGCCAAGGGAAACTCGCACCTTCAATATCTCCGAAGTCCTTCACAGCGCAATTCCCGACGCCGAAGGAAACGTTGTGCCAGCCGGCATCTACGAAGGCAGCGCGGAAATCGCCGGCTCGCTGGGAGAGCACCAGCAAATTCTTGTGAGCATGGACGGCGGAGTTTACAACGTCAGGAAAGCGATCTGCGGCGTTACATGCATCAGCTGCAATGGCGTCGTTGGCAGCTCGATTGAGGTCGTCCCCATCGTCATTGGCGCAGGCGCGTCGGCCCAAGAGATCTTCTATGAGCAATGGAATACTGGCGCTGAAATCAACAATAACAGCAATAGTAGCTGGGGCACCTCATCGACGAGCATCGCAACGGTCAACGTTGGTCTCGTGACCGGGGTGAGTCCCGGCTCCTTCACTGTCGGCGCCGAAGATTTGTACTATGAAGCGGCATATATTCCAAGCTTCTGTACACCAGCCCCTGTATGTCCCATAAATGTCCGCGTTGGCGGCTCCGGCGGCGGCAGCGTCACGCCAACGATTCTGCTCGGCGGCCCTAACGGGACGAACATTACAAATAACAGCAGCAACCCGCAGAACGTAGTCGCGGGACAGCAAATTATCCTGTACGGTTCCTATACCCTGCCTTCCGGGGCCTCAAAACCAACCCAATCGTGGACCATCCCGGGAACCAGCTCAAGCCCCGCAACCGCCATCTCCAACTTCACTTGGGCGGCCGACTCTTCCAGCGGCGGCCCCGTACCCTTGTCCACAACTCAGCTCGGCCAGCGGGAGATAACCTACTATTGGACGGTCCCAACCGCCGCAAATACTCCAAACACTGTCACGTTTACACTGAAATATTTGGACAACCAAAATAATCCTCAAACCGCCACTGCTCAGGCTTTCTTAACCGTCGCAGGCGTGACTTCGCCACTTATCTCGACACGCCCGCTAGGAAGCATTCAAATCACCTCCGGCCCTGCCATAGAGGTTGGTGACCCATCAACTACGCCGGGCGTCAGCTTCTCGAAGTCGGCGTACACTCCTCTTGGTTATCCCGGCGTTTTCATATGGGTCCAGGTAATCACGAAGAGTAACGTCGCTTGCGTTTCCAGCAGCGGCACCAAAAACGTTGTGGAAACGCCAGGGCTCGACAACTTGTTTCCGTATTCAACTGCCCCGGGCACCAACGATAGCCCACTCCAGCCACTACCGTCCGTGGACACCCAAGTCACATGGAACTTTGTGGCCCAAATGTATCTTATGTGGAGACCTGGCATTGCAAACGATATTTACGTTCCTATGGGCTCCATGCAATGGCAGTTCTTCGCTGACGGGGTCCAAAACACAACGACACAAACTTGGAGCGTGGCCTCTGATAGCACGTTAAGCACTAACCTGTTTACGCCAGGCAGCGCCTATCCGACGTGGGCCAGCAACCTGCACAACACGCTTACACCTTGCCCCTAAGGAGCTTTCATGAGGAGTTTTTTTGCTTTTTTTCTCTGTGTATCAGCCGCGACTGCTTTCGCCGCGCCCCCGGGCCAGCCTTCGCAACTCCCTTTCTCCATAGTGATTAACACCGAACACGAACCTTTCAAAGCAGGCGCCGAAGTCCTTCTGCAAATCACCCTAACCAACACGTCGAACCGGGAGATTGCTCTCTCGAAGGCTCCGGGCGATCTGCCGCAAGCGGAGTCCGAATATTCGATAAAAGTTCTCGACAGCCAGGGCCGGGAAGTTCCAGACACGGATTACGGACAAAAAATTAAGCAACGGAAAATACTTGTTTCAAGGAGCAGGGTCTCATGGACCCTTGGGCCAGGCGAGTCCTTGAAAGACGGAGCGATAATTAGCAAGCTGTATGACATTAGCCACCCCGGGAAATACACAGTGCAGGTAATGCGCAGCATCCCCCCACAGCTTGGCAAAGGAACCGTTAAGTCGAACATAATCCAAGTCACGGTCACAGAGTAGCTGTATCGCCTATTCATGCATAACCCCTCTCGCAGTATCGCAAGGTTCCCCCGAGGTCTGCGGCTAGCCACTTGCTGTTTGTATCTCTCAACCCAAGCGAATGCCGCTCTTTCCGAGCCACCAGATATTGCGATCTGCTGGAGCAACGCTGCGCTGCAGGGTGTTCAGGATGCGAGGTTGGGGGCGCCAATGGTGTCCCGGGCTTTGGCTATTGTACATACCTGCATGTACGACGCTTGGGCGGCGTATGATGAGCGCGCTGTGGGGACCCAAGTGCGCGAAGCGCTTCGGAGACCGGCCCCCGAGCGAACCGCAGCAAACAAGGAGAAGGCCATCAGCTACGCTGCGTTTCGGGCGCTGGAGGACGTGCTGCCTGTCGACACGGATTCTGTGTACGTCCCGTTGATGAGGCAACTGGGATACGACCCGAACGACCATTCCACGGACATCGAGACGCCAGCCGGGATCGGCAATGTGGCCTGCGCCGCCGTGCTGGAATTCCGCCACCACGACAAATCGAACCAACTTGGCGATCTGGCGCAAGGGCCGTACTCGGATTGGAGCGGCTATGCTGCCGTAAACACTCCTGTACCAGTCCCCGCGCGGGCTGCGCCAACCGACGCGAACCACTGGCAGCCCTTGGCCTATATTAATCCGACAGGCGACTTCATGACGCAACGATTCGTCGGGGCGCAATGGTGTTTCGTCACCCCGTTTGCGCTCTCAAAGGGCGAAGAGTTTCGCGACGCATTGGGCCCGGCACCGGCAGAATTCGGCTCGGCGGAATACCAACAGCAGGCCGACGAATTGATCGCCCTCAGCGCGGGGTTGACCGATCGCCAAAAAATGATTGCGGAATACTGGTCCGATGGCCCGTATACGGAGCAACCTCCGGGGCACTGGTTGCGCTTCGCGCAGTTTATTTCCGCGCGAGATCATCACTCGCTGGACGACGACGTGAAAATGCTCTTCGCGCTCAGCAACGCCATGCTGGACGCGGGAATCGCGGCGTGGGACGCCAAGCGAGCCTATGATTCCGTTCGCCCCATCACGGCAATCTCGCTCCTGTATCGCGGAAAGAAGATCCGCGCATGGGGTGGGCCCGGCAAAGGCACCGTCGAAATGGACGGCTCCCAGTGGCTGCCCTACCAACTAGCGACGTTTCCGACTCCGCCGTTCCCCGACTACGTCTCCGGCCACAGCACCTACAGCGCCGCAGCCGCCCGGATACTCACACTCTGGACCGGTAGCGACCATTTCGGCGAGTCCATCACCTTGCCCGCTGGCAGCTCGAAGATCGAGCCCGGCGTAACGCCAGCAAAACCCGTCACCCTAAAATGGGAAACCTTCACCGAAGCCGCCGACGAGGCCGCAATGTCCCGCCGCTACGGCGGCATCCATTTCGCCCGCGCCGACCTGGCCGGTCGCCAATTAGGCCGCCTGGTAGCCGACAAAGTCTGGTCCAAAGCCCGAGCCTATTTCGACGGCACCGCCAAGCCGCAGCTACTCGAACAAGCCACCGCAAACCGTTAACCCCTCCTCCCCAACCATTCGATCCCCAATTTTCCCCATTCCCTGCATTTCACTTAGCCTGTCGCCACTCCCATGCTATCCTCTCCCGTGTACGTCGATTCTCATCGCCGCAAGTGTACGTTAGCGCCCGCCGCTAACTCCTCTCCCCACACATTCTTAGCAACCCCCCACCCACTAACTCCTTACCCCTCACATTCTTACGAAAATCATAGGGGGGCCCCCCTCCGTTTTTTCCTCACTCTTCACTCACTCTTTTCGCTCTTTGACCAAAGAGTGTTTCGCAACTCGTTTCCCATCAACCGTTTTCACACTCTTTCTCAAAAATGCCGGATGCCTGGGGATCGGACGCGCCAATTCCTAAAGTATTACTTTAACTCTCGGCCCCCGATCCCTTTTCCTGCCGTTGGACAAACGGAATCCCCCCATTTGTTTTCAATGAGTTATGAATTGCCCATTTTCTATCCCCTTTGTTTTGATATTCATCCATGTAATGGGGGGTGGGTAGGGGGTACCCGGTGAGATTCTTAAAGAAACACTTTAACTGTGGCCGGAACTCAAGAAGCATCAACTACTTGCGGAGAGCAAGAGTCGCAGGCTGCGGAACGGGATGTCCTAACCTTTCAACCTTGAACATTCAACCTTCAACCGTCTTTTCAGGATCGCCGCTCCCGGTCATCCGGCGCCGCCGCAATCCCCATCCGCCGGAGCTCATCGGCGTAATACTTTTTGTGCAGGACGTCCCACTCTTCGCTGCCTTCGAGGATTTCTTTCTTCTGCGAGGTGATCCGCTTGGTCACTTCCAATTCAATCTTCTCTTCATCTTTCAGCATCGCCGTCAGAATCTGCACCACCTGCTGCCGGATGGTGTCGCGGTCGTCCACGAATTCCACTTCCTCGCTCGCCACCAGCACGTCGGTAATCTGGTGCGACAATCTCACAATCTTTTCCCGGCTAAGTCTCATCCTTCCTCTTCCCCGTCACTCCGCGCGACCGCGTCCACGGCCGCTGCGAATCCCACCACTTCCCAATTTCTATTCTCTAATTCCCTTCCCCAATGTCGCTTTTCCATTTTCCAACTTCTGATTTCCACTTTCCCGTTCGCACTTTCCATTTTCTACCGAAGGATCAACTTGCGGTCCCTCGCCAATTGCTGCTTCACCTTCTTGTACATCTCCTGGTACGAGACGCCCGTCCGCCGCATTTCATCTTGGTGGTCCAGCAAAATTTGCCGCACTTCGTCATTGATGCGGTCCTCGACCGTAAGCTCTTCCACCATGCGCTGCCGCACGCGGTTCGTCACCGCGTCCCCCGCCTTGGTCTCGATCAAGCCGCCTTCCACCAGCCGTTTTACGACTTCACCGGCCATGTGCGCCACATAATCCCGGACGAGAAGCATCTCAGAGTGTTTCCTTTGCGTAAAAGCAAGAGAGTGAGTTTACTGGCTGCGTGAACAAAGTGCAAGGAACCCCCTCAATTCGTCTTGAAATTTGCCCTCAACCTAGCTCTTGTAGGGGCGTCCGCCGCCGCGGACTGCGCCCCCCGCCCCGACTCGGCAATCCACGCAACTATTGGAGAGGAGACTTACAAAAATAATTCGCGCCTATTTCCCCGCTCGTTGACGCTTTTCGCGGCTTCCTGTACGATGAATTAGTTGGGCGCTTAGCTCAGCGGTTAGAGCGTTCGGTTTACACCCGAAAGGTCGAAGGTTCAAATCCTTCAGTGCCCACCATGTGACGATTCACCCTCAGCGGGGACGTAGTTCAGTTGGTTAGAACGCTGCCCTGTCACGGCAGAGGTCGCGAGTTCGAGTCTCGTCGTCCCCGCCATAACTTTCAATCACTTACAAGCCCTGGTCCCAACGGGTCAGGGGATATTAGGGGACGATAAGCGCAAGACGCGAATTCCAAATTGCTAGTTCGCTGCTTAGCGTCACCTATTGGACCAAGTTCGGTTTGGGTAACAAGCCGGCTGGCAAGAACGCGTCGATCAACTTGTCGTGTGCCACACGCTTGCTCTTCGACGTCGCCTGCAGGTACTTGTTCGTGACGTGGAGGTTGCTGTGCCGCAAGTAGTCGCGGATCGTGAGTTGGTGTTCTCCCATCTCCGCTAGCATCGTTCCCACTGTATGCCGGAACGTATGCCAGCCCACGCCGGTAATGCCAATCCTCTTGAACGCGGGCTGGATCTTCTTTTTCAACACGGCGGCCAGATCGAGGGGCTTGCGACCCTTGAGCCTTTCCGAAGCGAAGACGAAGTCTTCTGGCCGGTTGTAAAGGCTCTGTGATCTCCACTCCAGAAGGCCATCTTTGAGCCCCAGGTGCATCGGCAGCGGCTGAGCCGAAGCCTCCGACTTGGTATCGATGAGGTGCCCTCCCCGACGCCAGTAATAGGAATGTTGGATGTCGAAGGCTCGGTTGTTGAAATCGCAATCCATCCAGCGGAGTGCGCCTAGTTCGCCTCGACGTGTTCCCAGTCCTGCATCTAGGAACACGAGAAGCTGGTCGCGGAACTCGAGCTCGGTCAGAACCAGCGCCACTTGCTCTGCGGTCAATTTCAACGGCGACCTTCGGCGCTTGGAACTGACACGAACTCCCGTGCTTGGCCCTCTCTTTCCTCCACTTCCTACCGGAATGCCGGAGGAGATCGGGTTGTAGCCACAGAACTCCCAACGAACCGCATGGGAAAACAAAGCCGACATCACACACTTGATTTTGGCCTGGGTTCCATTTGCGGCCTCGGTTGCCAGCAGCCACCGCTCGACCTCTACTGTCTTGATCTGGTCCAACTGCATATTTCCCCAGCGGGGCACAATCCAATTCTTTGCGTACATACTGTAGGCGTCTTGCGTGGACAAAGCCTTGCGTGGCAATTCCTCGCGAGAGTAATGCTCCCAAAGAATACTGATTGTCGTTCGCTGAAGGCTTTTGTACTTGCTTCCATTGTTGATGGTTAGTCGTAGAGCGTCCGCTGCCGCAAGCGCGGCAGATTCGTTTGGATATGTCTCCACATCCCCAATCTGCTGCTTGCGGTGTAAGAGCTTCCCGTTGATGTCTTCTTCCCACCACCGGTACACCCATACTGCGGGGCCTTTCTTCCGCTCTTCCAGTTCTACACTTCCGTGTTGGTAACGCGTCCGTTTAAACAAAATTCCTCCTTTGTTTAAACGGTGTCGGCGGACACCGCCAGAATAGTCCGATTCTGGGAAATGATCGACATGTTTCTCGCGCCTCGCCGTGGGTCAGCTCGCCAATTTTCCTAGCCAATCGTTTAGCGTGGACGCACGAAAACGCCAGCGCCTTCCTACCTGAATCGCTGGGATTATTCGCTTACGCGCTTTCGCTCGAAGCGTCCTGGGATGCATTCTCAAAAGCATTGCGGCCTCGGCAACATCTATGAGAGGTTCGAATTTGGTGTCGCTTTTGACCTGCTGCACTTGGTTCTCCCCGTCGGAACTCAGTGTGCGATGAGCCGGTTTGGCATTTGGTAGCAATGGTTCAGAGAGCACAACCTAGACCCTGTACTTTTATCTCTGATTTACGATAGGTGATTCGAGAGCGTTGGACTCATCGGGTTTTTGTCGTTCCAGTTGGAGTTGCGCTTGGGCCTTCGCGACGGTGTGATGAGCATAGTAATTCGGGTCAGCTTTATCCTCCGATCGGTAATCCGCGATGCGCTGGATTACTACTTTAGGATCGTCGCCGCGGGCGAGGGCGCGCTTCGCATAGGCCCAGTCATGTTCGGACTGGCTGAGTGGGCGCGACTCAGACGAAGCTGGCGTCTGCGAATGGTGACGAGGCCGGAAATCACTCTCGATAGGGTCAGTGCGGAGCCGGAAATCCTGGAGATGATAGACGCGCTCCGTGTGTTTCTCCGCTTGTACCTGAAACTCGGTGTCATACTTCCTGTTCAGAAAGCCCGGTAGGCGAAGCACGCGAGTCGAGTCGGTGGCTGCCGGATCGCCTCCGAACTTTCGCGCCATTGCCCGCTGCAGAACCTCCGCTTGCTCAGGCGAAACATTCTCGACTCTCCAGACCACCTGAAACTTGTCCGGGGACGTGTTGACGGTGTAGTTCGGTAAAGGCACGAGATTCGATTGCTGAATCTTTGCCAGGGCAGCCGGGCCGTCATGATCGATATCCAGATAGAGATGTCGGATGGTGTGGATGTCTTCCTTTGTTCGGGTGCGGGCTTCGGGTTTCAGTGCGTTCATCCCGACGTAAATGTCGCACGATTCTTTTTCATTTTTGAAGTGCATCCATTCCTGAAAAGTCGGCTCCACGATTCTTGCCGAGGTCGTGATGCGCTGAATCGTTTCGCCTCGGCTGCGATTGCGTACGAGGACAGCGAGGCGGTCCGACGAATGAAACGTCATTCGGATGTATTCGGCAGCGGAGATGCTCTTTTTGTTTTCCTTTTCTTCAGCCGTCATACTGGTGTCTCCTGTCTCTGGTAAATCGAGCAGTAATCGAAGAGATCGGCGTCAGGGTCGTAGCTGTTGATTTCGAGCACTTCCGAGATGTAGCGGCGTCCGGGCCGGCGTTCGATCTGAATGACGACATGGAGCGAGTCTCCGATATTGCTTTTAATGGCGCGGTACGGCAGCTCGACACCGCTTTGCAGCGCGCAGCTCGTGAACCGAGCAAGACCCTGTTTGGCCGAGTTCGCATGAACGGTGGACAACGTCCCGGAGTGACCCGTATTCAGAAGTTGTAAGAGATCGAAGGCTTCACCGCCGCGAATCTCACCGAGCAGTATTCGGTCCGGGCGGTGACGGAGAGCGGCTTTGAGGAGGTCGCGGATCGCTACGCCAGGAAGGCCGCTCTGCGCATGGCGCGCCTCAAACCGAACAAGGTTGGGTTGGGAGATTTGAATTTCCGCCGTGTCCTCAATCAAGAGAATCCTCTCTTCCTCGGGTATGAATTTGCTGAGGATATTCAATGTCGTGGTTTTTCCGGAGCCGGTGCCACCACAAATCAATATGTTCTTGCGGGAAAGAACGTAGTCTTCGAGTCGATTGGCGAGTTGCTGGTCGAGTGTTCCGGCTGCGATTAGGTCCTGCACATCAAAGTGGCGCGTGTTGAACTTTCGGATGGTTAGAGTGACGCCGCGAAGACTGCACGGCGGAATGACGGCGGCGACCCGGCTGCCATCAGGAAGCCGCGAGTCGAGAATCGGGTGGGATTCTGAGATATCGCCGCCGAGCCGACGGGCGATGTTTTTCACCGCTACCATGAGGGCCTTCTCACCCAGCGCCACGCCACTAACTGGCTGGAGATATCCCCCCTTCTCGATGAAGACAGAATCTGCGCCATTCACCATGACTTCGCTGATGGAGTCATCGAGGATGAGATGTTCGATGGGTTTCAGGAACGGGAGTATGGTTTCAAATCCGTTCATCAGAGTTGTCCTCGCTCGAGCTGTTCGAAATAGGAAAGGTTCGGGTCGTTGAAGTAGGGCTTGAGATAGCAAAACGTAGGTGGAAGAGGGTTGAGTCCGTCGTAGGCCATGACGATGGCCTGCGCGTTCTTGAGTTCGGTGAAAGTCTTCATGTCGAAGCGATAGTCAGTGGAGGGGCTGTACGTCTTCGATGCGGTGAGGTTGGCGCGATGGGAAACGGCCTTGCCTGTAAGCAGACTGATGTGCGCATCATGTCCGCTCTCGGAAAAGTTGTAACTCGCCTTGAGGCGGTCTTCGCGCCCGCAAAGCGAACTAGCGGTCTTCGCGGAGAAGTCATCCGACAGCGAGAGAAACACTTTGGTTCGGAAGGTTTGCAGCAGGGTCCGCCAAGACTCGCCCGGTAGGGTGGATTTGAGCGAGCTGATACTTTGGGTCGCGACTATCGGTATGCACTTGGGCTGGCGCGACAAACTGAAGAACTTTTCATCCCCGGTGGGTTCGCTCTCCCCGACCGTGGCGAAGTGTTGGTATTCGTCGCAGAGGAAAAGGACCTGGCGGAAATGCTGTTCCGGGTGGGCTTCGATCTCCGGGATGCGATTCAAGACAGCACGCTGGAAATCGAGCTTCATCATTACGCCCAGCGCCTTGGCAAGCCCAGGGTTCATCCCGATGGGAAAGTTCAGCGTACATACGGCCCCGGTCTCGATAAGCCAACTGAACGAAGGCAACGGCATGCCGTAACGGAAGTCGGCATTGGCTGCAGGGTCGTAGCACTCCGCGGGCGGGCAGAAGGTCCGTTTGACGGCGGGATTGTCATCGAAAAGAGAAAGGAACACGGAGATGCCCTCGACGATGGAAGTTCTCAATTTCGGCTCAATGCGACGCCAGTCGTTGTAATACCAGCGCTTGACGGCCTGGAGCTTCTCGTACCTGTCGTTATCTACCTGGTCGAAGCCCACCTCGCTCAAACATTCGCATTCAACGGCGCTGCTCTTGACGAACGCTCGTAGTCCGGGCGTTTCCTTGGCGCGGTACATTCCGACAGTGTCGTCGTACTCGAAACTGAAAGATTTCAGATCTCCGATATGCGCCCGGAAATTGTCCGGGGGAATGAGCAGGAAATAGCGTTCTTCGAGGCGGAGTTCGGCATCGCGGATTTTCCGCTCTAGCACCTCGGGGCAAATCGTACATTCATAGACATCGAAGAGAGTGACGTAGTCGTAGGCGACTTTGTGGAGAAGGATGATGAACTTCACGAGGTTGGTATATGCCTGCTGCCAGAAGGGCTCTTTGCCGCGCCCAAACAGGTTGTTGATGAGGGAGGCGATGCTGTAGGCGAGCGCGTAGGCGTCGAGACCGTTGTGGAGAGGGTTGTAGCGGTACTTGGAATCGAGGCTGATTTCGACATAGTCTCCGTCACGTCCGAAGCGCGCAAGGATCGCCCGTACTTTTCGACAGAAGTCGCCCTTCACCTCCAAGACCAGTCCACCGATCCGTTTTTCGGGGTTCGCCGCCTCGTAGGAGAGGATCTGCTCCGCGTAAGGATAAAGGGCCGCACTTGTCTTTCCACTGCCAACGGCGCCGAAAACGGCGATCCCGGTGAATAAACCACGTTCTGGAATCGTGAGCCAGTAGGGTGTTTCCGAGGGCTCCGGCGTTCGTGGGTTGTGGACCTCTCCGAGTACGAGGAATAAATTGTTGCGATTGGACGTGGTTGGATACGCCGGTGGTTTTCCGGCTTTTGGCCGCGGGGGAGTCTTCAAGGTGAAGATGTAAATCGCAGAGAGAAGGATCGAATAGACGATGTAAGGGGTCGTATAAAGAAACAATGTGTAACAAAACTTCAACCCCTGGAATACCGGCCGCGCCCAGAGGAAGATGAGTTCCAAGAAGAAATTCCCTTCGGGAAAGGGATAGCGGAAGTACAACACGATTCCGGTGATCGCGGCGAGCCCGCACGCGATGAAGTTTTTTTCCTGGAGGATGCGCCGAATCACGATGGCTTCCCGGATTGCTGGGGAGATGCCCCGCGCTTGCCAGCGGGTGTTCCGTTTTGGCCCGCCTTCCACTTCTTGTAGTCAGGGTCGCGCGCGAGCGTCTTGCGCAGTGCGAAGTTCGCGACGTAGTCGGGCGTGCAGTCGACGAACCGCGCGTAGTCGTCGAGCAGCGCGCTTACGGGCTGTTCGAGCTGCAGCGAGCGGCTGACACTTTCCGGTGGTTTTTTGACGATTGCCATGTCTTCCTCCTCTTGCGGTTGATTTACGAACTCGAAGTTCTCGTCGCGGCCCAAACCATAGGCGCAATTCCTTTGCGCCACGAGGCGGGAGCGACCCCACGAAGTACCGTGACGCACCGTGCGTCAACGGGTGGGGTCGCTCCCGCCTCATCCGAGGTTTGGGCCGCGTCTTTCTTGGTTGCCGTTTTCTTCGTCATCTCGTTTCTTCTCCGCAACTTAGCTTGTCCGTACAGGTGAAGCGGAAGGTGAAGTTCCAGTGAAGTAGCGGGGTGAAGTCCACTTCACCTGGCGCTCCCCAATTGCTTCGGTTTGGCTTGGCCTCCCGCATTCACCAAGCACGTACTGAACTCCGCGACGCTAGAGGGACGCGCATCGACGACGAGCATTCGCCATTCCCTACCTGCAGCCCAAGCCGCATAGAGACCCTCAACTCGTCCGTCGCCGAAACGCTGGTTTGCTTGATCGAGCCACTCGATGTCGTTATTGGAAAGCTGCGCATACTGTTTTCCGTCCCACGCCGCGCGTAGCCGGAAATAACGCTCCAACTCCTCGGGTACGGCCTTTTGCAGCGGGGCTGCAACAAGCGACGCAAAGCACTGCTCCGCGCGAACGAAGTGGACGGTGGAAGGCGCTATATATAGGAATCGGAAATGGGCCAGATGCCGAAACAGCGGCGTGTACGCCGCGAGATGAGTGGCGAAGCCCGCCAGACTTGCTTGGCCTGGATCCACGTACGAGAACGTAGCCACAAGGGAGGAAGAACCAGCGGAGCAGTCGAGGAACAAAGGGAACTTATCGACGAAATAGCGCAAGGTGGGTTCGGGCGTCAATACGCCATCGTAGGCCTTAGCTGGGAGAGACTTTTTCGGGATGCTGAGTTCGTCGCAGAAAAAGTGCACCTTATCGTGTTCGGTCTCGAAGTAGTCGTGAGCTTGATTTGCGAGGACGAAATCCAGCAGAAGAAGACGCGTCCGGATGAACTCGGTCGAATGGCGCCGGCGATTGCGAAGATTTTCACGATCGATCTGGCGGTAGAGCGTCTTCGAAAAGAGATGATAAACGCCGCCCACATCCTGATACTCGCGCCATGTTGCGTGGCCTCGGCTTTCGAGTTTCTCCGTAAACTGTTGCGACCGCTTGCCCCAGCTTGCTCCGGTGCACGCGATGAATTGGCGAGGCATGAAATAGCCGGAATGCGTGGCAACAATGTAGAGGAACCGCGCCTCGTCCGGGGCATAGCCGAGGGATTGGATCGCGCTGATGTGTTCGTCGGCAATTTTCATAGGGAAAGGATCTCCGCTGTGAGTTCATGCTGGTCGAGGACGCGGCGGAGGTGGTCGGCCTCGCCGTGGGGGGTATAGAGAGAAAACCCAGCGTGCACCTTGTCCGCGACGTGGCGACCACGGTAATGCTCGGTGACAAGTTCGAGGTTGACGCGAGCCGTATCTCCCTCCCGGCTTTCGTACTCGATGCGAAGGTCCGGAACGGGGATTTTGTTTCGTACCATCCGCAGCCCGTTCCGGGCGGCGATCTCGGGCCGCGCGTCGGTACCGAGCCGGGCGATCTCGCGATTGATTCTTCTTTTCAATTCATAATCCAAAATTACGCGGGGATTCCGCCCGCCTTTCCCGACAATCCGAGCTGCTTCTTTCTGATAGAGGCGATAGAGGTCCGCGTCGTGATTGGCCTCTCGGGGTTTAACGAAGCCGTAGTAGACGGCCTGGTTTTTCGAGACGAGGCGGTTCGCGCGCAGCAGGCCATGCCCTCTCTTGGTGAGTGTCAACAGTTCTCGCGGATTAGTTTCTGGGCCATTGAACGTTCCTTTGCGCGCGAGCCCTTGCCGAACGAGGTTTTGCACGTCACGGTCGGCCATCTCTCTCTCACCGCCGTAGGCATGCTCGGAGATGTCGTAGGTGGCAACGACGCGGAACTTGCCAAGCTCGATGATCGTGCGGATTTCGGACTCGCTCAGCTCGTAGCCGCGGTCCCGGTCGTAGAGGACGGCGCGCCCGTCCCTGAAATGAATCTCCGGTCGGCGGTCTTCGGGACGGTGTTCCGGTGAGTGTTCTCGGACTGGGGAAGGCTGTGCCCTCTCTCCCGGCTCTCGATCCTGGGATTGTCGACCAACCGAGCGAACATCAGACTCAGGAAGATCGCGACCGAGACCGTCGAACTCCGGGGGTGAGAAATCGCGGGACATTCACTCCGGCTCCTGGGTCTCGATTGGGGAGGGCAACGCAGAATGGCCAGCAAGTGCCTGGTTGTCCACATGCGAGAGTTTCCGGCCCGTGTCTTTTAGGAAGAACTTGCGCTGGATCGCGTACACCCCGGCAAAGACATTCACGAACAGGACCGTGATCCACAGCAGAATCACGCCTCCGTATTGATGAATCAGGATGTGCCGGTACGGAATGAGGAACTTGAGCTCGCCGAGGAGCCAGAAGCCCACGGCCAGCAGGATGGCGATCGTTGCGAGTAAGGTGTTGCCGATCATCGGTGTGTTTCCTTTTCAGGAGAGAGATGGTTATAGGATTCTCCCCTGCGCGTCTCGGGTCCCAGGAGCGGGCGGGAAGCCGGAAAGCAACCGAGGCCCTCCAGAAGCGCGCCTGGGTTGTCGAGGAAGAAGGTCGATGTCACGGGCTGTGGCCGTCGTAGAGATAAAGGCCGTTGCGAGAAGAAAGAACTGGCGCGCGGAGGTTGGGCCGAGGATGCGAGGCGCTCGCCCGCGACCTGTGATCTGATCCCGGTCCTCATTTGAACGCCTGGTCCTCTCGGAAATAGGTGATCGCAACACCCAAGGGGTTGATGGGGATCAGTTCGTTTGGAACTTTGCTCTTAAAAACGAACACGAAATTCGCTGTGTATAGGTCGCGCTTGATCTCGCTATGATCCGCGGGGGAGTAATAAACCATGTAGAAATCGACTCGGGCCTTGTAAGGCGGAGTCTGCATGTCTTCGAGAGCGACTTTTTTCACCTCCACGTCGATCTCTGCGGCTGACGTGTTCATGAGAAATTTCTTGATGATGTCGTCCTTGCGGTAAGCGTCGAGGATGCCGTCGGCCAACTTGCCATCAAGGAAATAGAGAGCCTTTGAGAAATCGTTCTGAATCGTGTAGCGATTGCGTCGATAGTAGAGTGCGCAAAACTGGCTCAGAAAGTACTTCGCCTCCGCGTCTTGTGGTTTGTATTCGAGGTTGTGGTAGTTGATGGCTTCGGCGCGGCCGAGGTCGTCAATGCGAATCACAAGCGGTCGGAAGTTCTCAAAGGTTCTAATCGTCTTCAAGTCAAGAACTAAGAGGCCCACAGCGATGAGAGAGACTAGCGTCAGCGCAATTTTGAGATATGTGTTCGTCACCATGGGGTCCCCGTATTGTTCGAGATAGAGCCGCTTGGCATCTTGGAAGGTACGGTCATCGCTCATGGCAGCAGGCCTCCAACAACGCTGCCGACGATGCCGGCCGAGGACCCACCAGCGGTGCCGCTGAAGATGTGGTTAGTGAGGGCGGGTATCTTTAGGAGGGAGTAGATTGAGGCAAGGAAGGTAATAAAGAGGACGGGGAAAGC
>Ga0210398_10002956_pt1 | contig 16382 bp, 13 predicted proteins | sample IncBWC4OmetaG_FD_161047 | JGI IMG/M metagenome (GOLD analysis project Ga0210398, IMG submission 161047) | Forest soil microbial communities from Barre Woods Harvard Forest LTER site, Petersham, Massachusetts, United States - Inc-BW-C-4-O | ecosystem: Environmental > Terrestrial > Soil >... | reverse complement strand
TGGGACTAGTCCATTGATGGTCGAAGTCGTGCTATCAATAGCAGCGGCGCTCGCGTTGACCGTGGTTTCCTGCGATAGGTCGCCAATCGTCAGTCGCGAATCTATTATCACTGCGGCGGCGGAAGCGAGCTCAATTCCTTCGCGAGTCTGTGACTGAAATCCTGGTTTCTCTATTCGAAGAGAATACTTTCCAGTGGGCAAGCCAGCGAAGCGGTATTCGCCGGCCGGGTCAGTGAGAGCGTTCCGTTTCAACCCGGTGCCTTGGTTGACAATCGTAATGCTGACTCCGAGGACAACAGCGCCACTTGGGTCGGTGATGGTGCCGGAAACAGCCGCAAGCTGGGTTTGCGCCCACGCAGCAACTGAAAAGACCGTTGCCAATGCTGCTAACACTATCCAACATCGGTAGGGGGCGCGCTTCGCTTCTGAAGTAAACCCAACGGTGTTGGTGACCTGGGCGCGCCTTAGGATCAACTGAGTTTCGTTTTTCGTCATGGCGCCCCCGATCTGGACAAACGTCTACCCCCAGACCTGGTACGTAACGGGATTTTATATTGACGGCTGATTTCTTGGCAATTCTAAATGGCCGACATCCGCGTTCCGCCAGCGTTTGGACTCTAGCAAGCACCTGGATGACAAGAACCAAAGTTACGACACAGGCGAGGAAATTGGCCCCGCCCGAAGCCAGCGCCGCTTTCGTCGGAGTCGCCTCGGCGGATTGCAAGGCAGATGTTCTTAGCAACAACAAGACAAGCCTGTCGGTTGCACAAACGTTTCCGAATAGGGGTAGCTTGCACCGAAATAGGGCATCCCACCCTAATATATCCTATTAATTCCGAACAACAGCGTGTGGAATCGGGAATTTGCTAAACCGTTGTAGGCTTCGCGTGCCGCCGTCTACCGCTGGCGCAAGCCTTCAAAGTGGGCATACGAGAGCTAAGATGCGTCGGACTACCCTGAGTGTAAGGGGATCCGGCTAAACGTGAAGTTGACAAACGGTTGACAAAACGGTTTTTTGAGGGAGGTCCCCGAAAAGGGGAAACGTGAGAATCGCCGCGTATTTACTGGTGATTTGAATGGTGGGCCTGGGTGGACTTGAACCACCGACCTCGCCCTTATCAGGGGCGCGCTCTAGCCACCTGAGCTACAGGCCCTTACAAAACCGCGTGGCAACGGCTCACAACTTATTCAGTCTACGATGCCTTAGTATGATTCGCAACTGTGTACAAATCCGCGCTTTGTGTACAAGCCGGCAATTTCTCGACCATTTCTCGCTTCTGTCGGTGTTCCAAGTGCTTGTTAGCTGCTGGTGATTCGCAAATCAGAATGACCAGTCTGATTTTTCACGAAGTCACCGGGCATCATGCTCGTTTGCGTGTGGCTGACTCCACCATGTCTGAAAGCGTGCATTCCGCGGGGTTTGATTCCGAGTTTTTTACCGGAACTGGGCCGTAAAGCCCGGCACTTCAGTCCTTGGGATATGAGGCCGCCTTTCTTGTGGTTTGGTCATAATTCTCCGGCGTCCTGAAACATGGACCTAAGCGATAGGCTAGGGCCGGGCCAGGCCCGATGTGAAGCCTATGGAGATGCGGCGCGGTAAGGCTGATCGATGAAGCAGGAACCCGCCGAAGCGATCATGCGAAGCTGTCATGGCTCTGCCGTAGGAATCTTCGCCATTAATGGCGAGGAGGATGTCAAAGAGCGGTGTGAAAACTCGTTTTCAAATGTCACAGTTTTCTGGCGGGGTGACCCTCTTCACTGAAAGAGCCTGCCGGATTGGCGGCCACCAAGCAAGTCGCGGAGCGATTCGAATGGTAGCGGAATCAATGAAGACGTTCCGCTTCCCGCTCTTGGTCCTCGTTTCACCTTCGATGCTGTTCCCGACAATGCGGCGACTTCAATTATTCCGCGGTCTAGCTTCAGGTCTTCAACGCGCAAACCAACACGTTCACCAGCGAAGCCCCGTGTAACCAGTAAGGTGAAAGAGTCCCTCGTAATGCCCGGTCGCGGCGTCCACGATTTGTACTATCTCTTCTTGTGTGAAGCCAACTCTGCTCATGATCTGGAAGCGCCAGAAGGTCTGGGTTAAGCCTGCGCGGGCATCACGATCGGCCAGTAAAGCCCACAATCCTAGAGTTATTTTTGACTTCCTCGCCTTGACATTCTACTGGAAGGGCCGTATCGTCACCTAGAATGTCTACTAAAGAACAGCACGAACGGAGCGGGCTGCGGCAGGGCACGCTGGACTTGCTGATTCTCCGCATGCGGGTGCTGGGGTCGGAGCACGGCCACGCCATCACCAAGGCTATCGAAATTCAACTCCGACGATGTGCAGGTCGAGCAGGGCTCGCTATACCCGGCACTGCACTGGCTCATCAAGCGGAGATGGATTTCGGTCGAGGAAGGAACCTCGGAGAACAATCGCCGGGCCAAGTTTTACCGGTTGACGGCGAAGGGGGCGGCGGCAGATGGCGGTTGAAACCCACAAGCGGGGCAAGCTTGCGGGAGCGATTCGCGCGTATCTGCGGCCTAAGGAACAGGAGGGCCAACAATGAGGCTGCGTAAACGCTTGCTGGAGGAACTCGACCAGGACATTCGCGATCACATCGAGAGAGAAACACAGGACAACATCGAGCGTGGTATGTCGCCGCAGGAAGCGCGCTTCGCGGCTATGCGAAAGTTCGGTAACGTGACGCTGGTGAAGGAAGAGACGCGGGCGATGTGGAATTTCGTCTGGTTAGAGCAACTGCTGCAAGACACTCGCTTCGGTATACGCATGTTGCGTAAATCCGCCGGCTTCACCGCCGTCGCCGTGCTCACGCTCGCGCTCGGAATCGGCGCGAGCACATCTATATTCTCCGTCGTGAATGCGGTTTTGCTCGGAGATCTGCCGTATAAAGATCCCGGCCGTCTCGCAATGATCTGGGGCACGAATGCCCACCGTGGATCCGACGAATCTCCGGTGTCTCCTGGCGACTACTTCGAATGGAAGCAGAAGGACTCTTCGTTTCAGGATATCGCGGCATCGTACGACAACGAAGTGACACTCACCGGAACTGGAAATCCTCAATTCCTCATCGGCTACGACTTCTCTGCGAACTATTTTTCGATACTCGGAGTGGCACCGGAACTCGGTCGCACCTTCGCTGCTGAGGAAGACCGTCCGGGCGCACCCAAAGTAGTGGTATTGAGCGATAAGCTCTGGCGCAGCACATTCCAGGCCGACCCAGCAATACTCGGAAAACCCATCACGCTTGATGGTGAGCCTTACAGTGTGATCGGCATAATGCCCCGGGGTTTTGACTACCCACCGGGCGTGCAACTTTGGATGCCGATTGCGCTGCCTGATTCCGCGGCGAGCGACTACCATCACCACTACGTCCGCGTGATGGGCCGCCTCAAGCCGGGAGTTTCAGTTGCTCAAGCCCAGGCCCAAATGACGACCCTCGCACTCCAGATCGGTGCGGAACAACCCACCACGGACGCGGGGAATGGTGTCACCATCACGCCGCTCCGCAGGCAATTGGCCGGCGACATTCAAACGCCGTTGTACGTGCTGTTGGGGGCGGTTGGTTTTGTGCTGCTGATCGCGTGCGCCAATGTCGCGAGCTTGTTGCTTGCACGGGCCACCTCGCGTCACAAGGAGATCGCCGCTTGTGCCGCGCTGGGTGCCAGCCGCGGACGCTTGCTGCGAAAATTTCTTACAGAAAGCCTTCTACTCGGCCTGGCAGGCGGGGCGCTCGGGATTGCGGCGGCTTGGTGGTGTACGAGGTTTCTGGTCTCGATTTTTCCGAACGACATTGCGAATCTAAGCATTCCTCACGTCGAAAATATTCCCATAAATGTGCCGGTCCTTTCCTTTGCCCTCGCTGTCACGATTCTCACCGGACTGCTTTTCGGCGTCGTGCCCGCCATGCAGTCTGCTCGCGCCAATGCAGCTGACGTTCTCAAGGAATCGGGCCGCGGCGCGACTCCAGGTTCGCGCTCCGCTGGGCTTCGCAGCGTCCTCGTTGTCGCGGAGATTGCCTTATCGCTCGTATTGCTCGCGGGAGCGGGATTGCTTATCGAGAGTTTCGAGCGCGTCGCTCGCGGCAACCTCGGCTTCCGGCCTGACCGCGTGCTCGGGTTGGAAGTTTTCCTGGCGGCGAACCGCTACCCGAAGAACCAGCCCGACAAACTGCGCGCCTTCGTGCGAGACGTTCTGCAGCGGATGAAATCATTGCCTGGTGTGCAGTCCGCCGGCGCTGCAAGTACTCTCCCACTCACCGGCTTTTGGGGAGAAACAAATCTTCTCGTGGAAGGGCAGCCGCTACCAAAACCGGGCGAGACAGCCAACGCCGATAATCGATTTGTCACGCCCGGTTATTTCTCCACTATGCGCATTCCGCTCCTCCGCGGACGCGACTTCAGCGACGCAGACGACGACGGCAGTCGGCGTGTGGCCATCGTCGACGAAACTCTTGCGCGGCGGTATCTAGAAGGAGCTAGCCCCGTCGGAAAACGGTTGAATTTAGGAACTCCAGAAAAGCCCGAATGGTGGGAAGTGGTCGGCGAAGTGGGCAACGTCAAGGCGTTTGGACTCGAACGTCCGGACCTCCCAACTCTTTACCGTCCATACGCGCAGCTTCCGGTGGGGCTTGTAGCGTTTGCAATTCGGACCACCGGCGATCCCGCCGCGCTCCTCAAATCTGCGGAACAAGAGGTGTGGGAAGTGGATAAAGACCAGCCCATCTTCCAAGCCCTACCGATGAACACACTCGCAGTACAATCCGTTGCGTTGCGGCGAGTGAGTACGCTGCTCCTCGCAGGATTCGCGGCCTTAGCGCTCGTACTTGCCGCTGTGGGTATTTACGGCGTCACGGCGTTTTCTGTGGCGCAGCGAACTCATGAAATTGGCACGCGCATGGCGCTTGGCGCGGAACCGAAGGACATTTTGCGGCTCGTCCTGGGTCAAGGCGCTCGCTTGGCGCTCTTTGGCGTCACTATTGGCGTGTTTTCCGCGCTCGTGCTGACTCGATTCATGGCCAGCATCCTGTTCGGTGTGAGCGCAAGCGATCCCTTGACGTTTGCCAGCGTCGCGATTCTGCTGACCCTCATCGTGCTCGCCGCTTGCTACATCCCGGCACGCCGAGCAATGCACATCGATCCAATAGTGGCGCTGAGATACGAATAGCCGTTGCACGGAAGACTTGCAGCCCTTCATCTCATAAACTCTTATTGAACCTTCCTTAGCGAATGGCGACCGTGCGGATTGTTTGTTGAACTGCGTCCCGGCTCGAAGCGCCCTATCCGCCAATCTGCTTTCCTACTCATAACGGAGGGCCACCATGGGATCCACTCGCGCTGCTCTTTTCGCCGGAATCCAGCAGGCCAACGCACCGGTTCCCATCAACAGCAGCGTCGTTCCCGCCAAGGTCCCCGGATCGTAAGGTTTAATACCGGGCCATAACTCCGCCTCGATTGCGCGCCCCAGCAGCAGGCTCACGCTCAATCCAATTGCGACTCCCGCCGTCACCAGCCGCAAGCCCGCCCTGATCACCAATCGAAGCACATCCGCGCGTTCCGCACCGAGCGCCACGCGGATTCCGATTTCATGTGTCTTCTGCGCTGTCGCGTATGCCAGCACGCTATAAACGCCCACGGTGACAAGAATCAGCCCCAGGCATCCGAAAATCGTCATCAGGAGAAAGCCAAAGCGAGGGCCTGCATATAACGATTGGCTGATGCGATCCTCGAGCGCGCCCGGAAAGGCCAGCGCGACACCGGCATCGGTCGCCCACACCGCTTGACGCACGTCATTCATTAGCGCCATCGGTTCTTGTTCCGAGCGCACCAACAGAACCTGCTCTCCCGAACCTGTGACGGTGTACGGCACCCACACTTCCGGGAACCGAAGCCTCGAGACCGTTGTTTGTCACATCAGCCACCACGCCTACAATTTCAAACCACGGTTCGCGTACCGGGTCCGCAAGGGTCTCGAGCACCGCCAGCTTGACTCTATGCCCCATCGGATTTTCGCCGCGCAAGTAGGTGGACACAAACGTCTCGTTCACCACGGCCACTTTTCTCGAAATATCGATTCAGTTCGCTCTTGATTATCCTGAGATCGTGCAGCAGCTTGTGCTCCGTGGGTGCCGTGGTGGGCGGCATGCCCTATTCGCAGCATTTCCTGGATCGTGGCAATGTTTTGGGCAAGCCTCTGGAAAAAGGGGATGTGCAGGGTGCTATCTCACAAGCCTCCCAAGACAAATACCTAATCGCGCCAGGCAATGACGCCGCCAAGAAACGCATGGTCGATTTGCTCTCCGCGAATCCGCAAGATTTGACGCGTGCCTACTTTGAACTCCCGGAAAAGCCCGCTTTGCCCAGACTGCGCGAGATTCCGATACCCACGCAAGTGCTCGTAGGAGATGCCGATATCCCGGACGTTCATGGACATGCAGGCGCGATCGAAGCTGGAATACCGAGGGCCCGCCGTGTGGTAGTCAAGGACGTGGGGCACATGATGTATCTCGAAAAGCCCGCGGAGTTCAGCCGGTTGGTGACCGGTTTTATCGAGCAGAATGAAGATGGAAGGTAGTGGCCTTCGGCGCCAACGCATGACAAGTCTCGTTCGGGGGAACGTTGCCCGGCTCAACAAGTTCAAGCGAAGCTAATTCGCCGTATCGAGACAGAGACCGAGCCTAATCTCCTCGCTGGCGATTAGGTGAGAACCTGTCACTTCTTTGTGAAAATCGACTTGGGAATCATGCAGTGCACGCCCTTGCGGATATCCACTACCTGGGAGACGCGGCAATCGCCGACGATCGAAGTGAGTGAATAGGCTTCTTCGCGCGACATTGGCACCGTCTTCTGTCCCGCCAGGAAATTCACTGCTTCGCGCACGGCAATCTTCATGGCTTCGTTCAAGTCTTCGTCGAATCCCATGAAGATCCAATGCGTGGGAGTTTCCGCGCGCGGCCAATCGATGTGCAGATCCTTGCGCACGATGGGTTGGATTTCAATCTCCCGATAGGAACACTCCAGGGCGGTCAGGTTCACTTCGCCGTTCCCCTGCAAGCAGTGGGAATCCCCCGTCCAGATCAACCCGCCTTTCTGAAACACCTGGAAATACAGCGTCGAGCCCACTTGCAATTCGTTCACATCCATGTTGGACCCGTTCTTCCACGGTCGCAGCGTGCTGGTGCGGCCTTTGGCGTCGTGGATCGGAGGCCCGGCTTTCTCTTTGGGCTCGTTGGGGTCGGGCCCGACAGCGATGGTGCCGGGGAATGGTTTCAATTGGAGGATGATCCCAGGCTTAAATTCCGTTGTCATGGCTTCTGTGTCGAGCTTGAAATACTGAACATGGCCTTCGGGAAACTCGGAGGCCAGCAAACCGACCGTGGGAAACTGCTTGCCGGGGAGATTGAAATTGAAGCCGGACTCCTTCATGACTATTTTCTCGATGCGGATTTCCAGCGTGTCGCCCGGCTCCGCTCCGTTCACGTAGATCGGCCCGGTCACCGAATGGGGCCCGCCGCCGGGATTCGCGAGACGAAGCTTGACGATTTCCTCGATGGAAACGCCCGGTTTGATCTGGTCCATCGAGTGGCGCAGCGTCTCAATGGAGACAGTGTCTCCGGAATCAACGACGACCTTGGGTTTCTCCGTGGGATCGAGCCAGCCCCATTGGGCGGTGTCTTTATTCGCGAGCAGTACATGGTGCTTGCCAGTGGATTCTTGTCCAGTGCCTTTTTCTAAAGCAATTTGCGCCTGTGTGCTTTCGCATACAGCGTTGGCAGCAATAAACAGAGCAGCGGCCAAGGTTCTCTGCGCTGGGATCATCGTGCGACTCCTCTTCGCCCGGATTTTCCGGGTGGGCGCTCAGAGTATAGAGGCGGAGCGCCCAAGATGCCGAAAAGTCAACCGCCTATTTTGCCCGACTACTCGCAAACTGCAGTGGCGGGACGGACTCGGATCGGCCGGAACTAGCCCACGCGAAGTCCTTCTTAGCCGGCGATTGACGGGTAAAAACTGTTCCTGTCCGGTTCCACCATCGGATGAGTTCTGCTTGCCGCGCTTGCACGGGTGGACTGACTACAAAGTGTCGATGGCCGTGCCATTGCGCCCGTCTTCGGTTTCAAAGGGACACTCCGTCAGCTTGGCGTTGTCGTTTGACAGATGTACCAGATTGGCATGATGTCTCCTTTTGACCCAACCAGTGGCGCGTTTCCGTGATTTAGGTGGCCAAGATACGGACTTTAAACCTGTTATTGTTTATCAATCCATGGGCGTTCTTCGGTACGGCGCATGCAGGGAAGATATGGGTTAGTTTGCCAAAATAGCTCCTATTCGTTTGAACAACCAGATTTCTTTCGTTGACCTTGGCTGCCAAGCGACGGGAAAGCGAACGCGCCAATGCCCGGGGAAATTGTGCCCACGCGAATCTTACAAAAACCGTCGTTACAGAGAAGTCTGCTGACGTTTTCCATGCTGACGACCGGTGTCGGCCTGACTCTCTTTTGCGCGTTGTTTCTGTCGTACGATTTGCGCTCATCCCGAGACAAAAAGGTAAGTGACCTCAAATCGACAGCGGACCTCCTCTGCGCTAATGCAAATTCCGCGTTGGCCTTTGACGATCACGGCACCGCTGATCAGGTCCTTGAGGCCATGCGTGTGCGCCCTGGAATCCGCGCGGCTGTACTTTATCAATTGAACGACCGAGTATTTTCCTGGTATGTCCGGCGGGACCTGACAGGCGGCTACACGCCGCCAGGAGTACCTTCGTTTGGTGTTCGATGGGCCGCGAATTCACTATCGTATACCGAGACGATTTATCTCAATGGAAATCCGGTAGGATCGCTTCTTCTCGAAGACGACCTCAGCGACCTGCAGGCTCGCAGGCGACGCTTTACACTGATTTCCATATGCATTGCAGTAGGCTGCCTTCTCGTTGTGTATTTCCTCGCCGCCAAGCTCCGACAAAGAATCGCTCAACCCATTCAGGATCTTGCCCTGATCTCACGGCGAGTGGCATCCAACAAGGACTATTCGCTCCGAGCCCCTCAATTGGTTGGCGGCGAGATTGGGCAGCTTAGCGAAGATTTCAATGTCATGCTTGGGGAAATCGAGAAACGCGATTTGGAGTTGAGCGAGGCCGGCGCCTTGCTCGAACGGCGCGTCCTGGAACGGACGCACGAACTGGAGGCGGAAGTCGCGGAACGCAAACGGGCGGAATCAGAAATGCGCGAAGCAAAAAATGCGGCAGAAAAGGCCAGCCTTGCCAAGAGCGAATTCGTTGCCAATATGAGCCACGAAATCCGTACCCCCCTCAACGGGGTTATCGGCATGACTGACCTGGTGCTGGGAACTCATCTTGACGCCGAACAAAGGGAATATCTAGAAACCGTAAAGATGTCGTCAGACTTGCTGCTTACCGTGATCAACGACATTCTTGATTTCTCCAAGATCGAGGCCGGGAAAATTGATCTGGAGGCAATCGATTTCAACTTGCGCGAGTGCCTAGAACTCACGATAAAGACGCTAGCGATCCGTTCGGACGAAAAGGGGTTGGAGCTGTTGTGTGAAGTGAGTCGTGAGGTTCCGGAAGTGGTGCGCGGGGATTCCAGCCGATTGCGGCAAGTGGTTGTCAACCTGGTGGGCAACGCCATCAAGTTTACAGAGAAGGGCGAGATAGCGATCAAGGTGCAAGTCGAGTCACGGCGCGGGTCGGACTATATTCTGCAATTTACGGTGGCGGACACTGGCATCGGAGTTCCGGAAGAGAAAAGGAAGTCGATATTTGATGCTTTTAGCCAAGCAGACACATCGACGACGCGGAAATATGGGGGAACCGGCTTGGGGTTGACGATTTCCGCGCGGCTCGTGCAGATGATGGGCGGGCGATTGTGGGTCGAAGGCCGGGACGGTGGAGGGAGTGTGTTTCATTTCACAGTGCAGTTGGCGAGCGGAAAACTGCAAGACGTCAAGCTGGGGATGGACGCCCCTCGAGAGATCCTGCGGGGTGTCAGGGTCCTGGTGGTGGACGACAACAGTACAAATCGACGAATGCTGGTGGGGATGCTGGACCACTGGGAGATGAAGCCGACCGCTGTTGAGAACGGCGAAGAGGCGCTGACGGAACTCTCCAGAGCTCGCGTGGACGCAAAGCTTTATGGTCTGGTCCTGACGGACATGCATATGCCCAAGATGGACGGCTTCGAGCTGATCAAAAAGATCCGCCAGCTGGCAGGATCGCCTGCCGCCGCAATCATGATGCTGACGTCTGCGGGCCAACGTGGGGATGCCGCTCGATGCCATGAGTTGGGCATAGCCGCTTACTTGTTGAAGCCCGTCCGGCAATCCGAATTGCGTCAAGCCCTGGCCCTCGCGCTTGGCGCAAGCGAGCAGGGAGGTACCATCCCTCTGATTACCAGGTATTCCCTGCAGGATGCCCGCGAACCTGCAGTTTGTCTAAAAATTCTCTTGGCGGAAGACAACGCAGTTAACCAGAGATTGGCAGTTCGTTTGTTGGAGAAAAGGGGGCACCGAGTCATTGTCGCCGGCAACGGGCTCGAAGCTTTGGAGGCGCTCAAAAGGGACAGCTTCGATTTGGTGCTCATGGACGTGCAAATGCCAGACATGGATGGACTGGAGGCAACTACGGCGCTCCGACAAAATGAAAAAGGTGGGCAATTCCACCAGAGAGTCATTGCCCTGACCGCCCATGCGATGCAAGGCGACCGGGAAAGGTGTATCGCCGCCGGAATGGACGGCTATCTCACGAAACCCATTAAACCCCGCGAGCTGGATTTGATTCTGCAGGACTGCTTGGCTCGCCGGTCTTCTGCACCTGTGCCCAGCGACCTCAGCTTGCACAGCAATTGAAAGCTAGACCTTTGGCTTGCGACTCCCGGATCACTCCATCGGTGACGGTCGCGGTGGGTAAAACACATCGCGGTTACTTGGCCGTAACCTTCAGATTGGAAAAGTAGCCCTCCGTGCCAGGTCCGACCCACAATGCGACTCCTCCGTCCCGCGGATCGAGCTTGAGATCATTGACGATCAGGCAGGGCTGCTCCGCTCCGTGCACGTAGAGCCGCGCTTTGCGGCTTTCTACTTCGATCTTGTACTTGGTCCAGACACCGGGCTGCAGATCGACGTACGACTCATACTTTTCGGGAGCCTCCTGCCGCGATCGGACGAAGTCGAAATCCGGATTCGAACTGTATTGGGTGGAGTGATTCCGCCTGATTTGATCGTCGGCTCGACCGTTCGTGGGTCTGAGATAAATGTACTCGTAGCGTCCGTCACCCTGAAGCCGAAAAGCGATCCCAATAAATCCCCGTGCCCCGGCAAACGCACCGGCGGCAGGCTGGCCGGCCAAATCGACTTCGATCACGCCGTCACGAAAAGACACGTCCTTGACCAAGGCATACGACGTGGCGTTTGCGGCCTCGGGCTTAGCTATAACCTGGATCGCACTCCGGCCTTCATAGTTCGTCTGCGCGATCGATACGTTCTTCCCTACGAGTCGATCAGCAGTTTGGGCCCCAAGTGGAACGGCAAGGAGCGCGAATAGAGGCGCGCGTGCCATATTCATCACCGAAGAGAAGCGTCTGCTCATATGAGTACCCAGTCGCAGTCCATGCGGTCCCGTCATTCGAATCGGAGCGCGCCGCTGCTGGCCCGGCGATCCGGATGTGACAATTGAAAACACCGCCGATCAGCGGGCGTCGCTGTTACGTCGGCCGGGCGCCTCGCGGATCATCTAAGATTCCCCTCAGCACTTCAGCGTCCACTCGTAACCTGCCCAAGGGACGCCGATCACGGCTGGTTGTTTTTGAGGCTGTCCGATTTTGTATCGAAGGTGCCCGTAAGCGAGATCGGGGTGTCCGGATTCGAACAGAGGCCGAGCTCCCGCATCGTCGCCCAGCGTTGACAGATCGTGCGGCTCCCGCGCGAAGATGCGCGGCGGGAGCCATGGCAGATAGGGCGGTTTAGTTTCATTCCTGTTCGTTCGTTAGTGGCAGTTCGCTCGAGAGTCGCGCCGCCTGCGCGAGAAGGTAATTGCGCTCCGGGAGGCTGGCTGTCTTGCCTGCCGCCGCCCGGTAGTGCCTGACGGCGCCCTCGCGATCCCCCGCGAGTTCGACCAAATGCGCCCGAACCGCGTCCAGGCGGTGATGTTCCGCGACGCGCGCATCGTCTTTGAGCGCATCCAGCAGCTCCAACCCCTTCGTCGCGCCATGCACCATCGCTGCCGCGACGGCGCGATTCAACGCGACCATGGGGTTGTCTGACATGCGGTTTAGCAGATCGTAAAGCGCCAGAATCTGCGGCCAATCCGTGTCCTCCGGTCGGGTGGCCTCGTCGTGAATGGCGGCAACGGCGGCTTGCAATTGGTATGGGCCGACGGCGCCTTTAGGTAACGTGGCCGACAGCAGCGCGACTCCCTCGGCGATCTGTTGGCGATCCCAGAGCGCCCTGTCTTGCTGCGCGAGCGGGATCAACTCGCCCTCGGCGCCCGTTCGCGCAAGACGGCGAGCGTCAGTCAGCAACATGAGCGCGAGCAATCCAGCGACCTCCGTGTCGTCCGGTTGCAGATGGTGGAGGAGCAGAGTCAGGCGCATCGCTTGATGCGACAGATCGGCTCGGCGCAGTTGGGGCCCGATGCTGCTCGTGTAGCCCTCGCTGAAAATGAGGTACAGCACGTGTAGAACTGCGCGCAAGCGCTGCGCTCGCTCCTCAGCAGTCGGCAGTTGGAATGGAATACTGGAGTCCTTAATGCTTTGCTTGGCCCGGCTGATCCGCTGAGCCATGGTTGGTTCAGGAACAAGAAAAGCGTGGGCGATCTCCGCTGTGGTCAAGCCACCCACGGCACGCAACGTCAGCGCAATCGCCGAAGCCGGAGTCAATGCAGTATGGCAGCACATGAACAGCAGGATGAGCGTGTCGTCCTGATCCGATTCGCCAGCCGCGTCGACCGAAGGCGCGAGTTGGTCCATCTCGAGCGCTGCTTCACTTTCGCGACGACGGCGGGCTGCTTCACTCCGAATGTGGTCGGTCATACGACGGAAAGCGACTCGCGTCAACCACGCGCGCGGATTTTCCGGCAGGCCATCGCGAGGCCACTGCATCGCTGCAGCGAGCGATGCCTCCTGAACGGCATCCTCGGCGGCAGCGAAGTCGCGGAATCTTCGGACAACGATGCCGAGCACCTGCGGCGTCAGCTCGCGCAACAGGTGCTCGATCGGAGGGTCTGAAGGCTGTGCAGTCACCGGAGGCTACCTGTCCAGAATCTCAGAGTCCCAAATCAGAATGGCTACCCAGCACCTGGCGCACCTCGATGGGCATATTGCCTGGGACACCGCCGGGGCCGGGCGCTGCCGAAGCCCGCGCGGCGATCTCATACGCCTGCTCCGAGCTCTCCACGTCAACGATCCAATATCCGGCGAGAAACTCTTTAGATTCCGGAAAGACTCCGTCCGTAATCGGCGTGCCGTCCTGGCCCGCGCGAACGAGCTTGGCTTGGTCGGGCCAGCCCAGACCTTCGGTGGCAACGTATACGCCTTCGTCCTTGAGCTGCTTGCTGAAAGCGCGCATGAAAGCAACGTTCGCCTCCATATCCTTCTTCGACCATTTGGCGTATTCGGCAAAACTGGCCCTCGTGCCGTTCATCATCAGAATGTATTTCATGGTTTTTCGTCCTTTCGATTCTGGCACCGGGTTGGTGCGTTTTCATGAAATAGTCGGATCTAATCCGGAGTTCTCTACATCTCTCAAGGTTCTTTTTTTGCGGCGGCTGCCCAAAGGGATGTTCAGCCCTGAGATTGCTACTACCACGGATCTAGTAGCCTGGGTCACGGCCACAACGGCCCTGGGGCTCTCTAGCGTGAACTAGTGCTTCGGCCAACTGCTTTGCGTCACGTTCTTCAAGCGTGGCGGAGAGACGTAACAGATATTGGTAAAGTTCGGCGTTCCTAGAGAGCGCCATCATATCTAGTGCCGCCGCCCACCATCCTACCAAGAAAAAATTCTCATCTGATTTGTCGTGCGGGACTTGGCCGATTACTCCCGTTTGCCCGCCATTCGGAAGTGACCGGAACTTCCCAGAGGCCGAATAGGCGGTCGGTCTTTAGCGATGAAGATACTCGGGAGCCCGCTCTTCACGAAAGACGACTAATCCGTCCAATACGTCGTCCCACCGGGCCGTTTTGAAGGTGATTCCCAGCGGGCGAGCTCCAACTGATCCCAACTTCCGAAGCCGTTTGAGAGAGATATAGATCGTATCGGAGTCGCGACCCGCCAAAGCTTGTGCCTCCAACGAATCGTCCGGCGCGACGCTTAACTGGCGGACAGGCTGGCCCGTCATGGCATAGCTTCCGGAATATGCCGAGAACCCCAGAGCGAAGGCGCGGCTCTTGAATTCCCTTCGCACATAGAAACCAAACGGAACCAGGCCCTCCTCTCCGGGCACGCCGCTCAAATCCTTTGCTACGTGAACGTTCGCAGCCCAAATGATCATCTTGCTATGAGCCGGGAGCCCCGACAGGAACCACTGAAAGTTCACGTACATCCAATGATCCCGGTCGTTGCGATCGAGAATGCTTTCGTCCACACCCTTCGGGATGTCCTGCCGGAAGTCCCATGCAAGAAGCCTTTTGAGACTTTCAACCATCTCCGTGTAGTTTTCGCGAAAGGGAGCTGCGCTTGAGGGCGCATTCGTCAGGCCGGTTTCAATACCGTCCAGGCAACCTAGAATCAGGGCTTTGTCTTTGGGACCGTACGGGGAATCGTCAGTGTACTGCCAGAGGACGTGCTTTTGGAGAATTGCAAAGCATCGCGCTTTCACGTCGCCCTGTAAATATTCCACGAGGTCGGACGCCATTTCACGTTGTGCGTAGGTTCCCCTCTGGAGCTGGTCATCAAGGCCTCCGAGGATAACGCGGCCTCCCTTCGCCCGGTCCAACAAAAACGGAATCAGCGGTTGCACTTCGTGAGTGGCCCAGAGCCCCCCGATAGCCGCCGAGATCATCGGTTCGGTCACTTCCTGACCGGAGTTGAGCCTTTTATGAATGTTCAGGAAATCGTAGATTCCACTCTCGATGAAGAACGCGTTGTAATGGCACTCGTCAATGAGTCGGCGAACGAGTTCGACTTTGAACTCCAGCGTCTTTCCGAAACCATGCACCGGCGATTCCCCGAGCAATGCGACGCTCTTGCCGCACAACGCATGGACGACCGGTTCGGTATCCTTAATTTGCGCTGCTGGGCCTGCCGACTGGCCCGCTGCTGGGAGGAACGCAACTCCCATGTAGATCGACAAACAGACGATATGGCGGAACAAATTCGGCCCTCTGAAAGAAAACGCGGCAGGCACAAAATCAAACCGAAATAGGGACCGAGTGGTTTCGACTGGTTGGAAGCGAGAAAAACGCATATGTCGTCATCTTAACGTCAGCATCGGTCGCTTTGGACATTGTTTGTCTGTTCCAAGATTGTCGGCAATCCAGAAGCAATAGCCAAAGTCCGTAACCGGTAAAGTTGCATCGGCGAAAAGATAACTTATCGGGCCGCAAATGCACCGAAGACCAATGCCAATACAAGGATCAGACGGGAGGCACGTTTCAGATTATGTGGTGCTTTTCTGCAAAATTTCGCTTGGCTAGATCGCCTATCAAAATCAGCGCCACATAACACCCGACGCCACAGAAGAGATGCGGCTCAACTTTTTGCCGAGCATGCTGGCGCTTTCACCGAACCTGTTCAGAAATCCGATCCCGTTTCTGACGACTTGCGAGAAAACGAGACTAGAACTAGAAGCGGCAGCGAAGTGCGCTAATCGCAGCCGTCACCTTGCCGGATCTAAGCGCCGACCAGAGGTGCGATTTGCCTACACCTGCGGTACAAGAAGGCGGGTTTGAAGGGCCTGACAATAGACCTAAGCAACGCAGAATCAACAACAGATTCTTGGGCTGCGGGCCCTTCCTGCGACTCCGGGGGAATGGTTAAACACGCCACGGGGCTTCCACAATACGCAAGCGCTTGGTGAGGATGGTTGAAACAGCGAACTTCCAAACTCTTCGATGGCTGTCTGTTTTACTGTATGAACCCGACATTTGGCGGCTGTCCGCTGCCCTCCGGCGCCTCCTTGATCGGCCCGAACTGGGACTCATAGCGCTCAATATTTTCCTTCAACGCGCGCCAGATGCGCTTCGCGTGCCCCGGACTGACAATCACGCTGGTCAGTAACTTGCCCTGAGCGCCGTTCGGGAAAATGTAAATAAAATTTAGCGTGAATTCCTCCAGATTGTGATGGAGCATCACCAAATTGCTGTACTGGCCCTGCAATTCTTTTTCGTCGGCTTTGATCTGCACTTGCCCTGGCACTGGCCGCTGCTCTT
>Ga0210398_10002955_pt1 | contig 16391 bp, 5 predicted proteins | sample IncBWC4OmetaG_FD_161047 | JGI IMG/M metagenome (GOLD analysis project Ga0210398, IMG submission 161047) | Forest soil microbial communities from Barre Woods Harvard Forest LTER site, Petersham, Massachusetts, United States - Inc-BW-C-4-O | ecosystem: Environmental > Terrestrial > Soil >... | reverse complement strand
CACTGACGCCCCGACATTGGCTTCCGATGTCGTAGTCTCTCGGTATATCTCGTCGTAATGCTCACCATTGCGACAGTTTACACTGTCGTATGGCTCACCAATAGGAGGTCCTCGGCCGGACTCTTACAAATCAATTCACCGTCTTGCGACATAGCTTGGGCGGTCGCATTCCTACCGAGTTCGCTTAAACTTTCGCGGATGAAAGAGGTCGTGGAACTATTCAGCGGTTGACCGGGAAAGTGCCACGAGGTGGGCAAGGCACTGGGGTGTTCAGCGGAAGTAGACGAGATTTGACCTATTTTAGGATGGTTCGTAGTCGAGAAGCCGTTCAGTGACGATTTTCAAACAATAGCCAAGCGGTTGGCATCAGGCATCCGCTTCGCTATTGGTTTTGGCTTGGAGGTTCACTTGCTTTGGGGGTCGTCAGGATTCAACCCGCCCGTGGTGGGATCGGTATTCGATATATTGACCCCATCCCCCGGCCCGATGAAGTCACGGTAGTTTGGAAGCCCATTATAAAAATCATTGCAGCGTCCATCCGGATCAAATCCGTTGACCGGGTCGCCGTTGCAAAAGTCGTAGAGGCTCATGCTCGCTGCTTGTCCCTTCGGGTCCGGTGAGAGGAAGCGGCCGCTGGTGGGCTCGTAATAGCGGGCACCTAAATAGTAAAGTCCGGTTGGGTCGATGCGGTGGCCACGCCACACCAGCGACTGCGCGAGCTGCGTGGCATCGGTGAGCGGTGTTGCTGCGCTGTCCGGCAACGGGCCATAGCCTCCGACTTTCGTTGGGTTCCACGTTACGCTGCCGCCGCTGATCGTGGCGACGCCATTGCCAAAATAGTCGTTGAGGACGCCGGTGGCCGCGCCGCCCGCATCCATGACCACCGCTTCCAAACCGCCCGTTCCTTGGAGCGCGCCGTAGGTGCCGTTGAGGTCTGGGCCGTAAACTTTCCATGTTAAGTTTACCATGGTCATCGTAGGTGCGGTTGGCCCCGTCGTAGCTATTGCTTGCCTGCGGGTGCTCCGTCCTCAATTCGTCCAACCTGCGCGACCGGGTCGTCTTTTGACCTGGGCGCTATCTCTAGCTCAATCGAATCGCTGCTTTCCAGATCGATGCTCGCCTTTCCGTCATACGTCTCGACCCAACCACTGCCCTTCTTCAAAGAGATTTTATGCAGTTTGTCGCAATTCACCCTAAGTTCGTATGGTCCCCAATCATGTGGATGTCCCACTACCACCGGTTTTGGATTATTTTTCGTCCATCGGTAAACGAACTCCATCGAGGATTCTTCCCCAATTTCTTTGTGGCATGTTAAAATTACGTCGAATCGCCTCGGTATTGAGCCTTTTAAAAAAGTCATATTGATCACGTAGCCACCCCCAAGCTTCAACGGGTCGTCCAAGTCTTGCTGTAATTCCGCTATCCCGCCACCTGTAACAGAGATTGAAGGAAGTGTATCGAAAAACGGCATTTCTTTATCTTGAACCATGACAACAAGCGGGCTGCTAAGCACAAATCCCATGTATTTATCACTTATGTCGCCATCCGCCGGACCCAGTGTCAAACAACTGAGTGTCTCTGTCAGCGACACCGATTTTTTCGCCACCTCCAGCGTTACTATCTTTTTTGCAATGCTAAAAGATACGCTACCTATTGTCTCTTTGGCGACCGTCGTTTCGATAGCACCGGTTGCCAAAACGAATAACAAACAAATGACCCGCCATATACGATAACTCAGTTTTGTTGGTTTCATTTATCGATATATTTCTCTAAGCATTCGACCTCTTTCGGCATCACTTGCTTGGAGATATAACTTTCCACGCTGTAGGCGTAGGGTAATCATTGCTATTCCCGTAGTAACCCGGATTGGAATCGTTAGTCGGCTGAGATGGGGCCGTTGTAGGGGTAGGACCGGTGCCGGCAACATTCATCTGTCCAGTTCCGCCAACGATAACTGTTGCCTTGTTTCCATAGGCATTGGCTATCCCTTGGACGAACGCAGGATTATTGGGCTGACCTCCATTGAAGTCCGTCCCGTAGCAACCATCAAGAACGACATAGCCGCCGCCCGTTAGATGTTGGCTTACGATCTGGGCCAATCCTGAATCTCCAGAAAAGTCCTGGCGCATGCTCGGGTTTATGTCGCCATTAGGGTTATCAGGGGTACCAGGACCTTGGTGATATGCATAGTACGCATTGTTGAACGTTTTATTTCCCATTTGTGAGGCCGCGTAATCGTTGACGGACATTCCTGCTGCTGCGGCTTGATCGACATCCACAGCCAAATTCTGGCCATTATCTCTCGTTCCAGCGTTTACATAAACGCCGCTCTCGCCCCCCTGGCCAGAATCCTCTCCGGATTTGCTATAAAATATGACCGTGTTACCGTTTGTACCAGTGAGATCAAATGTGCCCATTCGATTCCAGTTTGAGCCGTTGCTTGGGTTGGCAGGATTCTGTCCGTAGGGACCGGGAACGGCACCCGGCCCGCTGGCGCCACTCTGGGAATAATTATTCTGCCCCCACCAATTCGGGCCAAGATCGATAGTGCCAGGCGTGTTGTTCGACAAATTAGTACCAGCACCCGGCCCGGTATTTGGATCAGAATACGATATAGTGGTGGGGAGGTCCAAGTTGCACCTGCCATCAGGGTCGAAGGAGTTGACGCAATCCCCATTGCAAAACGTGTAAAGATCGGTTCCCGCCGCGAAGCCCAAAGAATCGCATGAGAGGAACCGGCCAGAGACCGGCTCGTAATACCGCGTACCAAGGTAATAAAATCCAGTTGGGTCGATGCGGTGGCTGCGCCACACGATGGCTTGCGCAAGCTGCGTGGCATCCGTGAGGGGCGTTGCGGTGCTGTCCGGCAACGGCCCATATCCGCCCACCTTTGTCGTGTTCCACGTCACCGCGCCGCCGCTGATCGTCGCCACGCCATTACCAAAATAGTCATTCAAAACACCCGTCGCGGTGCCATTGGCATCGAGGATGGTGGCCTCTAGACCGCCGGTGCCTTGGAGTCCGCCGTAGATGCCGTTCAAATCCGGCCCATAAACTTTCCATGCTTTCACGCCGTTGATGGCGACGCCGATTTCCAGGAACTCCACCTGCGGATCATACTCTGAGGCGGTCACGGTCGGCGCACCCGTATCGACATTGTTGGCCACAGGCTGTTGTGTAGTCGAAATCCTCCGTCCCAGTCCATCGTAAACGGCGGTCCAATCGTAACCGTTATCGGAGTTATCGCGTTGCGAAACTCCGATGAGACGGTCAAAGGCATCCCAGGTTAGGGTCTGGGTCACCCCGCTGGTCCAGCTGCGGCTGGTGACGTTGCCGTCGGCATCGTAGGCACTGGTGACGGTGCCGGCTGGCTGGTTTCCATTCCCACCCGCCACGGTGAAGGTGCTGCTGGCGGTGGCGGTGGACAGACCGCTGGGATCCACGGCGTTGGCCGTGAGCGTGTGTGCACCGGCGGCCAGATCCAAATTGATCGACCAGGTGCCACCCGATAAACCCGCCAAGCCCTGCGCAATACCATCGACCAGAATATTCACCTGGGCCGCCCCGGTGGCAGTGCCACTGGCCGGCACGACTTGGCCGGAGGCGGCGACCTGACTGTCGGCCGTGACCTGGCCAAGGGTATTCGGCGTCGCGTTTGTTTCCCACGAGGCGGGTGCGCCGGTGCCGATTTTGGCGTCGAGGCGCACGCCGAGGCCGGGGTTGGTGCCATCAAACGCGTAGTTCAACGCGTTTGATGCGTTTGGCGCAGGAGTAAATCCTTCGCTCGTAAGCTGGCCGCGGGGGTCGTAGGTGTAGGCGCGCGATTCGTTCCATGCGCCGGTGCCAGTGCGGGTCGCGGTGTAGCTGTTAATGGTGCTGTTGTTGCGCCAGGTCAGGTTCTCCACCAAGGGAGCGGTGCTGTTGACTCCCTGGCTCTGCTGGAGGATGCGGCCGACTGCGTCGCGCGTATCCACGGTCATGACACGGAAAGGATTTACGCGGGAGGTCAGCAAACCATTATCCGCGTAGTTGAAATTAAAATTGAGCGGTGACCCATTCGACGGGCTCAGGGTGGCTTGCGCCAGGAGTCCGTCGGCGCGGTGGGCGTAAGTGAAGAGCGGCGGGAGCCCATTCGACGAGCTCAGGGTTGAACTGGCGTCGTTGAGCGTGGCGCGGCGGCCAGCCGCGTCCCAGGTTTGCGTCACGTTCGCATAGGTCGTTGCGCCGGCCGTGACGGTTTCGGTGAGCAACTGGCCGTAACCGTCGTAGGTGCGCGTGAGGCTAGAGGTCAGAGGCGAGAGGCCAGAGGTCTGACTGATGCCGGTGACGAGGTTGCGAAGGTCGTAGGTGTAAGTGGTACTCGAGTTGAGAGTTGCTGGCCCATTCGACAAGCTCAGGGTTGAGACCGTGGACGGTCTCAAAAAGTCGTCGTAGGTGGTGGTGATGGTGTCGCGGGGGGCGGTGACGGTCTCGAGCAGGCCGGCGTCGGGAGTGCCCACCGGATAATAGGCATAACTGTAATTGCGCGTGCTGGTGGATCCGGAATAAAGTTTTTCGGTGAGCTTGCGGCCGGCGTTGTCGTAAGTCTGCGCCTGGGTGAGCGTGCCGTTGGCCATGCTGCGGGTGAGCGGGTTGCCCGCCGCGTCGGAGGTGAAGTTGGTCACCGTGCCATCGGGGAGAGTCTGCGAGACCAATTGGTTAAGCGCGTTGTAGCCGTAGCTGGTGGTTTGCTTGAGGGCATCGGTCGTAGCGACCAGGTTACCATTGAGGTCGTAGGTGTTGCTCGTGAAAGTGCCGTCGCCGAGCACGGTGAGGACCGGCCGGTCGAGCGTGTCGGTCCAGGTGGTCCGGGAAATCGCGCCCGCACCGGTGCCTTCGGTCACGGTCACAGAGTTGTGGTCGGGCGAATAGGCATAGCTCGTGGTGCGGATGGCGTGGCCGCTGGAATCGAGGACCTGGACCAGCACGGGCCGGTCGATCGCGTCGGAGGTCGTGACGGTCTGCTCGCCGAGGGCGTTTTGGACGGTGAAGGTTTTGCGGCTTTTGCCGTAGATGTAGGTGGTCGTCTGCTGGGCGCTCCCGGCGGTGGTGGCAGGGCCGGTGGAGGTCTTTATGCGGTCGAGTCCGTCGTAGGTCGCGGTTTTGGTGTAGCCGTCGGCGTCGGTCTGGCTGATGAGGTTGCCGCGGCGGTCGTAGGCGCTGGATTCGGTGGCGAGGGTTGTGCCAGTTGAATTTGTGAGCGTGCGGGTGACGATACGATTGACGTCGTCGTACACGGTGGTCCACGTGGAACCGTTGCGCAGGATTTCCTGATCCAGGCGGCCGTCGGTGTAATAGGTCCACGAGAGCACGGAGCCGTCGGGGTTTTCCTGGCGGCGGAGCAGGCCGTTATCAGTGTAGTAGGACTTGGTCACGCCGCCGAGCGGATTGGTATAGGTGGCGACTTTGCCGCCGGGCTCATAGGTGTAGGATTCGGTGCGCAGGACTGGCCCTTCGGCTCCGCTCAGGGTTTTGGACAGCATCTGATTGTCGCCATCGTAGGTCATCGTGGTGATATTGCCGATGGGATCGACCTCCATAACGAGGTTATTGACGAAATCGTAGCCATAGTCGGTGTAGGCGTAATCAACCGGGATGACACCGCTGCCGTCAGGCTTGGCCTGGCTGAGGGCCACAGCCTCCTCTGACAGATTACCCACACCATCATAGGAACGTTGGACGAAATTGGCGGGAGACGTGCGCGGGCCGGTGGTCGTGTTCAAATCGCCGTTGCCGGTGTAAGTCATGGTCCAGGTGCCGACGGTGTTGCCGTTTTCATCGGTGACGACTTTGGAAATCGGCCGGCTCATCCCATCGCCGTCCCTCCCGTCGTAGGCGTAGGTGGTGGTGCGACCGTCGCCATCGGTGGCGGTGACAAGTTCACCGTGGGTGTTGTAATGGAAGTTGGTGACGACATCGGGATCGGTGGTGCCGGTTTGGGCAATTTGTTGGGTCAGGAACCCGGCGGAGTCGTAGAAGTATTCCGTGGTGGCGGCATCGGGGCTGCCGTCGGCGATGGTCTTGGTGAAAAGAAGGCCTTTGGCGCCGCCCGTCGAAGTGTAGGTGAGATAGTCAGTGCGAATGGCGCCACCTTTGGAAGTGCTGATCGTGGCTGGCAGGTACTTGTAGGTCGGATCGTAGGTATAGCTCGTGGTAATACCGGAGGCATCGGTAACTGAAGTCGGCAAGTTGAGGTTGTTGTAGATGGCGGTGGTCGTGGCGGTTTCACTGCCGGCGCCGGTGAGATTGCCGGTGACGTCGGTCTCGGTGATGTTGCCCTGCGCGTCGTATTTGTAGCTTGTCACGAGGCCGCGCTTATCGGTGACGCTCTGCAGGCTGTTTGGATAGGCGCCACTATCGCCGGTGGTGGCGGTATACCACGTTTGGGTAACAGCCTGATTGAGGGGATCGGTGGTCTTGGTGATCAGGCCGCTGTCGTTATATTCATAGACCGTGCGGTTGTCGTTGGCATCGGTGACCGTAGTCTGATCGGGCACGCTGTAATCGAAGGTGGCGGTGATCGGCAGGCCACTCCCCACAAACTCGCCACCGACCGTGGCCTGTTGTTGCACCACCCTGCCCCCGCCGTCATAGGTATTTTGCAAGATACGCCCGTCGGGTTTGGTGATCTGGCTGATCAGATGCCTGGAGGCGATGAGGTTGTTGTCATAGCCGGCATATTGATAGCTGAAGGTACTGCCGTCGGGCAACTGCACCGCCGTCAAGTCGCCGTTGCCGAAAAGATCGTAAGTATAATTGACGGTGCGGCCATCATTGGTTTCCGCCTGGGTGAGATGTCCATCGGTATTGTAGGTGAAACTGACTGAGCTGCCGTTGGAGGACTGGATCAGGCTGATCAGGCCGTAAGTGGTGGTGGTTGAATTAGTGCCCAGGGTAAAAGTCAGTTGATTACCCCGGTTATCCACCCAACTGCTGATGTAGGGACGCTGACGCTGGTAAGTGACACCTTTAATGGTAATCGGAAATGACTGCACCACGTAGTTTCGAACGGAACCGTCGGGCAGGTTCCAGGTGTAGGTAACAGTGCCGCCGGCGGTTGACTGAACGATGGTGTCATTGAACGGATTGGTCGCTCCACCGGTGTTGGTCAGCGCGGGGTTGTCAGCCAAGGTGGGCGCCCAGACCGTGGTCGATCCCGACTGCTGGCGGAACACAATGATTGCGCCATCCGAGTCGGCCGCTTCGATGGTTGCGGGATCAGACGAAGCGTCGGAAGGGATCAAATACGAGGGATAGCCCGGCAGCCACCCATAGCCATATTCGTTATTGGCCGTGGCGTTCAGGCTCGAATAGGTTCGCTTGATTTCAATCGGCAGCGGCCCATTCAAATGCAGGTCAACCTGCTCCTCGAAAAACGCGCCGGTTGTCACATTGACCGGTTCAGCGGCAAAAGGCGAGACTGGCTGTTGGCCACCGCCGGGACCGCCGGGATCGCCAGGACCAGTAGGACCGCCAGGAGTCGGCAAGGGGCCATAGTTCGGCACAGTCTGCGGATTGGGTACCGGAGGGCCGTCATAAGTGCCCCGGGCGCATACGAGCGGGAATTCCTTGGTCTGTTGTATATAGTATGATACGTTTACGCCACTAGGGCATGCGACCCCAGCACCACCAGTACCTGTACTTTGAAAAATAGGTCCAGTGCCGGGAAATGAAAAAATCTTGATCGTTGGAGGCTGCGGCCCATCGTCCTGGAGCTTAATCCAGCCGGAATCCCAAGGTAAGGATCTATCCGGGATCAAAAAATCAATTTGCCCGTAGAAAGTATTAGGATTAAAAGTGAGTGCAGCATCGTTGGACCCATTGGAACCGTCAGCCATCAGTAACCTGGAAGAGCAGGCCAGGAAAACCAAAGCGGTCAGCCAATGACGCGCCGGGGGGTTTACACGAAGGGCGCGAAGCAACCTGGATCGAAAAACTTCACCGCAGATTAAACGGATAGTTGCTGATGCGACCGTCATTCCGAGCCGGGCGAGGAATCTCAAGCCACCATCGGGAAAGGACAGAGATTCCTCGCGCGGCTCGGAATGACAGACCTTCCTAGCTATGTTATTCGTGTTCATTTGCGTCTATTCGCGATTAAAAATAAAATTCAGTTGCCGATGGTCGAACCGTTGGCCGGCGTGATGATGGTAATGGTAGGCATCCCGACGGTGGCACTGGTCACCGTGCTATCGGTGAGACCGCTCTTGTAAGCGATGGCTTGGAACATCGTGGGCGCGCTGCTGATATTCACCGGAGCACCGGTATAAATCGTGCCGTTGGTTTCGGAGGGCGCGCTGCCATTGGTCGTGTAGCGGATCGTGGCGCCGCTGGTGGCCGTCGTCATCGTCACGGCCTGGCCTGGCGCAGGGCTGAAGACGGGGGCGGCGACCTGCGGAATGCCAATGATGTAGGAATTGGAGACGACACTGCTGTCGGCGAAGCCGCTCTCGTAGGCGATCGCCTGGAGCGTGGTCGCGCTGCTGATGTTCACCGGGGCACCGGTATAGACCGTGCCGTTGATTTCGGAGGGCGTGCTGCCGTCCGTCGTGTAACTGATGGTGGCGCCGCTGGTCGCCGAAGTGAGGGTCACGGCCTGTGCGTTGGCATAGGTGCCAGCGGGAAGACTTGCGACCGGCGCGGCGGTTTGCAGCGAGTAGGTGCCAGTGGCCCTGCTGTCCGGCGTGAAACCGCTTTCGTAGGCAATGGCCTGGAGCGTGGCCGTGCTGCTGATGTTCACCGGGGCACCGGTATAAATGGTGCCAGCGATTTCATTCGGGATGCGGCCATCGGTGGTGTAGCGGATCGTGACACCGTTGGTGGCCGACGTGATCGTCACGGATGGTGCATTGGCATAGGTGCCGGGCGCCGGGTTGAAAACGAGTGGCGCGATTTGCAGCGTGTAAGCGCTGCTAGTCACCGCGCTGTCGGCAAAGCCGCTTTCGTAGGCGATAGCCTGGAGCGTGGTCGCGCTGCTGATGTTTACCGGGGCACCGGTATAGACCGTGCCAATGATTTCACTCGGCGTGCTGCCATCGGTCGTGTAGCGGATCGTGGCGCCGGTGGTGGCCGAAGTGATCGTCACCGCCTGGACATTGTCATAGGCACCCGCCGCCACGCTGAAGACCGGCGCGGCCACCGGCGGCGCGGTGTAAAGATTGTATTTGCTTCCCAGATACGCGCTGATGGTGTCCCGCTGCGCCTGGGTCAGCACGGTGTTGTAAACGATGATCTCCGCGATGTCGCCGGTAAAGCTCCCCTGGCCATAAGCATTGTCCGCTCCCAGCGTCGGAGACGCCCGGAAGCTGACCATGTTGCCCGCGTGGTCATAAGAGACCAGTCCATTGAACCGCTGGGTCCATTCCGCCGCGCTGCTGCTGATACTGTAAATATTGTATTGGGTAAGATTCGCTGCCGGCTGGCCCAGGCTCTGCCAGACACTCGTGCCAAAGTCCTCCCAGACCGTCCCGTCACTATTTGGATATAGACTCCCGTTGCTCCCACCCCAACCCCACAGTCCGTTGGTTGTACCGCTTGCAACCGTCGAACGCACCACCGCAAAGATTTCGCCGGCACCAGCCCCGTTCATAAAATTGGGGAGGCCGAGGACCTGGCTCCCATTAAAGTGCACCACCGGAAGGCTATTCACGCTGTTGGGCACCAAAGTCGGCTCGTTCGCGGGGGTTCCCTGGAATGCGTTGTTACCCTCGCCACTTTGATCCTTCCAGGTGCCCACGGGGCTCGCGCTGCTAATCGTGTCCGCCTTCAGCCATAGTTGCATGTTAAGCGGCAGGTCGGTTCCGCTCGAAGGCGTGGTGGCCAAGGCCAAGTTGCTGTAGCCCGAGGTGCCGGCGTAACCCTGCGCCCGGACACGATACGTGTAGTTCGTTCCAGCCGTCAGCCCGGTGTCGATGTAGCTCAATCCATCAGCCACGACAGGCACCTGCATAAAGTTTACCCCGTCGGTCGAACGCTCGATCAGATAATCGACATGATCGCTGCGCGGCGGCGCCGACCATTGCAGGCTGACCTGGTCCGGCGACAGAGGCGTCGCAACCAAGCTGGCTGGAACCGGCGGCGCGGTGTAAAGATTATATTTGTTTCCCAAATATGCACTGACGGTGTCCCGCTGCGCCGGGGTCAGCACGGTGTTGCAAACGATGATCTCGGCGATGTCGCCCGTGAAGCTCTCCAAGCCATAAGCATTATCCGCTCCCAGCGTCGGATACGCCCGGAAGCTAACCATGTTGCCCGCGCGGTCATAAGAGACCAGCCCATTGAACCGCTGGGTCCATTCCGCTGCGCTGCTGCTGATACTGTAAAGATTGTATTGGGTAAGATTCGCTGCCGGCTGGCCCAGGCTCTGCCAGGTATTCGTGCCAAAGTCTTCCGAGACCGTCCCATCACTATTTGGATATAGACTCCCGTAGCCTCCACCCCAACCCCACAGTCCGTTGGTTGTACCGCTTGCAACCGTCGTACGCACCACCGCAAAGACTTCGCCGGCACCCGCCCCGTTCATAAAATTGGGGAGACCGAGGACCTGGCTCCCATTAAAGTGCACCACCGGGAGGCTATTCACGCTATTGGCTATCAGGGTTGGTTGACTTGATGGATTCCCCTGCGTCGCATTATTATTATTACCGCTTTGATCCTGCCAGATGCCCACGGGACCCGCACTTGGAATCGTATCGGCTTTCAGCCACAGTTGCATACCGGGAACGGAAGTATTGGTGAACGGCGGAATGTTGATCGTGTAGGTGCCGCTGGTTACCGCACTGGAACCAGTGCTGTTTACACCGATGGCCTGCAGGGTCGCGTTCGCTGAAATCAAGACTGGACCGCTGTAGAGCGGCGACGAACTGTTCGGCGTGCTGCCATTGGTCGTGTAATAAATCGCGGTGGCGCCAACGCTCGTTATTGTCACCGATTGCGCGCTGGTATAAGTGCCGCCAGCGGAATTAAAGACTGGCGCCAAAGGCGGCGGCGGAAGGACCAGTTGAAAAAACACCCCTTGGTTGGAGCTGCCCCCAGTTGTGGTCGTGCCATAGAAGTTACCGTCACTGCCTTGCACCAAGCGTAATAAAGGATTGGTCCCGTTGGCCCCATCAAATGCAGCCAAGGTGGTCAAGGCGCCGGACGGGGTAATCACGAAAATTGTGCCATCGTTGTCACCGCCCCCATAATAGGTCGTGCCATAAAAGTTGCCGTCGCTGCCCTGTACCAAGCCTCCATAAGGCGAGGCTCCGTTGGCCGCCATTGGCAAGAGAGCACTGTTAAACGAAACCAAGGTGGTCAAGACGCCCGCCGGTGTAATCCTAAAGACGGTGCCACCATCGCTACTGCCGCCATGCTCGGTCGTGCCATAGAAGTTGCCGTCACTGCCCTGCACCAGTGCGCCGGAAGGATAGGCCCCATTTGAGCCGACAAATGAAACCAAGGTAGTCAACACGCCCGCCGGGGTCATCTTAAAGACGCTGCCTTTGCCGCCACTGCCGCCACCCCCGGTCGTGCCATAGAAGTTGCCGTCGCTGCCTTGCACCAAGGCCGAAGGAAACTCCAAAGGTAAGGTCCCATTGGCGCCGGGAAATGAAACCAAGGTAGTCAAAACGCCCGCCGGGGTCATCTTAAAGATGATGCCACCATTGCTACTGCCCCCATTTACGGTCGTGCCATAAAAGTTCCCGTCGCTGCCCTGTACCAGACTGCCTGTAGGACCGGCCCCATTGGCGCCATCAAATGAAACCAAGGTGGTCAAAACGCCCGCCGGGGTCATCTTAAAAATGGTGTTTCCAGCATAGGTCGCGCCATAGAAGTTGCCGTCACTGCCCTGCACCAGTGCTCCGGTAGGCTGGACATTGCTGCCGGCAAATGAAACCAAAGAGGTCAAGTTACCCGCCGGAGTCACCTTGAAGACGGTGCCTTTGCTGCCACTGCCCCCATCTTCGGTCGTGCCATAGAAGTTGCCGTCGCTGCCCTGCACCAAAGCTGCCCCAGGATAGCACCCTCCGCTATTCGATCCTGTAAAATTATATAGGATATTCAAACTGGCGGCTGGCGGAATTATCGTATAAGTAGCGCTAGTCACCGGGCTCGATCCGCTTGCATTGACGCCGATGGCGCGAAGAGTCGTGGTGGTCGAAATGGAAACCGAACCCGTATATAAGGTTGATCCAGTCGTTGGCGTGCTGCCGTTGGTCGTATAGTAGATCGCGGTGGCGCCCACGCTCAAAATATTCACCGGCTGAGCCGCAACGTAGTAGTAGGTGCCGGCAGCCGGGGAGAACACCGGGGCAGAAGGCGGCGGCGGCAGGATGACCGTAAGCACGGCCGCCGTGCTGGTGACCGAGCCGTCAGAATTGCTTATGACCACCGTGTAGCTGCCTGCATTAGACGCACTGGCATTGGTGAGGGTGAACGTCGCGCTGGTCGCGCCAGCAATATTTACCCCGTTAAATTGCCATTGATAGGAAAGCGGGGCGGTTCCCGTTGCCGCAACCGTGATCGTAGCGGTATTTCCCTCGTTCACGCTCTGGCTCGAAATCGCAAATAATGTCCCGTTGTTGAATGCCCCGCCCTGATTGGCTGTTCCGTATAACCGGCCGTCGGTTCCCTGAATAAGGCTGGCTTGCGGATTGGCCCCATCATTGCCATCTGTAAAACCGTAAAGTGTGGCATAGCCGGTCCCATCTGGATTCAAGGCAAACACAGTCCCATTGCCGGTAACTCCGCCCTGATTGACCGTTCCATATAGCCGACCGTCGCTTCCCTGAATGAGGCCACCGAAGGGAAGAGCCCCATCATTGCCACCGGTAAAACTGTAAAGCGTGGCAAGGCCGGTTCCGTCTGGGTTAATCGCAAACACAGTCCCATTGCCGCTTGTTCCGCCGAAGGGGGCTGTTCCATATAGCCGGCCATCGCTTCCCTGAATAAGGCTGGCTTGGGGATTGCCGCCATCATTGCCACCGATAAAACTGTAAAGTGTGGCATAGCCGGTTCCGTCTGGGTTCACCGCAAACACGGCTCCATTGCCGTTTGCCCCGCCGTAGGTGGCCGTTCCGTATAACCGTCCGTCGCTTCCTTGAACAAGGCTGGCTTGCGGACTAGCACTATCATTGCCAGCCATAAAACTGTAAAGTGTGGCAAAGCCGGTTCCGTCTGGGTTCACCGCAAACACGGCCCCATTGCCGGTTGCCCCGCCCTGATTGGCCGTTCCGTATAACCGGCCGTCGCTTCCCTGAATAAGACTGGCTTGCGGATAAGCGCCATCATTGCCACCCGTAAAACTATGAAGTGCGGCAAAGCCGGTTCCGTCTGGGTTCACCGCAAACACGGTCCCCTTGCCGCTTGCCCCGCCCGCAATGGTCGTCCCGTATAACCGGCCGTCGTTTCCTTGAATAAGGCTGGCTTCGGGATAAGCGCCATCGTTGCCGCCGGTAAAACTGTAAAGTGTGACAAAGCCAGTTCCGCCTGGGTTCACCGCAAACACGGTCCCATTGCCGGTTGCCCCGCCATTGGGGGCTGTCCCGTATAACCGGCCGTCGCTTCCCTGAATAAGACTAGCTTGTGGATTGGCGCCATCATTGCCAGCTGTAAAGCTATAGATGGAAGTCAGGGAGAACGATGTGATCTGCGGCTGTGCCGTGATCGTCGGTGGTACCGCGTAGGCGACGGCAGTCACTGCAACTAGACCAATCAGCGAGAGCACGAATCGCATCAAAAAAACGACCCGGCCAAGACGTGTTTTCATTGGAACCGGAATATCAGTGTCAGTTAAGCCGGAAATATACTTGAGGGAAAGCGAGCGAACACATGGCGGAACGCTGAGTGGAACACACCATGCAACACAAATGCAAAAAGGGAGTTCCAAGTTAAGATTGGGTGACAGATGGATGACCTGCTCGCCCGATCTCGATTCTTTCTACACCAAGGTCGCCAAGGGCACGAAGCGATTGGTGTCAGTTCACACCAAATTTCCAAGTGGTGAGGTTCTTTCGTTTGATGGCAGAGTTCCAACGGCGCTTCGCGATACTTTGCGATCTTGGTGTAAAAAACGATCGGGATCTACGCTTGGTTTTCTATCTGTGATCATCCGCGCCATCCGTGGGAAAGATTCCGTCTCTGCGCCTTTTGTGATCCTTCGTGGCAAAAAAGGATCGAGGTCGAGGCTTGGCTTTTCTATCCGTGATCATCCGCGGTATCCGCGGGGGAAATTCCGTCTCTACGATACCCATCTGCACAAAAAAGAGCCGGGATCATTACGATCCCGGCTCCAATGTCTATATAGTGAGAGGGCGCGATAATCTCGTTTATCAGGCGGCGAGCATACGGCGCTGACGCCTGCTGCGAAACGCCACCAAGCCCAGCGTCGCGGCGCCCAGAATGGCGGCATAGGTCGAGGGTTCGGGGATGGCGGTGATTGTGCCGACGGTGACTTCGCTGACCGTCACAGGCCCGGCCGTGCCGAAGCCAATGTCGACGGTATCGAATGCATTGACCAAGCTTGTCGTCGTATCACTGACGTCATAAGCCGCCACGTCGGGATCGCCAACTTGGCTAAGATCGAAGAGATTAAGCGTTAACGTATCCGTGGTGGCGTTGGTACGAGTGAGGTCGAGCACCGCTTTATATTTGTCTGTGCCCAAGCTGGCGAACGGGCCAGTGGCCGGGGTGTTGAGCGGTGTAGAACCACCATTACTGCCAACCCAGCTGGTACTTACAGTTGGGCCAGTCGGGCGATAGAAGATACTGTCCGCCCCAACAGTGTTGGTGGACACGTTGGGATTAATCTGAGCATAATATCCCGAGTAGTTCTCGGCCGCGACACCACCAATGGCGGTCGTGGTGCCCATTTCGACGGTGGTCTGATTATTTTGGGTGCCGGTGCTGCCTGAATTAAGCAGGCTGAAGTGCAGGCCGAATGAACTATTGGCCGGAGCGGTGGCATATTGAAACGTAACCGCCGCGGAGATCGAGTCGCCGACATTTAGACTGGCCTGCTGGCCCGGAGCTTCGAAATAGGCGATGACACCCTGGCTAACGGTAGCACCAGAGGTCGCACTTGAGACTCCGACTCCCTGGGTGTAGTTTTCGGTAGAAGTGGCGCTGGAGCCAATACCAAACCATTCGGCCGAACTCACCGGGTTGCTGAGACTGCTTTGGGGATTCTGAGTCCCAATGCCAGCGTGGATGGTGGTGGTGCTGGTGGTGGTGAAGGGACCCGTGGCCCCGGTGGTAAACGTGTCGTCGAGCAGCGTCGTCGATTGCGCGGAGAGCGCAGAGGCGGCACCAAAAACGACCGATAAGAGAAGACATTTCTGAATATTCATTGGAGAGAGCCCTTAATAATTATATATAGACTGACAGAAAGCACTGGATGTTTAACTACTGAACCTAACGAGTGAGGAGTCGGGGGATTGGCCTCACGGGAGCACGACATGGACGTTAACAAAAACCATTGTCAATAGCTTTTCATGTGGTCGTCGGCATCAATTTCGGGCACGTTACTGTTGTGTTACAAGCCGGTTATGAAAATTTACATCGGCAGGCGTCAGGCCGGTTTTTGTATAAAATATTTAATAAGTTGTGTTACGATCTGGATACAAAAATTTACATCATGCCAGCGCCAAACGGCCTTCTATGTAAGATATTTATAATTATTATTACGAACTGGTGACGAAAATTTGTCCGGCCGCTTTCCAAAGTTGTCAAAGAGATCGCCCGATAAGCATTTAGGTGCAGGATGGGCTATAATTTCGATCCACGGCCCAACACGATGAGAGATTCTTTTATCCCGAGGAATTTAACGTCCTCAGAAGATTGCCTTCTATCAAAAGCCAGCCCTGTCATGCGACCGTCGGACTGGCGCATCTGCCGCCCGACTCGCTCCGCGATCGTGCGCCACGCCAAGTGATCGTTTCTTAGCCTGTCATTCCGAGCCGTGGGTAGTGTATCAGTTTGGCGACGGTTGTCCTGCATACAACCCTCAGCGTTGTCATCCAGAGCGAAGCGAAGTATCTCACCGAATCAAATCGTGAGATTCCTCGCACGGCTCGGAATGACAAATCGGCAAACTGATACATCACTGAGCCGTGCGAGGTACCGATGCCGAAGGCCGACAGTCTGACATCTCCGAAATTGAAATCGCCATGAACCGCAGAGATTCCTCGCACGGCTGCGACAGCTAAGGCTCGAATTCAGCCTTCCAAGGTGGAGCGTGTCGTCCCTGTATAGACCGGGGACATGGGTGACACACGTACGGGGACATGGGTAACACTTGGGGATGCCTTGGATTACCTCTACACCCATGTCACAACGATTCGAGTTTGTCGTTTTAGCCAGCCAAGCTGGCA
>Ga0210398_10002954_pt1 | contig 16392 bp, 11 predicted proteins | sample IncBWC4OmetaG_FD_161047 | JGI IMG/M metagenome (GOLD analysis project Ga0210398, IMG submission 161047) | Forest soil microbial communities from Barre Woods Harvard Forest LTER site, Petersham, Massachusetts, United States - Inc-BW-C-4-O | ecosystem: Environmental > Terrestrial > Soil >... | reverse complement strand
AACCACAAACGGATCGTCGAAATCCGGGAGAAAGAGCGAGGCCGGAAATTCGCAAGTCTTGAGGAACACGACGAGGAGCTTATCCGCCGCTGGAATGCCGCGGTAGGAAAGAAAGACACCGTCTGGCACTTGGGGGATTTCAGTTTCGGCAAGCGAGGGCTTCCGGTCGCCGCGCGTCTCAACGGAAACAAGTCTCTCATCCTGGGGAACAATGATCGGTACGATTCGAAGGACTATCTAAAGTATTTCGACCGAATCGCTGGCATCGTCAAAATGGAGGACTTTGTCTTGTCCCATGTTCCGCTTCATGAGAGCCAGCTGAAGCGTTGGCACTTCAATGTTCACGGCCACTTGCATTCGCGTACCATCAAACGGCTTCGTCACCGTGACGAACCCAAAGCAGTGAAGCATGTCGATGATCTCCGCTTCCTCTGTGTAAGCTGCGAGCAGGTCAATCTGACGCCGGTGTCTTATGACTGGATTCTCAGTAAGTTGGCGGATCGCAGATAAGTGAGTCCGAGCGTAGAATTGAGCAATGGACACGACAGAAATCATTGCACAGATAGACTCTGAACTCGCTCGTCTGCAACAGGTGAAGAGTATTCTCTCCGGTAGCACTCCAACCACAACCATCAAGGTGAAAGGCGGGCCCAAACCAAAGACCGCGCCGACTCCCATCACGGCGAAGAAGCGCATCCTCTCGCCCGAAGCGCGGGCAAGAATTGCTGCCGCCCAAAAGGCTCGCTGGGCGAAGGTTAGAAAAGCCGCGAAGGCTGCGTAGGCAGAACGGCATGCCGGAGTTACTCTCTGAGTCGCCTACCGACCACTTCAATTTCCACACCCTGTAACAAGGCATAATGGGGAGCGGTCGATTCCTCCCCATGAACGTCACTACCAGGAAATCAGAGTGTGATCCAAAGCAACGCATTCGGCAGCTCGAAGTTGCTATCGAGCATGCATTTGCCGCTGTGAACGGCCTCGCATTCGAATACGGCGGCGAAGACCACCACTGACTATGGCATGGTTGAGGTCAGCTATCCAAGTTTCGAGTTTCGCGAAACTCTTAAGACTCTTCGGCCGAATGCAGGACTCGATGGCACCTGGGTCGTAATCGACTTGGGCGCGGCGGCAACGACTCTTCTCCTCTGCCGTGCGATGGACCCGCTTCGCTGACCACCCGCTGTGCTCGTTACCCTATTCCGGATGGTTGAAAGAATCATATGCCTCTATGGAAGTCCATTACGAGAGCCGGGTTGTCGAGTTTGCGAAGATTGCCGATGTTAATAACATTCTTTCGATCAATCCAGACGCTGATTCGGGACCAGCGACGATTCCCGCTACCCGAATTCGTATTACAAGGTCTTGGCGATTTTTCAGGGAGCGCCGCTGCATCTCGACATTCCATCCTGGATGGATCTGGCCTTGGCCGGAATCCCGGAAAGCATCGCCGCCCGCGCGATCGAACACTGCAACGTGAAAGCTTGGATTATTCCTTTAGGTGAACCTTTCATCCAGCCGAACTGGCTTTCTCGCCAGCCCTTATTCTCGGATGAGTTCCGAGCGGAATTCCGCAGCCACTACAGCCTCACGCAGGAAGACGAGTTTTACCAGGTGTGGACGTGCAAGTAGGTTGGTGTTGTCTCCGGGTTCTTCTGGGAAGACTGGTCGCCCTGAGTCGTGATTCTGCACATGCGCGAGCGCTGGACGGAGTTGTCGTCTAGGTTGGTTCCATCGTATCTCAATCCTGGCCGCGGGGATGGCTATACAGAATTTAGTGTGTTAGTGCGAATTTCAGGTCATCACCCCGGTTTCGCGCCTGGCCGGTGTTGACAGCCGCGAAAGATAGCCGTTTCATGTGCACTTGCCTGCCAGTGAGGCGCAGCCCTATAAGTAGCGATTTTTATATGACCAACCTCGGCATCGTTTCTGGGGGTTTCCCCGCCCGTTATAGTTCGCATGTTAATCATGCCACATACGCTCGGTTACATGGCCTGGTCTATCATTGGGATACTAAAAAGCGGGACGGTTTAAAGACGCCCCACTTCCACAAAATATCGGCTGTCCTTGATGTTCTTGACCGGCACGATTGGGTTTTGTGGCTTGATGACGATGCCTTTTTTACCGATTTGTCGCAGGACATGCGGCGTTTTGTTGACGACGTTCCGGACGACATTTTCTTCGTCGCTTGTCGATCTCCAATTAATCCACAAGGCGGCTGGACGCTTCTCAACTCCGGTGTATTTTTCATACGGAACAGCGCCGACGGAAGGAGGCTGTTGACTGAGACGTTTTCGACTACTGAAACAGAAGTCAATGCCAATTGGAAGCCTGATATATATGGACTTCTGACATCCGGCGAACAAGACCATATCATTCATGTACTACACAGAGATGGGCTGCTAGGCAGAATCATCCTACATGACTGGAGCGCATTCAATGCCAGGCCCTATCATTGGCCCGAAGGCGCTCCGGCGGAGCTGTATCCAGTAGTGCATTTTCCGGGAACGCCAGGCGACCGAGAGGAAGCAATCGCTGCTTTTGCCGCCAGATTCGGGCGAGACGCTACGATGATCGCGGTCGAGTGGCGTTGAATTGAGTTTGTGAGGCAACCCTCGCCAAAATAGCGATCTACTGTTGAATCATGACGATTAGCCCAGTTCCAATCTGGACTCTCTCCGTGTACAACTTCTCGCATGCTCTGCCTGGTGAAGCTGCTGCTTGATCCGGTGATCATGTTCTTTCGTTCTCGCCGCGATCTCCTCTTGGAGAATTTGGCTCTCCGGCAACAGCTTGCTGTCTTGAAACGGAGACATTCCCATCCTCGGCTTGCTGTTACCGACAGACTTTTCTGGGTGATTTTGCGGCGGTTCTGGTCCCGGTGGCGGGAGACATTGATTCTCGTTCAGCCGGAGACCGTTGTGCGATGGCATCGGGCCGGCTTCAAGCTGTATTGGACCTGGCTCTCGCGCCATCCCATTCGTCCGGGCAGGAAGGGCGTCAGCGTTGAACTCCGCAAACTCATCTTCGGCATGGTTGCGGACAATCCAACCTGGGGCTCGCCACGGATTCATGCGAACTGAAGATGCTTGGCTTCGACATTTCTGAACGGACCGTGTTGCGCTGGATGCGGAAAGCGCCGAGGGATCCAGAACCGGCAAAGCGATGGGCCGCCTTTGTGAGCAATCATCGAGAAGCCATCGCTGCGATGGATTTCTTCACTGTGCCCACGCTGGCGTTCGGCGTGCTTTACTGCTTCTTTGTCATCGCGCATGATCGACGACGTATCCGTCATTGCAAGGTGACCAGGCATCCGAGCAGTGCCTGGGTTGTCCAGCAGCTTCGCGAAGCTTTTCCCTATGACTCGGCGCCCGGCTACCTGATCTTTGATCGCGGCGCGAGCTTCAATGAGGAAGTCATCGACACAGTGAAGAGCTTTGGCATTCGACCAAAGCGGACCAGTTTCCAAAGTCCATGGCAGAACGGTGTTGCCGAGCGTTGGGTTGGCAACTGCCGCCGCGATCTGCTTGACCATGTGATCGTCCTGAATGAACGACATCTGAAGCGGCTGCTGAACGCGTACGTCCGTTACTACCACGACGATCGCACACATCTCGCGCTCACAAAGGGAACCCCTGCGGATCGCGAACCAGAGAAGAACCCGAATATGGGCTGCCGAGTCGTGTCCATGCCAAGACTTGGTGGCTTACATCACCGTTACGGTCTGGCCGCCTGAGCTGTTGCTTCGAACATCTCTTCGTCAGAGTTGACGATGAACTGAGGGTGAGGTGTGGCTGCGGATCTCTCGCCGCACACTCGGCGAATCTCTGGGACTATCCGTGGTCACCCACATGCCCTGCCAAATCTGCCGGCAAGTTCAAGACGCCGGTTCCTTTTGCGCTCAGATGACAATTTGGCGAGTCACAACATCCCGTGCCTGGATTCTTGCGGTGCACGTCGCTCAAGTAGTTGTCGATCAGCTTCGCAAAAGGCGCAGACCCAAAAACAATCCCGATTACTCGAAGATCATTAACGCAAAGGCCGGTACCGAGCCGAGTCAATTAAGCTTTTGTAAGCATGGAATACAAACAGATAACCGCGAATACTGTGATCGCGCCCTTGCTCAGTCGTGGAATCCGGGCAAGTCTATGCGTTTTACAATGTGATCCTTAATCCAGTGGCTGTCCCACCATTCCTTCGGATCAATCTGGACGCCATCAAGCAGCATGCCGAAGTGGATATGGTCGCCTCCGGCCATTCCCGTCTGGCCACTCGTGCCCATGGCTTGGCCTCGCTTCACCATGTCGCCTTCGTGCACATCAATATGGCTTAGGTGACCGTAGAGCGTCTGTAGCCCGTAGCCGTGATCAACCACGATACAGTTGCCGTAGATGCCCAAGGGAGCCGCAAATACGACCCGGCCATCGTTGGACGCCTGCACACCCACATGCTGAGTAACCGCGAGATCATATCCGAGGTGCACTTGCTGATCGATCTTTTTCCCTTCGTAGATATAATTCCGCACCTCCGCAAAGGTCGACTCCGACTGCGAATGAGACTGCCGTATGAAAGGCTGCGACCATAAAAACTTGTCGGCGGTCTTCAACCGTAGATCCGACAGGACCTTATTGTTTGCTCGCCGCATCTCGTTATTGATCTTTACAAAACGTGCCACGGGATCTCCAGAGCCATTCGGGTCAAGCTCGTTTACCACCTTCTGCATAAACGCGTCGCTCACCTGCAGGTCATGTACGGTGTACTTCGGCTGCTCCTTCTTAGGAAACTGGAACACGATCGCCCTCGTCACCTCGTTTCCCGCACCGTTCGAGGCGTAGACCAGCGGGACCGTATTGGGCGGCATATTCCAGGCAAAGGCGAAGAGTGAAAAGAAGCCGGGTTTGCCGTTGGGCGTGGGCCAGGCGCGAAATACCTCATCTCCGACACGCACACCTGCTTCTGTCCAAGCGCCGGAGACATTGAACGTGACCAGATCAGCCATACCCAGGTATAGATAGTGTTGGTCTGAATCGACACTGAGGGTTGGCGGTCGGGTTACCACCGTGACCTCGCGCTCCCAGCGTGCTGTCTTCCGCAGCAAATCGTTGGATGTGGCTTCAAGGATCAGTTTCGCCTTGCCGTCTTTGAGCTGCGAGGTGGATTTGATTCCGACCGTAAAGTTCCATGTGCTGTCAGTAGCGCGTGAAGGCTGGTCGGCTTGCCAGACGGGATAACGGACGCCATTCTGCTCGACAGTTGCTTCCAGTTTGCGAATACCGCGCGGATCGCGTACGTGAACGGTAACGGGAGTGGCCTGGCCGAGAGTCGTGACAGGAGAGGGCACGTCCACAACGGGTGTCGCTGAACGTGCCACGAGAAAGACAAGAGGCAACACAACTACGATGACGAGAACAATAAGAAAGGCTTTTCGCACAAGTCATTTTAAGCGTCTTATGTGAGGGAAATCGAAGATCAGTGATACACCCGTTCTCGCTGAGGGCTTGGCAGGCACGGTGGCGCCTTGGCATCAAGTTTGATTTGACTCTCCGGGTCCTGGGTCCATTCGCCGATGAACTGAAATCCGGCTTCGGTGAGCATTGTCCACGATGTGTCCTGGCGCGGCCGGCGCGGCATCCACTTCAATGGGTTCGCGCTCGGCGCCTCGGCTCAGGCCTCCGGTGATGCCGGACTGCAGAAGCACGTTGCGTACATGCTGGTAGCGGATGTCGAGGACCTTGTTGATTTCAGTGCGGTCGTAACCTGCGCCTGCGCGAAGCCGGATCTTATCTGACTTTGTGGTCAATCCGTTCATGATTTTCTGCAGCGGGGCGTCGAGGGTTCGGGGGTATGAAATCCTTAACGTTTCTTCACTCTTTTTCAGGTCCCGGCCTGGTTGTCCCTACGTGATAAACCGGATTATCACGCGCTTAGCAGGACGACAAGCAATTCATAGTTGTGTCGCATTAGCGAGCTGTCGCAAAATGGGGGAACGTTGCGGGCACTGTTGGAGACAACGTCCTTTATCATTCCCTACTTGGGTTGGCAAGCCCACAACAGGTTCCGGTACTTGTCCGAGATGCCGACTTTTCGTTCAAGTGGAATCTGCATACTCGAGGTTCAATAAACACTCGCGCGCTTCCAAAGTACAAGGGCTCTAACTACCTGTCATGTCTGAGGAGGAGAATCTTGACCTAGGCCGCTGGCGCCCGAGGGAATAACTGGTAGCGTCATTTCAGAAGGATGCGTGCTGTCATGGATGATCGACTGATTCGCAGCATGCCATTTTTTGCTAACGCCAAATACTTCGCCTGTATTTGGATTGGGGGCGAACTGAGGAAAATCGCTAGAGGAAATTTCCAGACGAATTCTGTGCCCGGGTTGGAAGAGATTGCTGGTCGGCCAAATATGAATATGGTATTGGTATATGCGGCCTGGTTCAATAGGCGACGGATCTGATAGTGATTCACGAAAACGGGTAGCCTGTATGCCATTGTTCAGGTTTACGGCGGTGCCGTCGGGAAAGACATCGACCAGCTTGGCTGTGAAATCGGTATCCGGCACCGAAGAGCTGGCATAAAGCGTGACGGTTATCGGTCCCGTTACTTCAAGCGGAACTTTTAGCGGTTGGCTGGAGTAGACAAGGATATCGCTTCGCTGCTCTATCGCGGATTGGTCAAACTGCCCTTGCGGACCACTTGTCCACGAGCAGCAGGAATGGCCACCGACGCTAGGTGCTGGATTCGACGGGTCGTAGACGAACTCATCGGATTCTGCGTTTGCTGTCGTTGGTCCGCTCGCATCACCAGAGGCCGCATGGTCGCTTGTGCCGGGATGCGTCGCAGTCAGGACCCCATCGCCCATCACGGATGCGGCATGTCCTCCGCTCGCCAGATACCATTTCTGATATTGCGTATTTCGCAATGGCCACTCTGTGGAGCTATGCCATTTGTTCTCTCCCATCTCAAAGTAGTCGACGCGGGGACCGGTGATAACGCCGTTATCTTTACCCTTAAGGAAGTGATCGAACCACGCGAGCATCAGTTCATTGACCGGGCTGTTGGCAATCGGGCCAATAGCTTTGAGCCGTGGACTTACGGGGCTGTCTGGACGGCCCCATCCCAGATGCTCCCACGGGCCAATCACGATGCGTTGGTTATTCCGCGCGAGTTCATTGGCACCTTCAGTGCGCATTCCGTTAAAGTTTCGCAGGGCGCCATTCAGGAAGGCATCATACCAACCGTCAAATGCCAGTACTGGCACATCGACCTTGCTGTACCTTGACTCAATACTGAATGCCTTCCAATACGCGTCATCTGACGAGTGCCTGATGGCGTCGAAGTAGTAAGGTGCGACGCCTGGATCTCCCGGGTGAAACGGAGGGAATTGGTCGTACGGCAGGAAGTGCATCCATTTTGCTATATCTTTACCTTCTTCACGGAGCGATGCACTTAGCTTCGCGTCTCCACGGTTCGCGGCTGCGGAGCTGACAATTGTTTCCATCATCCAGTTCTGGATGAAGGCGAGGCGAAAGGCTCCATCTTCATAGGTCCAACCGTCGTAATAGTCAGACGCTGTGTTGGAGGGGACAATCGTCTTGAGGGAAGGCGGCGTGGCAGTGGCAGCCAGCCACTGGGTCGCTCCCACATAAGAAGAGCCGTACATTCCTACCTTGCCGTTAGAGCCGGGAAGATGCGCTGCCCACTCCACCGAATCGTAGCCATCATCGCGGTCGTTCGCATACTCATAGAAAGTCCCCTGAGACGCATATTGTCCGCGAATGTCTTGGATCACGACGAGGTAGCAGTGAGACGCGAACCAGGCCGGCGTCTGAAAGCGCGATGGCTGCACCTGCGCGGCGGCTTTTCCGTACTGAGTCCGCATCAGGATCACCGGAATCAATTCCTTGGTTGCGGGGCGGTAGACGTCCGCTTTTAGAACTACTCCATCTCGCATGCGTGCGGGGACATCCGCCTCTTTGGTGACACTGCATGGTCCTTCGCCACCAGGAGGTGGCCATGACGGAAATGCGAAGGTCGAACTCACCAACATCAGCGGCACAAACATCAAGCTGAAGCATGCTGTGATCGGCATTGTGATTGGCTACCTGGTCTGTGGCAACGTGTAAATCTGTTTCTTGTCTAGTGTCCGACAACTTGTCGCTGCATAGCCGGACTCGAAGGCAAGCTTATGAGGTTCGAAAACAGTCGATACGCGCCGGGTACCCCGAGCGGCAGCTCCCGGTAAAAGGCGTAGGCTGTATACACATATGCTCCTGCTCCATAACGAGCAAAGAGCATGCCACCCTTTTGTGGATCCTGACCCGGATCATGTGTTTCGAGAAGCGGCTGGTATTGCGGATCCCACGACTGCATGAACTTTGATCCGCGCTCCTCGATCCAACCGTCAAAATCCGCCTGAGTGATTTTATTCGGCCAGGAAAATACGGGACTGGATGGATCCAGAAGAGTGACAACTGATTTCTCGTCGGTGACCTCTTCCGGGTCGGATGTCATTGTGTATGGGTAAGGCCCGAAATTATGGTCGAACTCCGGTGTCTGATATTGTACGATCACAACGCCGCCGTTCTTGACGTAGTCCAGCAGCCGTCCGTTATAAGTTCGCAAATCCGCGCGAACGGCGTAGGCTCGAATGCCGACTACGATGACGCTGTACTTTGCTAGGTCGCTGCCAGCGAGGTCTTCCCGATTTAGAAAGTGGACATTCACGCCTAAGTTCTCAAGCGACTGGGGCACATCATCTCCGCTGCCCACGATGTAAGCCAGTTGGAGATTGGGAGCTACTTTTATGTTCGTTCCTGTTGTCTTGTAGTCGGCGCCTCGATAAAGAAAATACGGCCTCAGGCCGGGGTATCCGGTTTCTACATAGCCCTCTTTGTAATCGTGATTACCGTATGTTGCGACGGCTGTTAGCTGATAGGGCTGTTCTGCCAGATGGCTAGGAAATACCCGGAAGCTGACGACCTGTTCTTCACCATCCTGAGCAAGCGCGAAGTTAAAAGTTGCAGGCTCTGACCGCCAGCCATCAGGGATTTCAAGATGAACAGTTCCCTGCGCTGCCCCTTTTACATTGCTGTGAACTTTTACGCTCACTGGAAATGATGCCTGGTCCAGCGGCACGATTCCTGCGCCCTGCAGCATGGTCACGGAAATTGCAGGGCCCACCGGCATCGGATGAAAGACGATGCCAGGTCCAACCTCGCGCTGAATGGTTTGCACTACTTCACCGAGGTGGATCTGGACACCGCGATAGGAAGCAGTCACCCACGCTTCGAGGGGATACGGTGCAAGTGGCATCTCTCGATATTGCGGATCGCGCAGATCGTAATACGGTTGCTCGATGCTGGGAAGTTCAAAGTACGGTCTGGTGTAGCCTGTGTTATCCGCAATGTGGACGTCAAAGACCGCATCAAAGGTTCTGCCGCCATCGAGTTGGCCGGATGAGTTGCCTCTGGCTTGCAATCCCCAGCCAGTCGTCCCAGGTGTTTTCAACTCGATGCCATCGATCTTGATTGGAAGCGGGCCCGATTCCGCCACATGCACTTTGACGGGGAAGCTTTGGCCGGGAATCGCCATCGGAAACGTCGGAGGGTCGCCAAAGAAACGGGCGAACATCCCCGTCGGAGGATTTGCTGGAGTGATATTGGATGCCACAGAAAGCCCCAGAGCCATCACGAGGGCATCATTGAACTGATCCTGCTTTACTTTCAACTCATGCAGCACGTCGTATTTTGCTCTCGCAGACAGTCCGCTGCTCTTGACTGCGTCTACAAGCTCGTTTGTGGCTTCGAAACCCTTGGCGAGTGTGTCTGCGATCTTGTCTGGATCGCCGATCGAGTAGGTATGAATTGCCTCTTCGACCAGCCCATTGATTGTGCCTAGCCCTTTAGTCAGAAAGGCGTGATCTTCGCCCTGGGCCAGATCTCCAATCCCGGCTAAAGATATATCGATGCCATCGAAGAATGAATTCTCCTCGTCCTTCGCCGGGATGCGCGATCCAAAGCGGTGATAGGGAGAACTTTCCGGCCCCGCTGCCGGAATGGCAGCGCCTTCATTCTGAGATTTTTGAAAGCCAAGGCCCTCGCGGGAGATTTGCAGATAATTCAACCCGCTCGCGCTGCTGTAGGTGCCAGTCGGAACCTCCACAGTCGCGCTCACTGCTCCCGGCTCGAACTTACCGGAAATATAGTTCTGCACGCCAGCTGGCTGCCAATGATGCGTTGCATAGTCATAGAGACCTTTAGGCGAAATAGTCTCCTTCTCTAACGAGAAAGGAACGCGCGCGTATTCCTTCAGAGGGTTCCATGGTTGCAACCCCTCCTTGATCTGATCGGGGAAGACCGTCGGATCGCCCGCAGCGTTAAAAACCTCTTGCGCGAAGCGTCCTGCGGCGGCATGGTTTCCGTGACCGTCAGAGGGACCCCCTACGAAGACCGAGGTGATGACCAATGGGCGCGTGAGGCGGACAACGCGTACGACATCATAGAAGATACGATCGTAGCCCCATTTCTGCAGGGCCTCATCGAGGGTCTTAGAGAAGCCATAATCAGTCGCGATGGTGAAATATTGGCTGGCGCAATAATAGCGGTCGGCCTGAAGCAGTTCCTCAGTGCGAACGAGGCCAAGGGCATCCCATAGGTCTGAGGACATGACGTTGGCTCCGCCCTCGCCCCGATTGAGAGTCAGCAGGGTAACGCGTGCGCCCAGAAAACGCGAGGTGTAGGCCAGGGTGCCGCCATCTTCGTCATCCGGATGCGCAGTCACCATCAACATGCTGGCCCGAGTATGAAGCTTCTGCAACTCTTCGAAGAGTGCGGTAGCACCACGATTTTCAGGAATCGGCCGATGATCCTGTCGAGCTCCGCTTTGCACGGGACATGACGATTGCGCAAATGACCCCGGCAATAGCACGCTGCATGGCATCCCCGCTATCAAGAAGATGAGAGCGAGCCTAAGTCTTTGAATCATAGCCACTCGTTCCTTTTGTGAGCCTGCCCTGGGTCAGAAAGGGTGCGGGACAGAGGCCGCACCCGTTAAGGCTTTCAGGTGATCCTTGTTTAAGTTGGCTGGTCGCAGAAATGTGAAAAATCGAACCGACTCATGCAGCTAAAAATAGAACTTTGCAGCTAATTGAATTTCACGCGGATCTATCACCGTATTCGTACTCTTTCCAAACGAGCCCGGCGAAGAGGTGTCCGCAGCAGGATTAGCAAAGTTGGGGTGATTGAACGCGTTAAAAAATTCTCCGCGAATTTCGACACGCATGCTCTCTTTAATCGGGAAGCTCTTAAACAAGCTCATATCTACTTGTTGAATTCCGGGCCCGTGGAACATGCGCGGACGGCAGGTGCCGAAATTGCCCGGAGCAGGCTGAGTAAAAGCTGCAGGGTTTATGTAGAATCCTGTGGCAAAACTGCCCGCGTAGTCGTGAGGATTCTTTGAAGCTCCTGCAAGTGGATTTCCCGTGCAGTCCGGATAAGACTGATGGTCGGGCCCGGTAAAACTTGCGTCCGGAGCCGTAACGTCGAATGGAATGCCACCCTGGAAGCTCAGAATCGTATTGAACTGCCAGTTTCCGAGCAAGCGTGAGCCAACACTGTCGTTATTCAGCAGCCAGCCTCCTTTGCCGATGGGCAGTTCCCACATAGCACTTGCTACAAACCGGTTACGGACATCCTGCTGTGAATTACTGAACTCATGGTAGTAATCGTATGCATTCTGGGGGAATGCATCTCCGGTCAGGTTGTCCACGTAGTCCGCCAGATTATGGGACCATGTATAGCTAATCAGGTACATTAGCCGATGCGATAACTGGCGCTTAAGGCTAGCTTCCAACGCTTCATAGTCGGTGATTCCATCATTTGTTCCAAGCTCCAGAAATCCGTGTTGGCCGGCGCCCTGTACTGATTCGCTTATGGTGTTTAGGTTTGGATAAGGGAACGTAACGACCGGCAGACCCCCGCTATAGCTGGTGACGACTCCCTGATTCGCATTCCGGAGGCGGTTCATCTTGCGTCCCCAGTTACCAACCCACGTAAGGTTAAATACGGTGTCGCTACTCACCTGCAGCTGCGAACCGAAGCTCGCTTGCTCGACGTAGCCGGTGCGTTCATTTGGATCCTGTGCCCTGATCTGCAACGCAGGCAGGTAGACGCCAAGCTCCTCAAGCTGCTCGGACGGGAATCCATTTTTGAGCTGAAAGACAGGAGTGGTGCTGCCGAGTTGCTGCGAAACTGAATCGTTAATCAGGAATGGAGGATTCAGCTGCAGCATCGCTTCTGATCCAATTCGGTTGATGAACTGATGAAAGATGCCGAACCCGCCCCGAAATACCAAAGGCGGCGCAACGTGATACGCGAAGCCAAAGCGCGGCGAAAAGTCCGTCTTATCCGGATGGATGAGCGTGCGGCCATACCATCCATTGCTTCCGGTTGCGGTGATGATTTCTCCGCCGTTGGCTGGGCTGAAGTTGGAGGTTTTATTCGTGCGGTTCAACCAGAAGGGTGGATATAGCTCGTAACGGAGACCATAGTTAACGGTGAGGTTTGGCGAAACGCGCCAGGTGTCCTGGCCATAAAAAGAATTGCCCCGGATGTAGTTATTCACCTCCAGAGCATTTTCATAGATAGCCTCAGTGACATCGCCGAGAAGAAAGTCGGCAGGCGCAAACCCTGGGGTGTTTGTATAGATACCCTCAGTCAAGATCGCGCCCTGCGGCGCTTCAAGATCGAAGAAGTTGAGCGAGTTCTCATGAAATTCGTAACCGAACTGGAGGCTGTGATTTCCCTTGAGAAGATAAACATCGTCGACAAACTGCCATACCTGGGCTACTTGAAACTGGGGCCGGTAGATCGATGATCCAAGCGTAGTCAAACCGAACACATACATTGGAGGAAGGCCAGCGGTCTCGGGAGTCACGGGAATACCAGTCAGCCCGAATTGCGGTGCTGCAGATTCGCCAAGCGTCAGCCCGATGGGATCGCTGTGTGAGTAATCACGAAGAAATCCAAAATGAGCCGCATTTACCAGTGCCGACGATGGGGTGTACGTCCATCCCAGTGCTGTGGATTGGTCGTGAAGTATGTACTGAGTGGAAAACTCTCCGTTTCCTGCCAATGGATTTGCCGTCCAGAGCGGCGATTGGTAATTAGACCAGTCATAGCTGTATCGTCCGAAAATCGCGTTGTGCTTGTTCAAGGTGTAATCTACACGTCCAGTCGCAATTTGTGTGTTTGTGGGTACAGAGGTGACGAACTGATAATTTGGCGCGCCGGTATATGCTGTTCCGATATTCGGATCTGGATAAAGAGCCATGAGCTTGGCTCCCACCGGATCGATGCAAGCTGGCTGGATCACGTTGTTCACGATGCAACCCGTCTGTCCGTTGGCCACAGCCTGCAGGTTATAGATTCCCGACAGGGCGCTGAAATCGCCCGCCTTCATTGCCGGGGTCGGTACCGTCGAATAGACACTTTGCGCCTGGCTGCTCAGCAAGCCTTGATAGGCAGCGAAGAAAAATAGGCTGTCGTGAACGATAGGTCCGCCAATTGTCCCGCCAAACTGATTCTGATCGAAATGGCCTTTCGGCGTCCCCGTGTAGTTGTTGAAATAAGTGTTGGCATCCAAAGCGCTGTTTCGCAGATAGTCCCAGACGTCTCCGTGGAAATGATTACTGCCCGATTTTGTGGAGGCATTGATGACCGCTCCAGCTGATGTCCCGAATTCCGTTGAGTAGGTTCTCGTTTGTATGCGGAATTCCTCCAGCGCGTCCGGAGGCGGAATAACGGCCTGTACAGATTGCTCTTGCAGGTTTTCCGACCCGGTGTTGTTGTCGATGCCGTCGAGCGAGAAGTAATTTTGCAGCTCGAGATTGCCGTTGGCGCTGAAACGTCCCTCAGCTGGGTTTGCCACTTCTACATCGGGATTGTGGTAAACGCCCGGCTCCAGGAGCGCGAGCTGATCGTAATTACGTCCGTTCAGGGGAAGATCGTTGATCTGACGGCTGTCGATCAACCCTCCAACATCCGCCGATTGGGTTTGCAGTCCTTGCGCGGTTGAAGTTACCGTAACTTCCTGTTGCAGATTCCCGATTCGAAGCACAAAATCAGTTTGCGCCCTGGTCTGTACATTGATATGCACGGCAGGCTGGACCTCGGTGGCATAGCCAGTAAACGACACCTTCACGCTATAGACGCCTGGAATCAGGGCTAGTCTCTGATAGGTGCCGTCGGAATTCGTGAGAGCGGTATCAACGACATTGGTACCGGTATTGGTGATTTCAACTTTCGCACCGACAATCACTGCGCCACTCGCGTCGCGCACCGTCCCCACAATTGAGCCAGTATCGATCTGGGCGGATGCCTGAGCTGACAAGACGAGGGCGGCTGTAGCCGCAAGGATTGCGCGCTTACCAATGCCGATCAAAAATGCTTTTTTGGACGCACCTCTGGGTTGCACGGACTGCCTCCTGGATACCCCGAGCCTGATTGGATGACTGTTGAATTAACTCGTTCGTGACGACCGAAGGTACATCGAGAAACAGTCGTCTTAGAGACACAACCATTCCGAATTGTCGACTGTGCACGCATCGGTCCAAGTCCAGATGAAGCCGACGAAAATAGATTGACCAGAAAGTTACGTTAGCATTAACGAAAATGCAAGAACTTTTATCGGGGAGGTTCCAGCTCTTTTGGAAGCGCGGCCTGCGGCATGCTAGATTGCATCAGTATAGGAGCGGCTCTCACACACGGCAGTGTTTTTGAACCACGATTTTGGCGCTCCAGATATTTAACGGCAAATAAACGTTAGCGCTTAACTAAAATGCCTCTTTCGAGTGCAAATGGCTTTCATTCGACCTCCGACACCGCGATGAACGGTTCTGAACCACAACCAGCCACGGTGGCATCTGTGTACAAACAGCAGACGCCTGAGCTGGAGCGAGGTATCGGGCTCTGGGGCGCAATATCGACCAATGTCTTGAATATGGTCGGTATCGGACCTTTTCTTACGATCCCCTTAATTCTCGCTGCCATGGGTGGACCGCAGGCCATGCTGGGCTGGATTCTCGGAGCTCTGATCGCACTATGCGATGGGTTGGTTTGGGCCGAACTAGGCTCAGCAATGCCACAGTCCGGAGGACCGTACCACTATCTCCTCGAAGCCTTCGGTCCGCGAAGCTTAGGGCGCCTTCTCAGTTTCCTTTTTCTGTGGCAGACACTACTCGTGGGGCCGCTTTCGATTGCGTCGGGAGCTGTAGGCTTTGTGCAGTATGCAAAATATCTGGTCCCATCGATTCACGGCTGGCAATTCCCAGTGCTTGCTGCCACTGTGTGACTACTCAATAAGGCGCTCCTTCTACGCAGAATTCGAACGATCAGCGGACTCTCGGTAGTGATCGCGATTATTGTTCTCGGAACTGGTGGCTGGATTCTTCTTACCGGTCTGCTGCATTTTCGTGCTGCTCTGGCTTTCGATTTTCCCCACATGGGCTCGGGTCTATCCCGTGGCTTTTGGACTGGTCTCGGAGCCGCGACGCTGATCGCACTCTACGATTACGGCGGCTACTTCAACGTCTGTCTCATTGGCGGAGAGGTGCAGTGCCCACGTAAGACTATCCCGCGATCCATCCTGATCAGCATCGGCGTCGTGGGACTGTTGTATCTCGCCATGAATATTTCTATCCTGGGCGTCGTCCCCTGGCGCGAGGCGATGCATTCGGACGCGATCGTTGCTGACTTCATGAGGCGAATTTACGGCATAGCGGGTGCACGGATTGTTTCCGTTCTGATCTTGATTGCGACTTTTGGTTCGGTTTTTGCCGTACTTCTCGGATATTCTCGCGTTCCATTTGCGGCTGCTGCCGATGGACGCTTCTTTTCAGTCTTTGCCCGGGTCCATTCAAAGGGTCATTATCCCATCGTTGCCGTCTTGACCATGGGACTGCTCTCGGCGCTGGCTTGTGTCTTCAGCCTCGCCGAACTAATCAATACGCTCATCGTCGTTCAGACGATGCTGCAGTTCATCGCCCAATGCGTTGCTGTGTTCCTGCTACGACGTGGTTTCCATAACAATCCTTTGTCCTATCGCATGCCGCTATTCCCATTGCCAGCCCTGGTGGCGCTGGGCGGCTGGATCTACATCGTTGTGACGAGTGGTACGCGATACATTGGGATCGGCGCGCTGTTGATCGTGATCGGCGTAGTTGCATTCCTGTTGCGCTCATTTCGGGCTCAGGAATGGCCTTTTGGTGTGGCATGAACAAAGCGTGGGATGTCGCGGTGGCGGGCGAGATATTCGCCGATCATGTGTTTTCAGGCTTTGCGCGATGGCCTCAGCCGGGTGAGGAACTCTTTACAGATAGTTACGTGCGCGAGGTAGGCGG
>Ga0210398_10002953_pt1 | contig 16393 bp, 14 predicted proteins | sample IncBWC4OmetaG_FD_161047 | JGI IMG/M metagenome (GOLD analysis project Ga0210398, IMG submission 161047) | Forest soil microbial communities from Barre Woods Harvard Forest LTER site, Petersham, Massachusetts, United States - Inc-BW-C-4-O | ecosystem: Environmental > Terrestrial > Soil >... | reverse complement strand
AGCACGCCTTTCTTCATTAAGCTGGTGGCGTAGCTGACACGGGCGACGTTGCGGCTGACAGCCTCGACTTCAAACCCGTCAAGGTCGGTGCGGCGAAATACGATGCCCGAGCCCGGAGCTGCGGGCAACATTCGCAGGTAAACCGGCGCGCCGCTATGAAGACCCACTCCGCTACATTCGACAGGCTTCCGAATTGTTCGTTCGTAAATCAATAATTTGCAGCTAACGGCAATACATGCAATAGATTACATGGTTGCGTTGGTCCCAGAATGTTGTATTTTGACCACAATTAGTGCCAAACCGTTCGTCTCCGGCTGCGACGTTTTAATCGCTGCCCCTTTAACATCTTTGCAGCCAGGGCCTTAGCCGCGCTGTTAGCAAATCGGGAACACGTGGCGACGCCCTATTTACTGATTCATTACCCTGCAAATTAATGCCGTCCCGAGACAAGATTGCTTGCCGGGCCCAAAGTAAAATGCGGCCCGGCCGGGGCGGCGGACTGGCACTCGTCAGAGCGAAGAGAGAATTTCGATAAGACTCTTCAAGAACTGTGTTGCGTCGCCTGTCGGCAATGTTATCCCCGGCACGGCATATCCCGTTGTTCACCCAGGCTCAACCGCGTGAGACCTCTGGACTTTCCCTACACTCTGCGTAAAATGCTCATTTCCGGTTGCTTCTTGTTTCTCTGTAGGATTGGCGCCGGTGCGAAGAATAATTCAGCGGGAGGCCCCATGATTGTCGGTGTTCCTCGGGAAAATTTCCCGGGGGAACGGCGCGTAGCGCTCGTGCCAGGCGTGGTTCCGAATCTGGCGAAGGTAGGTGTCGAGGTCATAGTTGAAGCGGGAGCGGGTGTCGAAGCCGGCTATCCCGACGCGGAGTATGTCAATAAGGGAAGTAGAGTTCTCGCCAGCCGGGGAGAGGTCTTCGCCACAGCGGACGTAGTCGTGCAGGTGCTCTCTTATGGTTCCAATGATCAGACTGGCAAAGCAGACCTTCCACTGTTGCGCCCCGGTCAGGTGCTGATCGGATTCTTGCGGCCGCTGGGCGACGTTCACACTCTTCAGGACATTGCCGCCACCGGCGCGACGTCATTCTCCGTCGAGCTGATGCCCCGCATCACTCGCGCGCAAAGCATGGATGCGCTTTCCTCCATGGGTACCATCTGCGGCTACAAAGCCGTGCTGGTTGCATCTGACAAACTGCCGCGCATCTTCCCGATGTTGACCACGGCGGCGGGCACCATTACGCCTTCGCGAGTCTTGGTAATCGGCGCCGGGGTCGCTGGACTGCAAGCCATTGCTACCGCACGCAGACTAGGCGCAGTCGTTTCAGCCTACGATCTTCGGCCTGCAGTCAAGGAGCAGGTGCAAAGCCTGGGTGGACGCTTTGTCGAGCTTCCCATCGAGGCGGCGGACGCGCAGGATGCCGGCGGTTACGCCAAAGCCCAGGACGAGGCGTTCTATCAAAAGCAGCGCGAGTTGCTGGGTAAAGTCGTCGCCGAGAGCGATGTCGTGATCACCACTGCGGTCGTGCCCGGTAAGAAGTCCCCTGTGCTGGTGACCAAGGAGATGGTGACCGGTATGGCGCTTGGTTCGGTGATCATGGACCTTGCAGCCGAACGCGGGGGTAACTGCGAACTGACGCGAACCGGAGAAACCATCGTCGTACACGGAGTCACTATTGTAGGAGCGATCAATCTGGCCAGCACTGTTCCGTATCACGCCAGCCAGATGTATGCCAAGAACCTGGCGAATTTCCTTGTGCACTTGGTGAAGGACGGCAAGCTACAACTCAATCTTGAGGACGAGATCACTCGCAGCACGTTGGTCACGCAGGGCGGTGAAATCGTAAATCCCCGCATTCGCGAGTTCTTCTCGCTGTCGGCGCTGGCAGCGCAGTGATGGTAATGTTTGGCGGACGAGTCGCCGAGAAAATACTGAGGAACAAAAATGCCACCAGATTTTATTTCTAATCTCTACGTGTTCATCCTCGCCGGGTTTGTGGGGTTTGGAGTGATCAGAAGCGTTTCCCCCCTGCTGCATACGCCCCTGATGTCGCTGACCAACGCTCTCGACGCGATCGTGGTGGTTGCCGCCATCATCATTGCCGGCCGGCATGAGACACCGCTTACCACGGTGCTCGGTGCGATCGCGGTCGCGGCCTCGTTCAGCAACATGGTCGGCGGATTCCTGATCACCGACCGCATGCTGCGCATGTTCAAGTCTCGCGGATCGAAAAAATCATGAACCAGCTCGCGCTGCAGCAGTATCTCGATTTTGCCTACATTGTCGCGGTCGTTCTCTTCATTCTTTCGCTCAAGTTCCTGAGTTCGCCGGCGAGCGCGCGCTGGGGCGTTCTGGCGGGAGAAATCGGCGCCGCCCTGGCCGTCGTGGTTACGCTTTTCAACCCCGAGGTGGCCCACTACAAGTGGGTCCTCATCCCGCTGATCATCGGCGCGGGAGTGGGTGTGCCTCTAGGTCTGGTGCAGATGACGGCGGTGCCGCAACGAACGGCACTGAGCCACGCGTTTGGTGCGCTTTCGGCCGCCATGATCGGTATTGCCGAGTTCTACGTGGGCACGGCTCCGGTCACTCGCTTTGAAATGGGCGAGATCTCTCTGGAAGTCATTATCGGCTCACTAACTTTTACCGGCAGCCTGATCGCCGCAGGCAAGTTGCAAGAGATCCTGCCGCAGCGGCCGATCGTCTATCGCGGGCAGAATATCGTGAGCCTCTCCGTTCTGGCGGGTGCGCTGGGGCTGGCAGTGGCACTGGTGGTGAATCCCGGCAACGCCATACTGTTCCCGATCATGGTGATTGTGGCGCTGGGTTTCGGCGTGCTGTTGGTCACTCCCATCGGCGGCGCGGACATGCCTACGGTCATCTCGCTGCTGAATTCCTACGCCGGCCTTTCAGCGGCGCTTCTGGGATTTGTTCTGAACAGTAAGGTGCTCGTCGTCGCCGGAGCGCTCGACGGATCTTCCGGTTTCATTCTTTCGGTGATCATGTGCAAGGCCATGAATCGCTCCTTCACCAATGTGATGTTCGGAGCGTTCGGGCAGGTGCAGACCTCCGCGGCGGCGGCGAAAGAAGAACGAGCCGTGCGCAGCGCCACGGCTGAAGATGCGGCCGCGATTCTTGCGGCGGCCAACAAAGTTGTAATCGCCCCGGGTTACGGCATGGCAGTCGCGCAAGCGCAGCATAAGGTTCGCGAATTATATGACCTGCTCACCAAGAAGGGAGTGGACGTCCGCTTTGCCATCCATCCGGTTGCTGGCCGCATGCCCGGCCACATGAACGTGCTGCTGGCCGAAGCCGACATTCCTTACGACCGCCTGATCGAAATGGACGAGATCAACGGCGACTTTCCGCAAACCGATGTAGCGCTGGTGATCGGCGCTAATGACGTCACAAATCCGGCGGCACGCACCGATGCCAGCAGTCCCATTTTCGGCATGCCGATTCTCGATGTCGACAAAGCCCGCACCGTAATGGTGATCAAGCGCAGCATGAGTCCCGGTTTCGCGGGCATCGATAACCCGCTCTATTACCTCGACAACACCTTGATGCTGTTTGGTGACGCAAAAGCTTTCGTCAACTCGATTGTGCGCGAGTTGGCCGGAGCGGGCGGCGGACACGGATAGGCAGGTGAAAGTGCGGGGGTTTTGAATCCTGTGCTGGCAGCGGAACTTTTGACCGCTCTTCGTCGTAGCATTAATCAGGTGGAATTATGCTGACGTTCCTCTTGTGGTGCATTCTGCTGATTCTCTGCTGGCCGTTGGCGCTTTTCTTCCTTTTCCTCTATCCCATCGTGTGGCTGATCCTGTTGCCGTTCCGTCTGTTGGGAATTGCGGTGGAGGGAGTGCTGGAGCTGGTAAAGGCCATCATCTTCTTGCCCGCACGAATACTGCGCGGTCCGCGCCGGGCCTGGTAAAGAAAGATCAAACAAAAATCCGGCTTTGCGGCCGAGGAGAGTACATCTTTCCCGGCCACCAAGCCGGACCGCTTTCTAACAGTTCGGACTACCCGACCTTGACCGCTACTTTCTCGTCCTGCGAGACGGGAAATTTGCGATGCTCTACGCCGGTGTAGATCTGCCGGGGACGCGCGATCTTCTGTTCCGGATCCTGCACCATCTCGTTCCACTGTGCCAGCCAGCCGGCTGCACGCGGAATGGCAAACAGCACGGTAAACATGTCCGGCTGGAAGCCCATGGCCTGGTAGATGATTCCGGAATAGAAATCGACATTGGGATAGAGCTTGCGCGTAACAAAATAGTCGTCCTGCAACGCGATGCGCTCCAGTTCCAGCGCGATGTCGAGGCGAGCATTGCGGCCCGTCACTTCGAATACTTCATCGGCAACCTGCTTGATGATGCGGGCACGCGGGTCATAATTTTTGTAGACCCGGTGGCCGAATCCCATCAGCTTCAGCTCGCCTTCCTTCACCCGCTTGATGTAGGCAGGAATGTTCTTCACTGTGCCAATTTCATCCAGCATGCGGAGCACTTCTTCGTTGGCGCCGCCATGCAACGGACCAGCCAGCGCCGCCGCCGCCCCTGCCATGGAAAGGTAAGGATCGGTTTGCGCGCTGCCAATCACCCGCATCGTGGTCGAACTACAATTCTGCTCGTGGTCGGCGTGCAGAATGAACAGCACGTCGAGCGCGCGCGCGATGACTGGGCTGGCTACATATTTTGGCTCCGTCATCCTCCACAACATGTTCATGAAGTTTTCGGTGTAGCTCAGGTCATTGTCGGGATACACATACGGATGTCCGCGGCGATGGCGATAAGAATACGCAGCCAGGGTTGCCATCTTCGCGACCAGGCGGACGATCTGCTTCTGCCGGTTCGCGGGATCGTGGATGTCCTTCGCCTCGGGGTAGACGGTGGACAGACCTGCGAGCGTGCTCACCAGTATGCCCATGGGATGGGCATCGTAGCGGAAGCCATCAATAAAGTGCTTGGTGGTTTCATGCAGCATGGTGTGATGCGTAATCTCCCAGGTCCAGTCCTTGTCCTGTTGGGGAGTCGGCAACTCGCCGAACAGCAGCAGGTAAGCCACCTGGAGATAGTTGCAATGCTCCGCCAAGGTCTCAATGTCATAGCCGCGATAGCGCAGGATGCCCTTGTCGCCGTCGATAAAGGTGATTGCGCTCTTGCATGAAACCGTGTTGGTAAATGCCGGATCGTAGGTCATGAGACCGAAGTCTTCCGGACCAGTTTTAATTTTCCGCAGGTCCATGGCGCGGATAGCTCCGAGCTCGACCGGCGATTCATAAGTTTTATCGGTGCGATTGTCCGTAAGGGTCAAAGTGTCTTTCGACATGACCTGTACCTCCTGTTAGAAAGCAGAACCTGTTAGATTAGAGCGCGGTGCTGCGAACGAGTGTTCGTCCGAGACTTATTCTAGTCCTCGAATGCCGAAATTTTCCGGTTAACACAGGGGTAGGCGACCGAGATCACGTCGGTCTGTGATGTTCAACGTAACCCGAAAGGCACTACGGTTTGTCGGCAGATTTGCCGGAAGCGGAACTGCTCTTTTCGGAAGTCGCTTTTTCTGAGGTGGACGAGCCTGCGCTCTTCGAAGCCTCCCCCTTGCTCTCCGCAGGGGACGACGAACCCGCTCCGTTACCGTTTGATGAATTGCCTTTGGACGGCTTTTTCGCATAGTCTGTCACATACCAGCCGGAGCCCTTGAACCGGACCGCCGCCGCAGAAATCAGCTGCTCCATTTCTCCACCGCAATGTGGACAGACGGTCAGCGGTGGATCGGAGAACTTCTGGATTCGCTCGGTCAGGCTATGACACTGCTTGCACTGATATTCGTAAAGAGGCAACGCGCTGTCCCCCAGTCTATCTAAGTTATTGATTCTATTTTCCATGATTGGTTGCGGTCAATTGTGGCAGAGCTTGCTCCCGGAAGCCGGCTGAAAGTCGGATGCCCGGTGTGCAATTTTGAACATACAAGATATTTTCAGGTGGGTTAAGATTTCTCAACGTTCCGCGTCTATTGCGCTAGACATCTTTGGCCGTCGCGGGTAACAAAATCAGTTCAGTCTAGAGGCAAAGGCGGCATCATGTTCAGCGCGTACCTCCGCATCACACTGGCGTATCTCCTGCTCGCGACGTTTGTAGTGCCCTGCGTTTCTGCCCAGCAAAGCGATGCGATTCCTGCCCGATTGAGTATTCCTGACGGCACGGCAGTAGAGCTTCGACTTGCGGAAAGCGTTTCCTCTGCCCATGCCCATGTGGGAGACCGCCTGCCTTTTGTGGTGGTGAAAGATGTGAGCTATGGAGGGTTAACGGTTATCCCCGCCGGGACCCTGGCCCTGGGCTCGGTGAGCGGGGTTAAGCGCAAGCGGTTCCTTGGAATTGGCGGAAACGTAACTCTGAAGCTGGATTCGCTGGAATTGACAAATGGGGATACGGTGCAGTTGCGGGCTGGCCTGGCCGCGAAGGGACACTCCCGCACCATGCTCATGGTCGCCGCCATGGCCGCGACGGGCCTGGTCTTCCTGCCCGCCACGCCAATTTTTTTGCTCACCCGCGGCCATGACATCACGGTGCTGAAGAGCACAGAAATCATTGCAGAAACGGATGGGGCCACCTCCATTCTTTCGGCAGGCCTGGTGCATTCGCGCGATGATTCTTCGCAATTGGGCGAGATGATGGAGTATCTGCCGCCCCGCGTCTTCGATGCGGAAGGTCGGGAGGGCGATATGCTGAACCTGGTTTTCGTTGCCCGGCAGGAAGACTTGCAGGAGGCCTTTCGGCGTGCGGGCTGGGTTAAGACGGACAAATGGAATCCGATGTTCGCATGGCACCTGTTACGACATGGAACCAATGATACCCGGGTCCCGATGGCCAGGTTTTACCTGTTCGGAAGAGTGCAGGATTACTCCTATGCCCTGCCGGATCCGGGCGCAATTGTCTCGCGTCGTCATCATCTTCGCATCTGGAAGACCGGGTACACAGAGGATGGCACGCCCATTTGGGCAGGGGCGGCCACGCATGACGTCGCAATCGAAATCGCCAAACGCGGGCACTTGATCAATCACCGGATCGATCCGGCGGTAGATGCGGAGCGCGATTTCATTGGAGCCAACCTGACGGAGACTTCTTCGGTCAGTGGCGAGGAATACGTGCACGGTGTGGATCCAGTTTTCCAGGCGCAGACTACGTCTGGCGAGGCCTATCACTCCGACAGCAGAATCCTGCTGGTGAACATTCATGAATTCACAGCCGCGAAGCCTACCGAACCCGATCCATCATCCGCTGGAGTCCGGGCAGTCCCGCTGCCGATCGCAGTTCCGGCCCAGGCGTTCCAGAGCAACCTGACGTCATCACGCTAAAAAGGACTCACCGCTCTACTACGGCTCATCATCGAGCTGCTGTAGTTTAGCCTCGGCACTGGCTTTGATCCCATCCTTGCGTTGCTGGTCGTCCGTCGTATCGGATGACAACAGTACGAGCGCTTTCCTGGAATTTTGGCGCGCCAAGTCTCCCTGACCATCGGCCAGATACGCGTCACCGAGGCTGTCATAGACATTCGGCGAATTCGGATAGGCATAGGCGTTCAGCTTCAGGATCTCGATGGCACCCTTTACATCGCCCACCTGCATGTGTTCATATCCCATGAAATTGACCGTTGCCTCGTCGAACATCGTGGCTTTGGGATCGCGTTGGCGAGCTTGCTCCAGCTGAGTTTGCACCCTGGCAGCGCCGCCCTGGTCGATCGTATTGAGCACCTGGACTTCCGGCGACAGCGCAACGGACTGATTCGCCGCCGGCGCCTTGCCGGGAGTCTTGATGAGCGTCGTCACATACCAATCCGTGATCGCCGTCATCAGCTCCGGATGAACCCGGAAGATATCAGCTCCATGGCCCCCTATCGGGTAAGAAACCAGCTTCTTATCAGGATCGGCGGTGATGTCGTATAGCCACTGAATCTCCACCGCCGTGGGCTTAAACTCGTCATCGTCAGCATAGGCCAGCAAAACGGGAGTCCTGTTATCGCGGCGCAGGAATTGGCGTCCGCCGTAATTGGTGTTGCCCGACAGCAGCACCAGAGAGCGCACTTCGGGGTGGCGAATCGCCGTCTGCAGCGAATTATTCACCCCGCAACTGGCGCCGCCAACGCCGATCGCATCCCGCTCGACTCCCGGCTGTGACACCAGATATTGATATGCAACATCGATGTCACCTGGCCATTTCCCCTGTTCGTCATTCTGTTCCTGCGGCGTGGCCTTGTCGTGCGGTACTCCGGCACTCTCGCCGAATCCGCGGTAGTCGAGGGTGAGGACGTTGATTCCAGCCGCGGAGAGCTGCTGTGCCAATCCGTCCCAGACTTTGCGGTCGCGATTGCACTGGTGCAGCAACAGCACGCCGGGGCCGGCTTTGCCCGCCGCATAATAAGTCGCCTTCAGCTTGGCGCCATCAGCAGCAGTCAGATCGACCACGCGCTCGGCGCCCAGCGCCAACGATGCTGTAGCCAGCATGAAAAGAAGTGACGGAATGCAGCTGCGGACAAAGACTTTGCGCATCGAGAACCTCACAATCCGCAATATTCTACAGAGCCGGTAGGAAGTAAACCTCCGATGCCGAATTCCGCTGTGTGGCGCTCGGAGAGTGGGACAGACCGCTGCGTCGCTGAGAGGAATCGCTGCTAGTGGTCCGCGGCAACGGCCTAGCATCAGAGGCGGGTGGCCCAGCCAACCATGAGAGTGCCCCACTCAAGCCGACTTTGCTTGGGTGGGATTTTCTTCTTCAAGATTACGCTTGGAATCTGGAAGTTTGGTCGGGGCGACTGGATTTGAACCAGCGACCCCCTGCGCCCAAGGCAGGTGCGCTACCAGGCTGCGCTACGCCCCGACTGGCTTCGATTATAGCAATCCGGCGATGGCTCCCGAACGGATTAGCTGCCGACGGACGTTTCGCGGAGCGACCGTTATAATGAAAAGTTCATGCTTGGCCTCGTTTACGCCGCGGTTGCTTATGTGCGCAGCCCGGTCGGGATCTTCGTTGAAGAACTGCGTCGCGAACTGCACCCCGCGCATACTCACGCGGATGCCCACCTGACGATCCTGCCTCCCCGCCCGTTGCCCGGCACAGAACAACAGGCAATCAACGCACTCAAGCAAGCTTGCCGGTCAGCCAGCCCTTTTGAAGTCCGGATGGGAGACGTGGAGACGTTCATTCCACTGACGCCTACCGTTTTCCTGCGGGTGGCGCGCGGGGCTTATCGCATGCGCGAGTTGCACGACAAATTGAATCGTGAAGCGCTGCCCTTCGACGAGCCTTGGCCGTACATGCCGCACCTTACAGTCGCGAAAATGGACCAGGCAGACGAAGCTCTCAGAGTCCTTGGTCCGGCGCGTCAACGCTGGCAGGAGTACAAGGGCCCACGCGACGTGCGAATCGACTCCCTAACCTTCGTCAAAGGAACAGGCGAACGGTGGATTGACTTGGCTGTCGTACCTCTTGGCGAAACGACCTAAGCAATGGTTTACCCGAGACGGTCGCTAATGCAACCCGGCAAGTAATGAGAAGGGCGAACGATGGGATTGGAGTCGAGCGAAAAATTTCTGTCGTTCGCGGCGGGTTCCTGATGAGCAATGAGGGTTCGCAGTTGGTAGCCGATCCCAATCGACTTGTAGGTTGAAGCCAACAATTCACCAATCCTCGGCAGATTGGCCCGCGCCAGGGCAACGACGGAAGGTCCCGAGCCGCTAAGACAAACTCCCAGCAGGTCTTCGTGCTCAAGAGCCAGCGCTTGCGCCAGCCCAGGAATGATCTGCTGGCGATAAGGCTGATGGAGACGATCCTCGAGTGCCTGTTTCAGCAAGCCAATGTCGCCGTTCTGCAGCGCGTGCAGTAACAGCGAAAGGCGCTGCAGGTTGAAGACAACATCCTTTCGCGGCACAAAACTGGGCAGCACCTTGCGCGACTCAGCCGTTCCCAACGGCATCTCTGGAGTCAGAACCACAAACGAAATTGCTTCCGGCCATCGAAAAGACGTGGCTAAGACCGAGCCGTCGGGAAGCTGACAGCTAGTCGTAAGTCCGCCCAGGGCCGCAGCGGAAGCGTTGTCGGGATGATTCTCCAGCGCACAGGCCGCATTCACAATTGTGGAGATGGGCAGTGGTCCGGTGAATGCTTCATACATGCGCAGTCCGGCCACGGTAGCGGCGGCGCTGCTGCCGAGCCCGGCGCGCATCGGGATTTCGCTGCGGACTTCGACGTACAACGAAGGAAACGAACCAGGATTTTGGCGTGCCAGAAAGCGGAAAGCGCGCTCGATGTGATTTCCGCCAGAGAGTTCGTGATCAACGAAACGGAACTCCAGCCGGTCATGACCGGCAGTGGTCCACACTCTCAAGCGAAGATAGAGCTGAACGGCTACCGCCAGCGTGTCGAAGCCGGGGCCCAAATTCGCAATCGACGCTGGCACTTTGATCTCGAAAGGTTCCCGCGTGGAGATTGCCGGTATGTTCTTTTCAGGACGTGCGATCATGCGTTCACCTCGCTGGCACAAGCCTCACGCCGCGGCTGTGACTTGATAATGAAGTCAGTGTCTTTGAGAGCGTGACCGGTAAGAATCGCGACGATACTGGCGTCGCGATCGATCTGGCCCTGTGCGGAAAGCTTGCGCAAAGCCGCCAGTGTGGTGGCTGACGCTGGCTCACACCCGATGCCGTCGCGCCCGATCATGGCTTTGGCTTCAGCAATCTCCTCGTCGCTCACATCCATGACCATTCCGTTGCTGTTTTGCACTGCGCGCAAGGCTTTCTTCCACGAGCGTGGATTGCCAATTCGGATTGCAGTGGCAACGGTCTCAGGAGCGTCAACCGGTTCAAGATCGGAAGATCCGGACCGCCACATTTGCGCAAATGGGTTGGCGCCTTCAGCTTGAACCACGACGAATCGGGGAATCTTTTCGATCAAGCCGGCGGCATGCAACTCGACAAATGCTTTTCCGAAGGCTGATGTGTTGCCGAGGTTCCCGCCCGGAACAATTAAGTAATCGAGTGATCGCCATCCCAACTGCTCCAGCATTTCAAACATCGCCATCTTCTGACCCTCTAGGCGAAATGGATTGATGGAGTTCAGGAAATACAGGTTGTCGTCGAGGGGGTGCAGCAGGCGGTCTAGCGCGAGATCGAAGCTGCCGTCTACGTGCACGATCTCCGCCCCGAAGTCCAGCGCTTGCGCGAGCTTGTTCTGGGAGACTTGCCCTGCGGGAAGATAGACCTTTGCCGACAACCCAGCACGCGCAGCATATGCGGCGAGCGACGCTGCGGTATTGCCCGTTGAAGCGCAGCCTACGGCGTTCGCACCAACAAATCGCGCTTCAGTGACGCCGACAGTCATCCCCAGATCCTTGAAGCAACCTGTCGGATTCCAGCCGAGATGCTTGAAGCGGAGATTCCGCACGCCGGCCCATTCAGCCGTTTTCTTGCCGTGCACCAAGGGGCTGTTGCCTTCCGCCATGGTGATAGTCTCGGAATATCCGTCCGGGAGAAACTCTCGAAAACGCCACACACCACTGGCATCGAGCGGCGCGTACGAGCAGCGCCTCCGCAGCCACGTGCGTTTAAGGTCACCGGGAGAGGTTGTCACCGTGTCCACCACCACCTCCAACAAGTCAGCACAGGCAGGACATTCCAAGGCCCGGTCATGCAGGTCCAACGTGGCGGCACAAAGTAGATTGCTACAGCGCAAATGCATCACAGGGTCCCTCTTTCAGAATCGGTAGGTTTAGTGGAGGTTCTGCCAGGAAATCAAATTTGTCGATTTCGGCAAGTGCCGCCCGCAGTGTGCTCTTCCGGCACGACTCTAACGTCATAACGAAAGCCAGCTTCGATTTGCTGTATCCCGGCCTTTGCAGCACTGCGTCAACATTGATGTGGTGACGCGAAAACGCGCCGGCTAGCGATGCCAGAATCCCTGGCCTGTCGCGGACTACAAAACGTACGTACTGCTGGGACTCAGAATCGTCCATAACCTCGCAGGAGTGGGTCGCTAAATGGTACGGCCGTTCAACCCCGCTGGCCCGGTGTCGTGCTGCCTGCAGCAGGTCAGAAACCACGGCCACGGCGGTAGGATTTCCTCCGGCCCCGTGACCAGAAAACACCGTATCTCCCCCGAACTCGCCCGTGCTCACCACAACGTTCTGGCTTCCGGAGATGCGGGCCAGCGCCGAATCCTTCCTCACGAGCGCGGGTCCAACCTCGGCGTAGATTTGTCGCTGAATCCGTTTTGCCGTGGAAATCTGGCGGATAGTGCAACCCAGTTCGGCGGCGTACTCGAAGTCGACGGCAGCAACGCCGCGAATCGAATTGCATGACACTTGCTGCGGCCGCAACTCGGCTTTTAATCCAACTCGCGCCAGGATGGCCAGCTTGGCGCCCGCGTCCAGCCCGTCAACGTCGTCCGTGGGATCGCTTTCTGCAAATCCTGCCTGTTGCGCTTCGGTGAGCGCCTCAGCAAACGAAGCCCCGGCCTCTTCGATCCTGGTGAGGATGTAATTACAAGTTCCGTTAAGGATGCCGCGAACTTGGATGAGCCGGTCGCCTGCAAGCCCATCCTGCAGGCCCGACAGCACCGGAACGCCGCCGGCCACGCAAGCCCCAAAGCCCAGAAACTGCTGCTCTGCCTGCGCCAGATGTAATAACTCCGATCCAAAGTGCGCCACGAGTTGTTTGTTCGCGGTTATCACCGCTTTGCCGGCTCGCAGTGCCCACCGTGCCCAGTCGTACGCCGGTTGCAATCCGCCAAGCAGCTCCACAATCACGTCGACGTCGGAAGACAAGACCTGATTGATATCCTCGGTCCAAGTGACATCGGAGGGCGTCCAATCCACTCTCTTACGAGCTACTTCACGGTTGTAGACATGCGTGAGTCGCAACCGACCTTCCGCACTGCGCGAACCAAGCAATCGAACCACGGAACTGCCCACCGTTCCAAAGCCCAGCAGCGCAATCTTGCAGCATTTCCCGACCGCGTACTCCGCCGATTCAAACTGCGCCAGTGTAGTGGTCATGATCAACCAACCTCCGGTTGGGCGGTCACTTGGTTCGCGAGAGATGGAGCTTGCAGTTTTCTGGCGGCCTCCGCGGGCTGGCGCGAACATTCGTTCTCGAAAAAGCACCGGTGCAACCGTCGTACGGCTTCGCCAACGTCGCTGTCTTCCACCACGAAGCTGATATTGATCTCCGAAGCTCCTTGCGAAATCATGTGGACACTGATTCCACCTTCGGCTACCGTCTGGAACACCTTGGCCGCAATCCCGGCCCGGCCACGGATGTGCTTTCCCACCAGACAGATGATGGCTTTTCCATCATGAGCTTCAACTTCACCCAGCTTCTTCAAATCGTTCAGCGGCGCCCCCACATCGCGCGATGAATCCAGCACAACAGAAACGCTCACCTCAGAGGTCGAAATCAGATCAGCGGTGCAATGGTGCCGTTCGAATATCTCGAACAGCGCATGCAGAAAGCCGTGCGCCATCAGCATCCGCGGAGACTTCACATTGATTACTTGCATGCCCTTCTTCGCCGCAATCGCGCGGAATACCGTTCGACTGCGCGGAGCCTCTGAGCAGATGCGGGTGCCTTTGCTATTCGGCTTGCGGGAATTCAGTACATGGACAGGTATGTTTTTCTCGATCGCAGGAATTAGCGTGGCGGGATGCAGAACCTTGGCGCCGAAATAGGCCAGCTCAGAAGCTTCGTCGAATCCGATAGCATCGATTCTTTGCGCACGTGAACATATCCGGGGATCGGTCGTCATCATGCCTTCGACATCGGTCCAGATTTCGATTCGGCGGGCATCGAGTGCCGCACCGATGATGGCCGCCGAGAAATCAGACCCGCCTCGACCGAGCGTCGTAGTAACGCCCGCCGCGTTCGCCGCAATGAACCCGCCCATCACCGGAACCTGATTTGCATGCACCAGCGGCTCGACCTCTCGTCGCAAGCGATCGGCAGTCTGGTCGAACAGTGGAACGGCGCGGGTGTGGGTGGAATCCGTCACGATGCATTGGCGGGAATCGACCAGGACAGAACGAATGCCGCGCGATCGCATGGCTGCACAAACAATGGGGCTCGAAAGCAACTCGCCGGTGGAGAGAATCATGTCGGTGGTGCGGTCAGAAAGCTCACCCAGAGTCGCGACTCCCCGCAGCATGTTTTGCAAAGCATCGGTCAGCTGGCAAAGCTGCTCGCGAACCGCGAGTTCGTTCGCCCCGCTCACCAATGCGGACAAGACGTGCAAGTGGCGCTGGCGGACTTGCGTGAGTAACTCCAAGGCCTGAGGCAGTAAGCCCGACGCTGCATGCTGCGACATCGCCAGCAGCGAGTCGGTAACCCCAGCCAGAGCGCTGACTACCACGACCGGCCGCAGTTCCAGCCGGCCAAGCACGATGTTCGCCGCGCGTTGGATCGCTGCGCCGTCTTCCACTGACGTTCCGCCAAATTTCATCAGGATCATGTGCGCTCCTTGCTTGCGACTGCCCATAAATACAAAACCCACCAGCCTTTCGGGCGGTGGGTTCGTTGATCTTGTCCTGGAAAGTTGCTCTAGGAACTATTGCCGATCTGTCGCCCGCCCGATGAAGAATCCGGTGTGCTTGTTCGCACACTTGTACCCAATGTTGTTGTGGTGGAGGGGTTCTCGAATTTCAGGCGGAATGCCGACATAAGAGTTGGACTACTCTAGCCAAGTCCTTAACCCAAGTCAAGTTTCTTTTCGCAGTACGGTCGTAGAGAAACTGGGCTAACGGTTAAATGGATTCTCTTGGACCCAGTGGAAGCCTCGGCTGACGAGCAGGAATTTCTTGCGGTCAAAGAGCTGGAGTTGCATGTGAACTTTGTGACTGTCCATGTCGCCATCGAGGATCAGTTGATCCGAGGTCGGGCGCTGAATGGTGAAGTTTGCTTTCCATTTCTTGTCGTCGTCCTTGGTGAGTGCGAGACTCTTCTTGTTGATGTCTATGGCGCAGCCATAACGGGCAGTAGAGTCGTCCATGCGTTGAAACGCCATCCGGGTAGGGATGTCAAAAATGACGCGGCGCCAGCGACCGTAGTCGGTAAGGAGCGGCGAGCGACTCTGCCCGTCAATCGTGAGCTGGCTTACATCCCAGATGCCGTAGAGCGCCGACTTGGCGCTACCACCTCCGTAGAGATGCCAAGCGCTCCAGCTGCCATAGGCATTCATTCCCATTAGCCAGATACCGAAGATTATTTGCGCGGTCACCGCGATCCGGTTGGCGCGGGTGGTCGCGAAAAGCGGAGGTTGGGTGGAAGGCCCGGCGGCGCGATTCAGGAAAAACAGGTTCGTGAGACGCTGAAGGTCGGGCGCAAGTAGAAACAAAGATATGAGGATGAGGTGGAATGAAAGCAGTTTCACCGGCACGTCGTAGGTCATATTGAGCATGAATACCTGGACCATATCTGCCAGGCAGACCAGAGCGCCTAATGTTGTAGTGCGCGGAACAACGAGCAGGATTCCGCCCAGCATTTCTGCGCACCCGGCGAAAATTTCATACGCCGGTGAAGAACCAATGGACGACCATAGGACTCCCATTGGAGAAAAGTTGCCGAAAGGCTCGACTAATGTCCCGAGATAGGGAAACGACATTTGCAGGGGCACCGCTTTAGCCCATCCATAGCCAAACATCTGTCCTGCAAGGCAGAAGCGGATGCAGAGCCGAAACCACTTATAGAGCGTTAGATAATTTCCGCGCTTTCGATCAAGGATCGACCAGACAGCCGTCGCCACGACGGCAACCGCGAGCATGCAAACCAGCAAGACCCAGTCGAAGGTTTTGTCTCCACTGCCGCTAAGGTAAACCAGGGGCTTGCTGACGCGAAAAATATGGACCGCTATCCAAGTGACGATTTGACGTATCGGCGACAGCGTGGAAGGGTCTGGAATGTCGACATTCGGGAGAGGCACCAGGCTAGTGGAGATTTGTGTGAAAACGCAATACAGTCCGAAGTATACGAAACAGAATCGAAAGGCGACGCGAGTAGGCAGGCTCCACTGCAGAACCTGCGGATTGAGTTCGACTGGTTCCGTCTGGAGTTGAGTACCTTGAGCGCCCATTTACGATCTCCGTGAGAAGGAGGTTTGGGAGCGGAGATGAATTATAACCCGAGAAAGGGCGGCTGTCCGAAAGGGGATCGGAGTTTCAAGTAACTTGGGCACACAATCAGGTGTCTTGCGTAAGGCAGGAAGGGACTAACCGGGCAAAATGACGAAGGGCTTGGGGTGGGTGGAGGGATTCGAACCCTCGACAGCCGGAGCCACAGTCCGGAGTTCTACCACTGAACTACACCCACCGTAACTGAGAGAAAATTATAGCATTCGGCAGCGCCGCCAAATCCGC
>Ga0210398_10002951_pt1 | contig 16401 bp, 14 predicted proteins | sample IncBWC4OmetaG_FD_161047 | JGI IMG/M metagenome (GOLD analysis project Ga0210398, IMG submission 161047) | Forest soil microbial communities from Barre Woods Harvard Forest LTER site, Petersham, Massachusetts, United States - Inc-BW-C-4-O | ecosystem: Environmental > Terrestrial > Soil >... | reverse complement strand
CTGCCAAATGAGGTACGCCCCAATGGCGATCTGCACTACCGCTAGAAAATAGAAAAGTGTCTCCACGCCTTTTGAGAATAGCAGAGGAAGAATGTTCGCAAAGCGCCGTCTGAGCGGCTAGAATCGCACCCGTTAACGTCTGTTCCGAGGAGAACACACATGCCACGAGTGGATGTTGGAATGGTAACGACGGCGCTCGAACTTCCGGGCTACCGGATCGTCAGAAATTTCGGAATTGTTCGCGGCATCGTCGTTAGGTCGCGCAGCGTCATCGGCAATCTGGGCGCGGCGCTGCAAACGATCGTCGGCGGAAATATCACCATCCTCACCAACCTCTGCGAAAAGACCCGCGAAGACGCGTTCGAACTGTTGCTCCAGCACGCCGCCGGTCACGGCGCAAACGCCGTGATCAACATGCGTTATGACGCCACCGAAGTGATGCAAGGAGTCACCGAGGTGCTCGCCTACGGCACCGCTGTCCAGGTCGAGCGCATCTCCTGATCTATTTCGCGCGCGTTCGCGATAACCCGCGAACCAGTGATAGAATCCCGGCCTCGCATGTTCTGCTCAAAGTGTGGCGCACAAGTCTCTCCCAGCAGCAGGTTTTGCTCCACCTGCGGTGCGCCTCTTGATCCGGACACAGGCACGACACTGATGAGCGAGGAAGACCGTGCGGACGGAGAAACTTTTGTTCCCGCAACGTCGTCTACGCCGCGCAAACCGCCTTCCGCGCCGCGAACCCCGCGCTCCTCTCCCTCCAGCAGCCCACTCACGAGTTCGGATTCCATCGGCGGCGGCCGCTTCACACCGGGCCAAATCATTGCCGAACGCTACCGCGTCGTGGCCTTGGCAGGCCGCGGCGGCATGGGCGAAGTCTATCGCGCGGAAGATTTGAAACTGACGCAGGTCGTCGCCATAAAATTCCTACCCGAAGCGCTCTCCCGGGATGCCGCGGCCCTCTCGCGATTTCACGCCGAAGTGCGCACCGCGCGCCAGGTCTCCCATCCCAATGTTTGCCGTGTCTTCGATATCGGCGATGCCGACGGCATCTTGTTTCTCACTATGGAATACGTGGACGGCGAGGATCTCGCCTCCGTCGTCCGCCGTATCGGCCGGCTTTCTCCTGACAAAGCCATCGAAGTCGCCCGCCAGATTTGCGCAGGCCTCGCCGCTGCCCACGAACGCGGTGTGATTCACCGCGACCTCAAGCCCGCGAACGTCATGCTCGACGGCGCCGGCAAAATCCGCATCACCGATTTTGGTCTCGCCAGCATCGCCGCCAGCATCAAGGGCCCGGACGCTCGCGCCGGGACGCCCGCCTACATGGCGCCCGAGCAGCTCGCCGGCCGCGAAGTCACCGCCAAGAGCGACATCTATTCCCTCGGCCTGATTCTCTACGAAATCCTCACCGGCAAGCGCGCCTTCGAAGCCTCCACCCTCTCTGAGTTGATGAAGCAGCGCGAGTCCGGCGCGATCACCAATCCCTCCACTCTCGTTCGCGATCTCGATCCCTTGATCGAACGCGTCATCCTTCGCTGCCTCGAGACCGACCCCGAAAAGCGTCCCGCCACCGCGCTCCAAGTTGCCGCCGCTCTTCCCGGCGGTGATCCTCTCGCCGCCGCCCTCGCTGCCGGCGAAACTCCTTCGCCTCAAATGGTCGCCGCTGCTGGTGAAACTTCCGGCCTCGCTCCACGCGCCGCGGTCACGTGCTTTGCCGCATTCCTCCTGGGTGTTGTTCTTTTTGTCGCCGTGGCCATCAAGGAAAACGGCCTCGCGCGCATTCACCCTGAGAATCCGCCCGAGGTTCTCGCTAAGAAATCCCGTGAAATCATCGCCAGTCTCGGCTATCCCGGCCAGCCTCTTGATAGAGCCGACGGTTTTTTTTACGACGACGATTTTCTTGCCTACCTCGCAAAGGACGGCTCTCAGCATCCGCAATGGGACCGCGTGCTTTCCGAGCAGCCCCCTGTTCTCCGCTATTGGTTTCGGCAAAGTCCACGCGAAATGAGCCCCGATGGCTTTTGGGGCAATTCCTTCACTCCCAACGTGGTCACTTTCTCCGACCCGCCAACCACGCTCTCCGGCATGATCAATCTTCAGCTCGATCCCGACGGCCATCTCCTCTTTTTCCAGGCCTTGCCTCCCGAAAAAGACGCGAACCCGCAACCCGCCAAGCCCCTCGATTGGCTTCCCCTATTCGCCGCCGCAGGACTGAACCTCGCGGAATTTCATTCATCAGATTCTGTCTGGGACTCGCTGGCCTCCGCCGACACCCGCGCCGCTTGGGACGGTGTCTGGCCCGGCAGCGCCCGGCCTCTGCACATCGAAGCGGCTGCACGCCGCGGCAAGCCCGTCTATTTCTCTTTGACCGGTCCTTGGTCAAAACCGACGCGGATGAGCCAATCGGAGCAGACCGGCGCTGACAAGGCCAGCCGAATCATTGGTCTCTCCGTCGCGCTCATTATCTTCGCGGGGAGCATCTTTCTTGCGTACCGCAACTATTCGCGCGGCCGGGGCGACCGGCAGGGCGCCCTGCGACTTGCCTCTCTCGTTTTCGCTATTGAGCTCTCGGTTTGCCTGGTTCGTTCCCACTTTGTTCTTACTTTTGATTCTGTTGGCCTGGTTATCCTCGCCGTCAGCACCGGCCTCTTCGTATCCGGTTTCATCTGGGTGCTCTATCTCGCTCTGGAACCCTATGTTCGCCGCAACTGGCCGCAGACGATTATCTCCTGGAGCCGCTTTATAAGTGGACGCCTCCGCGACCCACTGGTCGGCCGCGACCTTTTGTTCGGCTCCATCATGGCCATTTCCTGGTTATTTGTCTTTGTGGTTGGTAATTTCTTTCTCATCCGGGCGGGCGATCGTCCTCAACTCGCGAATGCGGAGTTCCTCCAGGGATTTCGCGAGTCGGTGGCTCTGGGGCTCGTCAATATCGTTGCCTCAATTCAGACTTCCCTGATCTTTTTCTTCCTTGTGGTTCTGTTGCGCGTGCTGGTGAAAAACCGCTGGTTGGCTGCAGCGATATTCGTCCTGCTCTTTACCGCGCCGAAAGTCCTGGGCGGCGATCATCCTTGGATAGAAACGCCGATTTGGCTCGCCATCTATGGCATTGCCGCATTCGCAGTGGTGCGTTTTGGATTGATCGTTCTCGCATTGGCTGTACTCACCGTCAACGTACTTCTCAACGTGCCACTCACCCTGGACTTTTCAACTTGGTATGCCGCGCGTTCCCTCTGCGTGGTACTCGGTTTTGTGGCGGTCGCTGCCTGGGGTTTCTATACTTCCCTGGCTGGCCAGCGTCTTTGGAAGGAGGACCTCTTCGACTAGACAGAATATCTTCGCAGCTCTTCTCGAACTTCCTTGCCTCAACCTTGCTTCGTGATCGCCGCCGCCAGCTCTTCGATTCCCGTCAGCGCGCGGCTCGCCGCCAGGCGTGCTTTTTCCATGAACGACGAATCCAGCAGAAACGCGCAGCGGTCCACAAACGGATGATTCGCCGCTTCGAATGGCTTGCGGCTGCGGTGCGTGGATACTGCCCGCGCGAGTAACTCCTCGTACATCTGCAAATCGCGCTGAAAATCCAGCGCGTCGCCCGCGCTCCATCCCTGCTGCCGCGTCAATGCCGCCAGAAACTTCCGTCGAAATACCGTAGCGTCCCGCCGCAACATCGCCCGCGGCTTCGCCCGTCCCGCCGGGCGCGGCTCGTCGCACACAATTGCCAGCGCGCGCACGCTCAATGCCAGCAGCGCCTCACGCTGCAGCAAGCTGAGTAAATCCCGGTAGAGTGAAGCATGCACTTGCAGCGCGTGCCGCCCATTTTCGATTACATACGAATCCACAAACCTCGGCACGATCCGCTCGCGCGTCAGCGCCTCCGTAATGCGCTGCCCCAGCTCCGCCGGCCCATCTGTTGATTTTTGTTTTTCCCGCGCCATCTTCAGAAACCATGTTAGCAGGACTCCGTCCCCCGCCCGCGCTCGCCACGCCAAAAATGAAAAAGCCCGGCAAACCTCACCGGGCCTTCAGAAGTTAAATTGTAGGGGCGCAGCACAGCTGCGCCCTACGGTGTCAGATACAACCAGGTCTTAGTGAATCGCCCTCGGGCTATCCGGCCCAACGCGCTTCGGCTTCGCTTCCGGCTCCGGCACGATCGGCGGTGCCACCGCTTCCTTCTGCAGCGCATGCTCGAGTACTTCGTCAAGCGTCCGCACGTAGGTGATTTTGATGTCCCCCAAAATGTCTGGCGTAAGATCCGCCACTACATTGGGCTCATTGTCCGCAGGCAGCAGCACTTCCTTGATGCCCGCGCGTTTCGCTCCCAGGACTTTCTCCTTCACCCCGCCGATCGGCAGCACGATTCCCGAAAGCGTCATTTCCCCCGTCATCGCCAGCCGGTCCCTGATCGGTCTGCCGCTCAGCAGGCTGACCAGCGCCGTCACCATCGCCGCTCCGGCAGACGGGCCGTCCTTCGGCACCGCTCCCGACGGCACGTGAATGTGTATGTCCTGTTTGCGGAAGAAGTCCGGGTCAATCCCGTAGCGCTCGCCGTTGGCACGTGTCCACGTCAGCGCCGCGGTCATGGACTCCTGCATGACTTCCCCAAGATGTCCGGTCATGGTGAACTGTTTGCCGCCGCGCATGCGCGTGGCCTCGATGAAGATGATGTCTCCGCCCACCGGCGTCCACACCAGCCCAACCGCTACTCCTGGCCGCTTGACGCGTTCCTCGACTTCCTTCTCCGTGCGGAATTTCGGCACGCCCAGGAATTCGCGAACAATTTCCGGTGTGACCACCATTTTTTCCGTCTTGCCTTCGGCGATGCGCCGCGCCTGCTTGCGGGTGATCGTTGCGATCTCCCGTTCCAGGTTGCGCACGCCCGCTTCGCGCGTAAAGCTGTGGATGATTTCCCGCAGCCCATCGTCGGTGAATTCGATCTGCTCTCCCGCTTTGATGCCGTTCTCGGCAGTCTGCTTCGGGATTAGGTATTTGTGCGCGATGTGCAGCTTTTCCTCGCCCGTATACCCCGGCAGCTCGATGATCTCCATGCGGTCGCGCAGCGGCTCCGGAATCGGATCCATCCAGTTCGCCGTGGCGATGAACAGTACCTTCGAGAGGTCGAACGGCACGTCCAGATAGTGATCGCGGAACGCGTTGTTCTGCTCCGGGTCGAGCACTTCCATCAACGCCGAGGACGGATCGCCGCGGAAATCCCGGCCCAGCTTGTCCACTTCGTCCAGCATCATGACGGGATCGTTCGTCTCCGCCCGCTTCAGTCCTTGAATCACCTGTCCCGGCAGCGCGCCAATATACGTCCGCCGGTGCCCGCGGATTTCCGCTTCATCGTGCATCCCGCCGAGCGCTATGCGCACGAACTTCCGTCCTAGCGAACGAGCAATGGATTTCCCGAGCGAAGTCTTGCCCACGCCCGGAGGTCCGACAAAGCACAGGATCGGCCCCTTCATTCCCGGCTGCAGTTTCTTCACTGCCAGGTAATCCAGGATGCGCTCCTTCACCTTCTGAAGATCGTAGTGATCCTCATCGAGAATCGCGTGCGCCTTCGGAATATCAATCTCTTCGCTTCCCGAGGATTTGCTCCACGGCAGCGACGTCATCCATTCCAGGTACGTGCGCGAAACCATGTACTCCGCCGACGCCGGCGTCATTTTTGCAAGTCGCTTCAACTCGCGGTCGCATTCCTTCTTCGCTTCCGCGGACATCGCCGCTTCTTCGACCTTCTTGCGGAGCTCGTCGATCTCCTGCATCGAATCATCAGATTCGCCGAGTTCCTTCTGAATCGCCTTCATCTGTTCGCGCAGCAAATATTCGCGCTGGTTCTGGCTCACCTGCTCCTGCACCTGGTCGTGAATCTTCGAACGCAGCTCCAGCACTTCCAGCTCTTTCGAAAGTTCGCGAATCAGGGTTTCCAGTCGCCGCCGCACGCTCGAGGTTTCAATCAACTCCTGCCGCAGCAGCGTCGAAAGCGACGGCAACGTGCCGGCGATGAAATCCGCCAGCCGCCCCGGATCATCAATATTCATTGCCGCGGATTGCAAATCGTCGGAAAGTTGCGGCGAATGGCTCACCACGTCGCGGAAAAGCTCCTGGGCATTGCGTTGCAGCGCTTCCAGTTCAGTATCCGCTTCTCCCAAAATGTCGGGCTGTGCTTCCACCCGCGCGCGCAGAAACGGCCGCAGCCCGATGAGGTCGACCAGCTGAATGCGCTGCAGGCCTTCCAGGAAGATAACCACGTTGCCGTTCGGCATTTTGACGGTCTTGTGCACCTTTGCCAGCGTGCCCACTTTGTGCAGGTCCGCCGCCGCTGGATCCTCGATCCGTGGATCGAGCTGCGCCACCACTCCCAGCATTTTTTCATCGCCCTGCAGAGCGCTTACCAGCGCCAGCGAACTCTCTCGTCCCACAGTCAAAGGCAGCACAGCGCCCGGAAACAGGACGGTGTCGCGAACCGGCAGGATGGGAAGAATCTCTGGCACCACAAATTTTTTCTCAGCCATGTTGTCCCCTAATCAGCAACGCGGTGGAATGAAGGCCGCGCTGTACGAGTTTAGATGCTATCGGGCTAGAAAGGGTGCACAAATGCGCGATTGTTGCTAGCATAAAATCTTAGTATCCAACGCTCATATTCTAGCACGTTCACAAACTTTCCGCGAATCTTGCTGTAAGGCATTGTTTTTCAATAGAATACATGGAGAAACCTCCCCGTAAGGATTCACCCCTCCCCCTACCTTCACCTATCGGACCAATTCCTCGAAGCCCGCCCCTCTGCGACTGAAAATCGCTCTCGAACAAAGGTTTCCGCTTCCGCGCGGTTCCGGATCTCGCCCTCTAGTTGCGCATCCTCCAGCGCCTGTAGGATACGGCTGAACACCGGCCCGGGACGCAGCCCCATCGCTTGCAAGTCATCGCCCGTCAGCAATCGTCCCGGACGAACCTGTTCCGGCGGCGTCTCGGCGATAAACCGCTGCACGAACTCGTAGGTTTCCAGGTGCCGGTTGCTCGACAAACAATCCAGCCGGTGCAAGGCCAGATGCTCGTCGAAATGCGGCAATCGCACAAACCGCTTCAGCGTCGCAGCGCGCATGGACTCAACATCCTTGAACCGCATGTGATTGTTCACCAGTGCAAGGATTTGCTCCGTCTCCTCGTTCGAAAATCGCAACCGTCGGCAAATCTCCTCTGCCATTCGAACGCCCACATCCACGTGCCCATCGAAGCGAATGCGGTCCCCCGTTTCCGATATCGGCCGGAACGTCGGAGGCTTGCCAACATCATGAAGTAGAACTCCCCACGCCAATGTTGGTGAAGTGCCCGCCGGCAGCCCTTCGAGCATGAGCAGCGTGTGAACCCAGACGTCGCCCTCCGGATGATACTGCGGCGGCTGCTCAACACCCTTCATGGCGCCGATCTCCGGTAGAACCTGCTGCAGCAGCCACGTTTGATCCAGCAATTCGAACGCGCGCCGCGCCGCTCCCTCCGTCAACATCTTGGTCAGTTCCTCGCGCAAACGTTCCGGAGAAACCTGGCGGATCTCCTTGACGTGACTCCGAATCGCTCGAAATGTTTCCGCTTCGATTTCGAATTCGAACCGGGCCGCAAAGCGCACCGCCCGCATCATGCGAAGTTTGTCTTCCGTGAACCGCCGGTCGGGCTCGCCAATGGCGCGAATCACTTTCGCCTTCAGGTCCGCTTGCCCGCCAACGTAGTCGAGCACTTCTCCCGTGTCGTGCCGCATCAGCAATCCATTGATCGTAAAATCGCGCCGCTGCACATCTTCCTGCGCCGTCTTCGAATACACCACGCGATCCGGATGCCGCCCATCGCTGTATCCCACATCCGAGCGAAACGTCGCAACCTCCACTTTCAGTCCATCCCGCGGAATCAGAATCACCCCAAACTGCGCGCCAACAGCCGCGCCTTCTGGAAAAAGTGCCATCACCTGCTCAGGCGTGGCATCCGTCGCCACATCGTAATCGGCAGGTTCGCGGTTCAGCAGCAGATCGCGCACACACCCGCCCACCAGCAACGCCTCATAACCACTCCGGCGAAGCGCATCGCAAATCGAATTGGCCATCTCTCGTGGCGTCACGCTCCGATTATCCGTCAATTCCCCTTGTAGCTCACCCCTGAAGGGGTGAGGCTTTTCCATGCCTAAGCTGGATTGATCTTTGGGCAGAACCTTGGCTGCGGAACTTCAGCAATTCAACCCTGGGATGCTCACGCGGAAACGAATGAAAAGAGGCCTCCGCCCATAAGCAGGCTCTCTCTTCTCTGACTGAAAACTGAGAACTGAAAACCGCCCAGCGGATGCTTGGCGCTATCTGCTGCGGAAGACCAGGCAGGTGATGTCGTCGGATTGCCGGGTGGCGCCCACGTATTCATCTACTTTTTTCATCAGATAGTTCAGCGTTTCTTGCGCGTTCCAGTCCGGCAGGTTTCGAATCGCGCTGAGCCAGCGCTCGTTCCCGAACTCTTTTCCTTCTTCATTGAAAGCTTCAACAACTCCATCCGTGAAGAAAATCAGCGCGTCGCCCGGTTTGAGCTCCAGCGAAGCAGTCTCATACGCCTCGCCCGTTTGAATGCCAAGTGGCAGGCCGCCGACCTCCAACGTTTCAATTGCACCATTCGCGCGCCGAAGAATCGGCGAGTTATGGCCGGCGTTCACGTATGTCAGCCGCCGCGAAACCGGATTGTATTCGCCTAGAACCGCGGTCGTGAACCGCAGCCCATTCAAACTATGCGCGCAAGCGTACCGATTCAGCCGTGCCACCAAGTCCGCGAGCGGAGCATTTTCTCCGGCAATCGTCCGCAGACTGGCTTGCAGCGTGGCCATCAGCAGCGCGGCGGGAACGCTTTTCCCGGCCACATCGGCAATCACCACCATCAACCTCTCGCGCTCCTCCGCATTCGGATAAAAAGCGTCGTAATAATCGCCCGCGACGGAATTTTGCGGACGCGTCGCGAACGCGATGTCCGCTCCGGCGACTACCGGCGCTTGCGAAGGCACCAGCCACGTCTGGATTTCGCGCGCGATTTCCAGGTCGCGCTTCATCGTCACTTTGTCGAGAGCTCCAACGAAAGCAGAAGCAAGAACAGCACGGCGGCGAACGCTTCGAAATTCACATCCGACTTAACTCCCGAAAATACCAGCATCACCATCGCCACAAGCAGAAGAACGCGCCGCGCCGGCGTCATCTTCATCAGCAGCGCCCAGAAGAATTGCCTGGCTATATGCAGCGGTCGGCGCCAGAACGGAAGCTTCTGAATCTCCTCCCAGTCGACGTCACGGCCGTAAAAGCCGTAGCTGGCGCGCGCATCCGCGGTGAATTGCGACCACAAATCGTCAATCTGCCGGCCTTCGCTGACGCGCTGCCAGAAAGTGCGCACACGACCCATTCCACGCGCCGGAGGAGGTGAAGAAGAAACACCGGGAATCGGAGGAACGCTCATGAGAGTTTGCGCTGGAAAGGTAAAGTATAGGCCATTCGGCGAAGATTCGCCGGAAGTTACGAATCTTCGCGCTAGTGTTCCGGATCGTCGCGGCGAAGCGAGCCGCCAAACTGCACTTTGCCGAAACCGAAGCGGTCGCGAAGACGGTCCGCGGCGCTGGTGAGTTTTTCGAGCTTGGCGCGGCGCTCCGCTTCCAGCAGATCGAGCTGCTCGTTGCCATGCGTAAACCCACTGAGGCTGACGCCCAGCAGCCGGACTTTCCGTTTCACATCCTGATGCAGGCGGAAGAGTTCCCGAAAGACCGCAAAAATATCCGAATCCAGCCGCGTCGCTTCCGCAAGCGTTTTCGAACGCGTGTGCGTTTCAAATCCCGCGTAGCGAATCGTCAGCGTGAGCGTGCGCGCGGCAAGCCCCGCTTCGCGCAACCTCTTGCACGCTTTCTGCGAAAGATGACTGAGCAGTGCGGCCAGCGCCTCCGCATCGCTCGTATCTTCGCCGAACGTGTGATTATGCGAAATGGATTTTGGCTCCGCATCAATCACGAATTCGTACGAATCGCCGCCGCGCGCTTTACGATACAGCGCCGTGCCCCACTGTCCAAAAATGCTTTCCAGTTTTTCCTGGGGAATGGCGGCGATTTGCTCGACGATTTCGATCCCGAGCGCGCGCAACGCCCGCTCCGTCACTTCGCCGATCCCCGGAATCTTTCGAACTGGAAGTGGTGCAAGAAACCGCTCTTCGCGCCCTGGTGCCACCCACACCAGTCCGCGCGGCTTGGCCTGATCGGAAGCGACTTTGGCCACGAGCCGCGTGGTGGCAAGTCCGCCGGAGCAAGGAAGATTCGTCGTGCGCGTGATCGTGCGAAGCAATTTGTCCGCTGCAGCCAACGGCGGCCCGTGCAAGCGCTCCGTCCCCGCAAGGTCGAGATAGGCTTCGTCAATCGAAACCATCTCCACGATCGGGGAAAATTGTCCGAGGATCGTAGCGACGCGGTCGCTCCACTCTCCATATTTTTCGTGATGGCCATCCAGAAAAATCGCGTGCGGACAAAGCCGCCCTGCTGTTCGAAGCGGCATCGCCGAATGAATCCCGTATTTGCGAGCCTCATAGCTCGCCGCGGAAACCACGCCGCGCTGATCCGGGCGTCCGCCGACAACAACGGGTTTACCGCGCAGCTCCGGCCGCTCCAGCAATTCCACCGAAACAAAAAACGCGTCCATATCCACATGCAAAATGGACGCCTGCGCCAGGGAAGATTGCTCCTCGATCGGCCCATGCTTCGCGCGAAACCGCGCCATCTCCGGCATGGCACCAAGCCTACGCCGCAGTTTTCGATGCTACAAGCGTTCGGCGGCGATGACGCGGGGGATGCCGGCGAGGTCGTTGGTGACACCGACGTTGGTCCAGGCGGATGCGTCGAGGAGCGGCTGGACGGCGGGGAGGCTGTTGTGGCCGAGTTCGAGGACAAGGAGGCCGCCGGGTTTGAGATACGCGGCGGATAGCGTGATGAGCTCGGCGTAGAATTCGTAGCCTTCTTCGCCGCCGTAGAGCGCGAGTTCGGGTTCGTGGTCGCGAACTTCGCGTTCCAGCGTTTCCTTTTCCCGCCGCCCGACATACGGAGGATTGCTAACAATGAGGTCGAAGTGGTTTGGCACACCTTCCAGGAGATTACGTTCTACGAAGTGAATCCGGCTTTCCAGCGAGTGGCGGGTGGCATTCCGGCTGGCGACGGACAGCGCGGCTGGCGAAATGTCCGTCGCGTGGATCGTTGCGGCTGGCAACTCTTTTGCCAGTGCCACAGCGATGCAGCCGGAGCCGGTGCCGATGTCGGCGATTTGCAGGCCTTCGCCGGTGAGCGTTTGTTTGCGGCCGGCGCGGATTTCGCGGACGGCGAGGCGGTCGAGAGCGACTTCGATGAGGTGTTCGGTTTCGGGGCGGGGGATCAGGACGTCGGGAGTGACTTCGAATTCGAGGCCCCAGAATTCCTGTTTGCCGGTGAGGTGTTGCGTGGGTTCGCCGGAGGCGCGGCGCGCGAGGAGTGCGAAGTAGCGGGCTGCGTCGGCGGGACTGACTTTTTCTTCCGGGTGGGAGTAGATCCAGGTGCGGTCGCGGCCGAGAACGTGGAGGAGCAGGAGTTCGGCGGCCAGCGTGAAGGAGGGGACGCGCGCTTCGCGCAGTTGCGAGATGCCTTGTTTTAGGGCGGCTCGAATGTCGGTCACTAGTTCACTTTAGCCAAATAACTGCTCCGCGAAAACAGATTGGAGAAAATATAACCCGGAGACGCAGAGTCTTGCGGAGAAGAATTTTGTAGGACAGGCACTCCTGCCTGTCCTCTTCGGTTTTGCGGGGGAAAAAACCGGACAGACAAGAGTATCTGTCCTACTCATGTTTCGGCTAGTTCTTGCTGGAGGCGCTCGGCTTCGTAGTGGGAGACTAGGCCGTCGACCAGGGGGGCTAGCTTGCCTTCCATCACGTCGGTGAGTTGGTGGAGTGTTAGGCCGATGCGGTGATCGGTCACGCGATTCTGGGGGAAATTGTAGGTGCGGATTTTTTCGGAGCGGTCGCCGGTTTTGATTTGGCCGCGGCGCTCGGCGGAAAGGGCGGCCTGGCGCTTCTCCTGTTCCTGTTCGTAGAGGCGAGCGCGGAGGACGCGCATGGCTTTGGCGCGATTTTTGATTTGCGATTTTTCGTCCTGCTGGGAGACGACGAGTCCGCTGGGAATGTGCGTGATGCGCACGGCGGAATAGGTAGTGTTGACGGACTGGCCGCCGGGGCCGGAGGAGCAGAAGGTGTCAACGCGCAAATCTTTCGGCTCGATCTTGATGTCAATTTCGTCGGCTTCGGGGAGAACCGCGACGGTAGCGGCGGAGGTGTGAATGCGGCCCTGCGTTTCCGTGGCGGGAACGCGCTGGACGCGGTGCACGCCGCTTTCGTATTTCAGTTTGGAATAGACCTTGTTGCCCTGAATGGCGGCGACGACTTCTTTCAAGCCGCCAAGCGAAGAGGGCGAACTCTCGAGGACTTCGACTTTCCAGCCCAGCGTTTCCGCGTAGCGCGAATACATGCGGAAAAGTTCCGCGGCAAAGAGAGCGGCTTCGTCGCCGCCGGTGCCGGCGCGAATTTCCACGATGACGCTCTTCTCGTCGAGGGGATCTTTCGGGAGCAGCAGGAATTTCAGTTCGCGCTCGACGGCTTCCTTGCGCGCGGTCAGTTCTTTTTCTTCCTCTTGCGCCATCTGCTTCATCTCCGCGTCTTCCGCTTCGAGAAACATCTGGTGCGCGCCGGCGAGATCTTTTTCGATTTGCTTGAACTCGCGGTGCTTGGCGACGATTTCGCCGAGTTCGGATTGCTGCTTGGCGACTTTCTGGAAGCGCGAAGAATCCGAGACGATCTCCGCCGAGGAAAGTTCCTGCGTCAGTTCGTCGTAGCGCGTGCCGAGCTGGTCCAACTTTTCAGATAACGTGAGTGCGGCCATTGCAGTACCTCAAGAGTTTTCAGTTGTCAGTTCACAGTTTTCAGTTAGAAAAAGGAAAAAGGAATTAAATGAAACAATATTTCCAGTTTGTAGACGAGCGCGAGCTCCCTGAACGGGAGCGAAAGGAGAGTCAGCTAATAGAACGTAGCGTACATCAATTTGCTCTGCACTAAGAATAACGCTGAATTCCAATCCTTGCAAATTGGGCCTAGCGGTGGGTCAACGCATTCTTTGGATATCTTCTCGAACGATCTCTTCGACAGCTCTTTGGCGCTGCGTGTCATCCCCTCGAATCCTTTTTGCACCTCGATCCGTGAGGAACTGCTCAGCTTCGTTCTGTCCTCTGGAAGCAGCAACCTCCAGAGGAGAGTCTCCGAATCGATCCAGGGCATTTAGATTCGCGCCACGGGACACCAAGTATCGAAGGATTTTCATCTGGCCGGTAGCAGCGGCGGCATGGAGTCCGGTCTTTCCTTCCCGACTAGTGCTGTCAACGGATACTCCGCGGGAGACCAATGCTCTAACGGTCCCGAGATCACCCTCTACAGCTGCATAGTACATAAATTCACCGGCGTGCGAACCACCGATCAAGCGGTTGACAAAGAGTCGTTGCCAAAAGCCGTAAGGCAACTCCATGAACGCAAGTACGGAGACTGCCAAGGCCAACATCGCCCATACTTGTTTTGCTGTTGCGCGCCTCTTGATCAAGTAGCGCAAAGTCTGTGCCGCGACAACAACGACCCAAACGACTAGCAACAACGGAAAGAAAAACAAAATGGCGCCGATACCGTGAGCAAGGGAGAAGCCCAGCATTTGGGGTCCGGATTTCCAGGTCAATGCGGTCTCTTCCCAGGCTAGGCGACCAGCGAGCGCCGCAGAACCGCAGATGGCAGGCAGACCCCACATCCATACCCACGCGGAGTCTTCGGATGCTTCGCTGGGAGTGCGTTCTTGAGGTTTTAGGGTTTCCATGACTCCTTTCCTTGGGGCATTGTAGTTCCGTCCGAGGAACAAGAAGCAACAATTTGTTTCACTACGCCAGAACGATCCAAGTGACGGACCTTGCGCTGGTTGCCCATGCGTGAGGCGGTATACTACGATGCGACAGCGTTAGCACGGCTCGCCTCGGAAGGCGGGCCCTACAACGGCCGGCGGCGAAGCGACTATGAGCGAAGCGGTACGGACGATGATGCGGATGGATGCTGAGGCGGCGCGGGAGACGGCGGCTGAGGCGGATGCGGGATTCCTTTGGGATTTTTGGTATCCGGCGGTGCGGAGTGCGGAGATTCGCGGGCGGAAGCTCGCGAAAGCGATGCTCCTGGAAGTGCCGCTGGTGCTGGGGCGTACGACGGAGGGGAAAGCGTTTGCGATGCGGGACGCGTGCCCGCACCGGGGGATACCGCTTTCGTATGGGCGGCTCGATGGGAACGTGGTGGAGTGCTGCTACCACGGGTGGCGATTCGAGGCTTGCAGCGGGCAATGCGTGGAGATTCCTTCGCTGACGAGCCAGGACAAGCTGAAGGTCGAGCGGATTTTCGCGGGGCATTTTCCTTGCGAGGAGCGCGACGGGTACGTGTGGGTTTATATGGCCTCTGGAGGCCGCAAAGCGATCAATGCTTCAGGCGGCCGCGAAGCGGCCGATAATTCGTCGGGGACGCTGCTGCCGGATACGATACCGGCGGCGCCGGCGCTTAGCGTGTTCAGCGACAAATACAAAATGATTCATCTGGATTGCGAGCTGCCTTCGCATGTGGATCAGGGAATCATCGGATTGATGGATCCGGCGCATGGGCCGTTTGTGCATCAATCGTGGTTCTGGCGGAAACGCGCGAGCATTCATGAGAAGGCCAAGCAGTTTGAGCCGATTCCGAATGGATTCCGGATGAGCCCGCACCAGCCGAGCTCGAACAGCGCGCCCTACCGGCTGCTCGCCAAGATGACGGGCGAGACGGTGACGACGACGATCGATTTCGTGCTGCCGAATCTGCGCACGGAGATTGACCGCAGCGGGAAGCTGTGGTTTTCCAGCCGGGCGACGGTGACGCCGGTGCGGCGGGATCTTTGCCGGATTGATTTCGTGGCGGCGTGGAATCTGCCAGTGCCGGTGGCGATTTTCCGGCCGTTTGCGAAAACATTTTTGCGGCAGGATCAGCTGACGATGATCCAGCAAGCCGAAGGATTGAAAACCAATCCGCGTTTGATGCTGATCGATGACGCGGACAAACAGGCAAAATGGTATTTCGCGCTGAAGGCGAATTTGCTCGAGTCGCGGCGGACGGGCGCGGCGATGGTGCATCCGATGAGCGGGCCGGTGATGCTGGGGTGGCGGTCTTGAACTAAGAGCATAGGCAGGAGTGCTTGTGCTACTGGTGACGTCGCTAGCAAAGTCAAAACCGCACAGGCAAGAGTGCCTGTGCTATTTTTTCGCGGCGCTGGACCAGGGCCATTTGTCTGGCGTGCTTACAAGGCCAGCCTTGACTGGATTGTCCTCAACGTAGTGGCAGATTTTTTCGCCTTCGGCGGGGGTCCTTACCCAATGATCAAAGGATTCGGCCTGCCAGAAGACACAGCCAGGACGCTTCAGAAGGCGATTGGCGTCACGAGCGCTCACACCTTTGATGCCACGCGTGATGCGTTCGAGCGGTAAACGCGGCTCGATTAGCAAATGGACGTGATTGGGCATGACGACGTACGCAAGGATGGTGTACTGGTTTAAGTCATGAGCGCCTCGGAGAATGCAGGACTCGAGACTTTGGGCGATGTTCGGGTTCTTGAGCCACAACGGACCGAAGCTTGACTTATCCAGAAATTGCTCTGCCCTCACGAATTGGCGCCTTGGCAGTTTTGTATCATTCCTTAGTTCGTTCACGACATGAGCTGGCAGAGAACCATGCAAGCGCCAAGTCAGAAAAATTGCTTTTCCTTCTGGATGCCAGCGGGGAAGATTACGCTCATAGTACGTCATTTTTAAGATAAAATAGCATAACGATCATAGTTGTGCTAGTGCGCCGATATGGTGCGGGCTCAAAAACGCACAGGCTTCTTTTGCCGACGACTTGTGTGGTCTAAAACCGCACAGGCAAGAGTGCCTGTGTTACTGGTGCCGGCAACATCCCTCCCCTTGATTTTCTGTAAGTGTTGCTGATAAAGGAGTTAGCGGTGGTGTAAGTGGTTTAGAATCAACAGTTACGAGGCGGGTGTGGAAGTATTGATTCTAAAGGAGTTTGCTGCCTGGGCGGGGGCAGGAGATAGGGTCGTAGTTGAACCAGTGGGCCTCCCTGTCTGGTTGGGAGCGGATGGGCTGGGTTGCGCGGTGGGTGGGCTGGTTTGCGGGGGTTGCTGGGCGGAGGGGCTGGGCGAGGCCGCGCCAGTAGATCGATGGAAACGTCGGCGAACCTGGGGCGGAAGAGCGTTGCTCCTGAAGGGATGGGCTACAGCGGAGGGTTGGGGAGGGAGCGATG